>Ga0207122_1023_pt1 | contig 25030 bp, 29 predicted proteins | sample Alteio_BWMinHeat_38_FD_153504 | JGI IMG/M metagenome (GOLD analysis project Ga0207122, IMG submission 153504) | Enriched cells from forest soil in Barre Woods Harvard Forest LTER site, Petersham, Massachusetts, United States -... | ecosystem: Environmental > Terrestrial > Soil > Temperate forest >... | reverse complement strand
CGAGCATCGTTCCTTGCGCCCCTTCACAAAGAATCTTTTCGCCTTTTCGAATCAAGTCATTGAGCAGTTTTGATGTGTCGACAATAAAGGGCGCCATTAAATCGGCGAACTTCTTATATTCCTCGGAAATTTCATGAGATTTGAGATGCCCATTCATTCCCTGAAAACGACTCCGCTTGACTTCAAGATTAAAAGCAATTTTTTCTCTGAATGTCTCGAGATTGTGCAATTCCCCAAGCCGAATTCCAATCCGTTCGGCCTTATCGGAATACGCCGGACCGATTCCTTTGCAAGTGGTGCCGATGGCTTTCGCTCCACGCTTGGCTTCTTGCAAGCGATCGATTTCACGATGATACGGAAGCACCAGATGCGCCAGAGGGCTGATGCGCAAGTTGTCGCATGGATAGCCGTTTTCTTTAAGCGTGTGAATTTCGTCGAAGAGTCCGGCGGGATCGATCACCATGCCGCTTCCGAGAACGGCCAGCGTTTTAGAGTAAAAGATTCCGGAAGGAATCAAATGGAGCTTGAACTTTTTTCCGTCGACCACGACGGTATGACCCGCATTGCTTCCGCCGGAGTAACGAGCCACAACCTGAGCGTCTTGAGCCAGGTAACAGGAAACCTTTCCTTTTCCCTCGTCCCCCCACTGCGCCCCGACCAAAACCGTAACGCCCAAGTTTTTCACCTCGTCCTAGGAAACACTACACAAAGAAAGGACCAGACAAATTGCCTGACCCAATGCTATATCATTAGCCACGCAACCTTCAGCTCCTTCGGATCAAAGCCATCGCAGGATGGAAAACTTTTTGGCGATAACAATCGGCGTCCTTCCAGAGAGACCCTCTTGAATTTCATGGGACACACCAGAACCGTCCCACTTGCGGGTGTGTCCCCGAAATTCGATGGGGGTCTCTCTGACTGGACGCCAAACGAAGCGATGCCAAAAAATTTTTATCCGAGCGAAAAGCCCTCTTTGTCCGGAAAATCGCATTGCGCGCATTCTGCAAAGCTTTTCAGCGGCCTTGCGTAATAAGTGTGCGTGCAATTCATATAAATTCTTGGCGGCTTTTCTTCAAAGTTAAAGCCAAAGTCAATGTGGGGACAAAAGCGGTCGGGGACATGCTCCAAACAAAATTGATAAAGCTGATCGTACTGGTCAGGATCGCTATGTTGGAAAAAGTGTCGCTCGCATTGAAAAATCCCCAACTGGGAAGAGCGAAAAACACATGGTCGATACGGCATCAATAACCCCTATCTAGCTTTCTTTGTCCAGATAGAGTATCCTCCCGCAAGAGCTACAGTACTCAAGCTCGAGAACCTTCACTTTCTGAATCGAACTTTCCGGCACCAGCATGAAGCAGCCGCCACAGCTATTCTTTTGGAGCTTCACGATGGCAAGCCCCGCATGACGCTTCCGAAGATCCTGATATTTCTCAAGTATCGCCTCATCCAACGACTGGACAAGCGACTGTCGCCGAGCTTCGAGCTCGCCCCTCAGTTTCTGGAGCTCCGCTTTGCGGCTTTCGCCCGCGGCATGACTTTCCGCATCCTGTGACTTGGTCTCGGCAAGCTTCCGCTCGGACGATACCAAGAGAGCGTCCGCTTTCTCAAGCTTGTCCATGAAATCCAAGACCTCACCATCCAGCTGGCTCCGTCTTTTCCCTAAACTCTCTAAATCTTTTTCAAGTTGCGAAAGTTCTTTGGAGTTCGTCACTTTACCGCTATAAAGTTTTTCTTGAGTCTGCTTCTTTTCGTTTTCGAGACTGGCCAATTGGAGCTCGGCGTTTTTTAGCTTGCGATCCCCTTCCCGCTTTTCAGCCTTGGCTTTTTCCCAGGCGGCTTCGGCTTGACGCAGTGCCTCGCTCCCTTCACTGGACCCCTCGAGCCGGCTTAATGCTTCAGCATTGTCCTCCAACTGAAGGTCGGATTGTTGCAGTCGATATAAAACGGTTAGATTAGCCATTTCAAGGGCCCCTTCCATATTAACTCCTTTTCGCCGAAAACCTACAGCGGGCAAATCTCTTTTTTCAAAACGCAAACAAATGGAAGATGGCGGTATCGCTCTTGATAATCGAGTCCATATCCGACCACAAATCGCCTCCCAAGCTCAAACCCGCGATAGTCGAGCGGGACGCGCATGATTCGATAGCTCGACTTATCGAGCAACGCACAAACGCGGAGCGAAAGCGGAGCTCGTTCCTTCAACATCTTAAGCAAATAGCCGAGCGTCAATCCGGTGTCGACAATGTCTTCCACAATCAGCACATGTTGATTCTCAATCGGCTTTTCCAAATCTTTCAAGATTCTCACGACCCCGGTCTTCTCAGTAGAAAATCCGTAAGTAGAAATCGACATGAAGTCGAGACTGATCGGAATCGTCAAATGCCGAATCAAGTCGGCCAGAAAATACATACACCCTTTTAAGATGCCAACTAGAAGGAGCGCCTTGCCTTGATACTCTTCGTTGATCTCTTCAGCGATTTCGCGCACCCGCTGCTGCAGTGCGGCTTCGTCAAATACAATTTCCTCGATATCGCTGTTCATCGGTTGGAGGCTTCTCCTTCGATCCCGTATTTCATAAGCAGCGTTCGATAGTCCTTTCCGTAAAAGATTTTCAAGTTGATTTGAGGATAAAGCTCTCGTAAAAGGCGAACCTTGCGGTTCTTTTTGGTGACCAGTTTTTGCTTCAAGGTGGTCAGTTCAATATAGAGATCCATTTCGGGGAGATAAAAATCGGGAGTAAACCGTTCGATGACATTTCCCTTCTTATCCCAAGCGATTGGGAAAGCGTGAGGCTCGTATTCCCATCGAATCTGATAAAAGTCAAGAATTTTGGCAAAATCTTCTTCGCTCTTATGCGCGAAGTGGGATTGGGATTCTTCGGAATTTTTCAACCCTCTGCGGGCACCACCTTTCCTTGTGGCGCGCGCTGCTCGACCACTCTGACATCGGGCTCCGCGCCCGGAGTCGAAGGAGGAGTCGACTTGGTTCGATTGATCGGCTCTCCACGCAGGATCGCATCGAGATCGGAGCCTTCAATCACTTCGTATTCCAAAAGCTCTTTGACGATTCGGTCCAGAGCTACACGATTCTCGGTTAACATTTTCTTGGCCCGCTCGTAACACTCGCTTACAATTCGCTTGACCTCGCTGTCGATTTGATTAGCGATATTTTCGGAATAATCCCGATCCTCCATGAGGTCACGCCCCAGGAATGGGGCGCGGTGCTTCCTGCCGAAAGAAAGCGGGCCAAGCGCTTCGCTCATCCCGTATTCCGTCACCATCCGGCGAGCCACCTCGGTGGCATTTTCTATGTCGTTGGCCGCGCCTGTCGATATTTCGCCCAAAGCCAGCTCCTCGGCCAAGCGCCCGCCGAGCGACACGGTGATGCTGGCAAATAGCTCCTCCTTCGAGCGGCTATACTTATCTTCGTCGGGCGCGAGCCACGTTACGCCTAGCGCCATGCCGCGTGGAAGAATCGTGACCTTTCTCACCGCGTCCGCCTCCGGGGTCAGCTTGGCTACCAGGGCATGCCCGGCCTCGTGGTAAGCTGTGTTTCGTTTGTCCTTTTCGTTCATGATCCGGCTTTTCTTGGCGGGGCCCATGTGGACCCGATCGATCGCTTCCCCACAAGCCTCCATATCAATGGCTTTTTTCCCTTCGCGCGCGGCAAGGAGCGCCGCTTCATTCAACAAATTCTCCAAATCGGCTCCCGTAAAGCCGGGGGTCCGCTTGGCAATCAAATCAAGATCAACTTCAGGGGACAAAACTTTTTTTCTGGAGTGGATGGCCAGAATGGCTTTGCGTCCCGCGATATCGGGATTGTCAAGCACCACGCGACGATCAAATCGACCCGGGCGAAGGATGGCGGGGTCGAGTACGTCCGGACGGTTCGTGGCCGCCAGAATAATCACGCCGCTATTCTGTTCAAAGCCGTCCATTTCCACGAGCAGTTGATTCAGCGTTTGCTCCCGCTCATCGTGACCTCCGCCGACGCCGGTGCCTCGGTGGCGCCCTACCGCGTCGATCTCGTCAATGAAAACAATACAGGGAGCGTTTCGTTTGGCTTGCTCGAACAAGTCACGCACGCGCGAGGCGCCGACGCCGACGAACATTTCCACAAAATCTGAGCCGCTCATGTAGAAGAACGGAACTCCCGCTTCTCCGGAAATCGCTCGGCCCAACAACGTTTTTCCTGAACCTGGGGGCCCGACGAGAAGCACTCCTTTAGGAATCCGTGCGCCAAGGAGCTGAAACTTTTTAGGATACTTCAGGAACTCAACAATTTCTTGGAGCTCCTGTTTGGCTTCTTCCACGCCCGCCACATCGTTGAAAGTGACTTTAGGCCGGTTTTCATTTAAGAGACGCGCCTTGCTTCTTCCAAAAGAAAACGCCTGACTTCCACCGGCTTGCGCCTGTCGAAACATGAAGTAAATCAAGAGCACCAGGATTCCGACGGGAATGAGCTGCGTGGCCCAAATCCACCAAGTGGTGTCATCCTTACTATCTTGCTGGATCGCGACATCCGATTTGCGGAGGGTCTTAATGAGGTCTGGATCTTGAGGAAGGGCGACAATAAATTGCCCGCCAGGTCCACCATCAGCCTTCGACTTGTAAGTGCCGATAATTTCATTTTTGGTAATGAATACCGACTTGACTTGCCCTTTTTGGACTTCATCAAGAAATTCGCTGTAGATCTTCGGAACAGGATGACTTCCGGCTTGAAAATATTTCGCCACCATTAATGCACCGAACAGGAGAAAGAGGAGAATGGTTACTGCGCGCAGATTCCGAACCAAAACTTTGATTGCTCCTTTTTAGAAAGTCTCTTCAATATCTCTCTTCAAACCCGTTCACAAACTTCCTTCCGTAGCGTCGCCAAATAAGGCAAATTTCGGTATTGTTCGTTGAAATCAAGCCCATACCCGACCACGAATTTATCGGGAATCACGAACCCGTTATAATCGGGCTTGATGGCCACAGCGCGACGGGAAGGTTTGTCGAGCAGCGTGCAAATCTTCAACGACGCCGGCTGACGCAGTAAAAGGGTTTGCACGAGTGCTTGAATGGTGATCCCATGATCGATCACATCTTCGACGAGGAGCACATCTCTATTTTTGATTGGAAAATCAAGGTCTTTCAAGATGCGAACTTCCCCGGTTGACCGCGCCGCTGCATAGCTTGCCACCACCATGAAATCAAGCGTGGCTTGAATGGTGAGCGCCCTTGAAAAATCAGCCAGAAAAACAAGCGCTCCTTTCAGAATCGTCACCAAATGAAGGTCTTTCCCTTGATAATCGGAAGAAACACGGGCCGCCAGCTCTTTCACTTTTGCTTGAATAACTTCAGCGGTGAAAAGCGTTTCCATCATCCGCTCACCTTGACGCGAAGAATTTTTTTCGTGCTTTCAGTCACTTTGACCCGATCGTCGATATCATGTCCGCCCACCCACAGAATCCGATTCTCCGAAACTAAAATCGGGATTCGGCTTCGCATGATCCGCGGAATTTTTCGATCGATAAAATAATCATGAAGCTTTTTCCGCTTCCCAAGTCCCGGGACCAGAAATGCATCTCCGGGCCGCCATCCCCGCACTCCGACCGGAAAAACCACCTTGGCGCAATCGAGAAATGCTTCGAGCAACGAAGATTTTCGATTCAATTCTCCCTCAAGAACCTCCGTCCGAATGGTAATATCCAGTAACTCAATCGGAGTCTCACCGGGAATTCGAACCGGAACTTCTTCTTTTAACTGAATCTCTCGCGCCAGCATGATCCCTTCGGCTGCCCGCTCGGCCACCCATCCCGAAAAAACGTATCGCTTCCCTTTTTCCCCACGGATAAGCTCGCGAATCCTCTCGGCGGCGGCAAAACCAAACCCTCGCGTGGTGCCGAAAGCTCTCATGATGAATGCGCGAACGAGCCGCCGCTCCAGTGCCGGGGGAAGTTTTTCTTCCCCCGAAATCCGAAAGAGAAATAAGTCACGGCCAAGAGCCTCGAATCTTTCGCTCACCATAGGAGCGACAAGCTTCTCCAGCCATTCTTCTTCATCGCGAAAGATTTCCGACTGTCGAAGGAGGTTGCCGCCAAGATTGGGATTCAATGTTCGGGTCAGCAACGGCAAGAAATTGTGTCGAATTCGATTTCTCACAAATCGATCATCTTCATTCGTTCTATCGATTCGATAGTCCACTTTTTCATCGGACAAAAAAAGCATCAGCTCTTTCTTGGTAAACAGAAGAAGCGGATGGATAAAGAGCCCGTTCTTTGGAAGAATCCCGGACAAACCGCTTCCCCCTGCGCCGCGAACAAAATGATGAAAAACCGTCTCAATTTGGTCATCCGCCGTGTGGGCCATCGCCACCGAATCAAAGCGTTCGGTCTTTGCCAATCTTGTGAAGAAATGACGGCGAATCCGACGAGCGGCATCCTCGACCGAGAGTCTTTCTTGTTTTGCGAATTTCCCGATGTCAAACTTAAAGAGCCGAAATCGAATGTCGCGCTTCCCGCATTCTTCTTCGACGAAACGTGCATCTTGATCCGCCTCTTCGCCGCGCAGACCATGATGAAGATGCGCAACTGCAAGTTGTACGCCAAGTTCTTCGTGCAACTGATCAAACAAATGAAGCATCGCCATCGAGTCGGATCCGCCTGAAACGGCCAGCAGAATCCGGGAGCCGGACACAATCCCGCATTTTTTCAACGAGTCGAGAAATCGTGGCGCAAGGATGACCGCTTTCAACTTTTGCCCTTTAAAAATCTGAAGCCGCGATGCATTCGAAACTTTGCTCCTTCTTTAAAGTCCTCCACCCGAATCACACTGACGGAGCCGTCGATCTCAAGCACGGCCAGCTCCACTTCTTCCAAGTTCAAGACTCCATGCTCTCTCAGGGCTTCATTCAACTCGTCCATGGTGACACATTCCTTCAGAAGATTTGCCTGAACAGGCTGCCCGCGAGCCACCAGAACTGTCGGCGTTCCTTCGAAAAATTGCCGGTATTTCCGGTTCTTGAAAAAGAGTTTGGACATGAAAAGAGTAGCTACAAAAAGCGTGCCTGCAGCCACGAATCCCCCTGTCAGCGAGGTGTCGGGTCCGGTCATGGCGTTTTGAACCGCGTTCGCGATGAGAAGGAGAAAAACCAGATCGAACGGCGTGAGCTGGCCAACTTCCCGCTTGCCGGTAATCCGGATTCCAAGAAGGACCAGTGCATACATCAAGAGGGTTCGAAGAAAGATTTCGACGAGAATGTGGGGATTAAGATTCAGCATGGATCATCATTCTTGATCGCAGCCGCTATCTCTTGCTAACGGCTTCGAACGCGACCGCGGTGGTTAAGCCATGCGGGAATGGCGTCCTTTGAAACGAGATCTTCGTAGGTTTCGCGACGAATGATCACTTCGGCTTTTCCGTCTTTGCAAAGCACCACGGCCGGCCTTGGGAGCCGATTGTAGTTGCTGGCCATCGAATAATGATAAGCTCCCGTTGAAAAAACGGCCAGTAAATCGCCCGACTTCACTTTCGGAAGCGTGATATCCCAAAATAAAATATCTCCCGATTCGCAACATTTTCCCGCCACAGTCACTCGCTCGTTCGGATCTTCCTTGGCTCTGTTGGCTAAAACCGTTTCGTACTTCGCTTGATAAAGCGCGACTCGCGGATTGTCGGCCATTCCGCCATCCACCGCTACATATTTTCGAACCTTCGGGATTTCTTTGATCGAACCAATCGAATAAAGGGTGACTCCCGCACGAGCCACAATCGAACGTCCCGGCTCGTCGAACAAAATCGGCAACGGAAGGCCGGCAGCCTTGGCTTCTCGCTTCACTACTTTTGAAATCGTTTCCACATGTTCAGCGATTGTCGGAGGATAATCGTCCGGCGTGTATCGGACGCCCAATCCGCCGCCAATGTTCAGCTCTTGCAAAATGGCACCGGTTTTCACTTTGATATTTTTCATCAAGCGAATCATCACTTCAATGGCTTTCTCATACGCTTTCTGATCGAAAATCTGACTTCCAATGTGGCAATGAAGTCCGCGCAATTGGAGACGGGGAAATCGAATCACGCTTCGGATTTCCTTAAAAAGTGTGTCATCGAGCAAAGTAAAGCCGAACTTCGAGTCGGATTGGCCTGTTTGAATATAGTGATGCGTGTGCGGCTCAACGCCGGGAGTCACGCGGAAAAAAATTCCAATCGGCTTTTTTCGTTTCTTCGTTAACGGTTCAAGAAGTTTGACTTCATGGGCATTATCGACCACAATTCGCGCCACGCCATAATTGATCGCTTCCTCAAGCTCTTCTTTGGATTTGTTGTTTCCGTGAAAAAAAATCTTCTCAGGAGAAAATTGTGCTTTGATGGCCGTGTAAAGCTCACCGCCGCTCACCACATCGAGAAAAAGCCCTTCCTGCTCAATAATCCGACACATCGCGGTGGAAAGAAAAGCTTTGCCGGCATAAACCACTTGACCTTGAGGATAAAACTTCTTGAACGCTTCTCGGTAAAGTTGACAGTTAGCCCGGATGACTTGTTCATCCATGACGATGAGTGGTGTGCCAAACTCCTTGGCGAGCTGAACGGTGTCGCATCCTCCCACTACAAGGTGATCATGAGAATTGACGGTACCGATGGGTTGTCTGTGCATGTGGGCAAGCGTATGGTTTGTCAGAAGAGATGTTTCTTCCTGCTCGCCGCAGGATTTAACGCTCTTTTCGAAGAATTAACCGACTTCCGCACACTGATCGAGTCACGCTTTTCGATTCAAGTGAGCAACAAAAAAAGAGGTGAAATGATGGCAGTTCGAATTCGATTGCGCAGGACCGGCACCAAGAAGAAGCCGGCTTACCGCATTGTGGTAGCCGATTCCCGGTTTCCTCGCGACGGCCGCTTCATTGAAATTCTTGGGCATTACAACCCCCGGACTTCCCCGGTCACGTTGGAAGTGGACACCGAGAAAACAAAACAGTGGATAAAAAACGGCGCGCTTCCAAGCGAAACGGTTGCAAAGCTTCTCAAGACTAAAGGGATTGCGTAGTCCAGAGGTCCTTTCTTGAAACCATTATTGGAATACCTAGCCAAAGCACTTGTCGATAATCCCTCGGAAGTTGAAGTCACGCTTGTGGAGGGCGAGAAATCGATCGTTCTGGAACTTCGCGTTTCTAAATCCGATATGGGAAAGATTATCGGAAAACAAGGACGGATCGCGCAGGCCCTGCGGACCATCGTCAAAGCTGCATCCGTGAGGGATGGGAAGAAAGTGCTGGTTGAAATCATCGAATGAGGTCGAATACTTTATCCTTGGCAAGATCGTGCGACCTCGCGGACTCCAAGGAGAAGTAAAAGCCGAAGTTTATTTCCATTCACCTGAAAAGCTCCCGACATTTCCGGAAGTTTTTTTGGAACTCAATCATGAATGGAAACGCTTTAAGGTAACCAAGAGCCGTTTATCCAACAACTTTTGGTATTTCTTCCTCGAAGGGATTCGCTCCATCAACGAAGCGGAAACATTGCGTAATGCCCCGATCGGGCTTCCGGCTTCCGATCTTGAACCTCTCGGAGAAGACAGCTATTATCATCATCAACTGCGGGGACTCGAAGTGATTGATTCGGAAGGCAACTCGTTGGGAAAAGTTCGCGACGTGCAAAATTACTCCGCAGCTGATTTCATTCTCTTAGAAAGGGAAGAAACGACACTTCTCCCCCTTTCAAAGTCGATCATCGATCGAATTGACCTTGAGAAAAAACAAATCTTCCTGAAAATCGCTTTCCCATCATGAAAAAAATCTCCATCATCACGCTCTTCCCTGAAGTGCTCCTCCCCTATCTTTCATCCAGTATTATGAAGCGGGCCGAAGAGAGCGGCCGCGTTCAATATGATCTGGTGCCTCTGCGTCCGTTTGGTCTTGGAAAACACAAACAGGTCGACGATTCTCCATACGGAGGCGGAGAAGGGATGCTGATGCGGCCCGAGCCGCTTTTTTCCGCTGTCCACTCAGTCACCGAACGCGAAGGGAAAAAACCTCACACCATTCTCATGACTCCGGCTGGAAAATTATTCACGCAAAAAGAAGCGGAGCGTTTGGCGTCGCTTGATTCGCTCCTTTTTATTTGCGGGCATTATGAGGGAATTGATGAGCGAGTGCGAACCGGTTTAGCCGACGAAGAAATTTCAATCGGCCGTTACATTTTAACCGGCGGTGAGCTTCCGGCGCTCGTTGTCGTGGATGCGGTGGTCCGACTTTTGGAAGGGGTTCTTCCACCGGAATCGACGAAAAACGAATCGTTTTCTCAAGGACTACTCGAGCCCCCCCAATACACCCGTCCGCCGGAGTTTCAAGGGGAAACAGTCCCCCCGATCCTGCTGAGTGGAGACCATGAAGCAATCCGGAAATGGAGGAGGGAAAACGCTCTGCGGCGAACCATAGCTCTTTCACCGGACCTCATTGCCTCCGCCGATCTCACCGACGAGGAAAAGGCCTTTGTTTCCAGACTAAGGAAGGAGCAGTAGTGATGAATTTGCTTATTGCAAACATTGAAAAAAGGGAACTTGGCAAAACAGAGCACCCTAAGTTTAAAGTGGGTGACACCGTTAAAGTTTACTACAAAACTTCCGAAGGGGGACGCGACCGAACTCAGCTTCTCGAGGGTCTCGTGATCGAGCGGAAGTCGACCAGCTCCCGAGAAAGTTTTACGATCCGTCGAATTTCTCATGGCGTCGGAGTGGAGCGGACTTTCCCGATTCATTCTCCTCGCGTCGAAAAAATCGAACTCGTTAAAGAAGGCCAAGTTCGACAGGCCAAGCTTTTTTATCTTCGCGATAAAGTGGGTAAGAAAGCGAAAATTAAAGAAAAGAAAGGCTAGTTTTTTGAGCGCTTCACAACTTGTTTTCTTAACATCCCTGGTGGCCATTATCCGGGGACTTTTTACGTTTAGACCTGAAAAAAAAACCAGAAACAGAATCGCGGGATTGATCGACGTTTTATTGCTTGGCGCGGTGGCCTATGGAGTCATTTACTATTTCAAGCACCGGGATGAAGTCGCGTTTTATCTCAATCGGGAAATGGTTCGGGAATGGCTTCAGAATAATGTCGGCACTTTTGTTTTCGGTTTGGCTTCACTGGTTCTCATCATCGCCTTTCGTGTGGCACTCTCCAAAGAATGGGATGCGCCATTTCTAAAAGGAGTTTTTGAATGGCTCGATCCATTCATGATGGCCGGCACCATCGCCTTAATTCTCATTACGTATTTTGTTCGAACTTATTATATTCCATCCGAATCGATGGAACCAACCCTTTTAGTCCATGACTACATCATTGTCGCCAAACCGTTTCTCTTGCGTCTTTTCCACGATTACCCACCGGTCCGGGGCGACATCGTTGTTTTCCATCCCCCTCTGCCGGGCGAAACTCGCGAATACATTAAACGCGTGGTCGGCCTTCCGGGCGAATCGCTTTTTGTCCACGATGAAAAAGTGTTCATCAACGGCAAGCCGCTTTCCGAGCCGTATGTAAAGGCGCCTCCTGATTATCAGTTCGGGCCGCTATCGATTCCGCAGAATAATTATATTGTCTTCGGCGACAACCGGCGAAACAGCGAAGACAGTCATGCGTGGCGCGAAGCCGGTGGAGAGCCGTTTCTCGATGTGAAAGAGATCGAAGGGCGCGCGGTACTGATTTTCTTGCCCCTCGGCCGAGTTCGGATCTTACACGATTAGCCCTCGCTCTGAACCATGACTTCCATTCAGTGGTTCCCCGGCCATATGGCCAAAACCAAGCGGATTTTGAAGGAGTATCTTCGATTCGCCGATCTTTTGCTCGTGACCGTCGATGCGCGCGCGCCGCAAAGCTCATTCGATCGCGGCATGATTCCACCGGGCAAAGACGCCATGATTGTATTCACGAAGACAGACCTTGCCGATCCAAAGCTGACATCCGGATGGAAAGCTTGGTTTAGCGATCAAGGATACGCGGTAGCGCGCTCCAAGAAAGAAGCTCTGGATACGCTGAAACAAAAAGCGCCGAAATCGCGCAAACCGGTTCGAATCGTGGTGGTCGGACTTCCCAACGTTGGGAAATCGACGCTCATCAACGAGCTGGCCCACGGCAAAAAAACAAGGACCGGCGCCATTGCCGGAATCACGCGCGGACCTCAATGGGTGAAAATCGAAGAACGTTTTTATCTCCTAGACACTCCCGGCGTATTTTTTCCTCAGAATGTTTCCGATGAACGAGCCTGGAGACTGGCTGCCATTGCCGTTGTTCCGGACAAAGTTTATCGTGATCGAATCTTGGAGATCGCCGAGCTCCTTTGGAATTACTTAAAAGAGCACGACAGAGAATTCTCGGATGCTCCGGATGACTTTCTTGTTTTTATCGAAGCCTTTGGAAAAAAACGAGGCACGCTATTGAAAGGCGGTGCGATCAACATCGAAGACGCAGCACGCCGATTCATCGCCGAGTTTCAAAAAGGGCGACTGGGTCGGATTAGCCTCGAATCGGTTTCCTAATCTGCAGGGTCCGAGACGCTTGGAGCGAACCCTCCCACAATGTATTGGTCGGGTATCGCGGGCGTTGATGAAGCAGGCCGAGGTCCTCTTGCAGGTCCAGTCGTGGCCGCAGCCGTTATCCTGCCCGATAATTTTCCGATTTCAGGATTAAAAGATTCCAAGCAACTTTCCTTGAAGGAACGAAATTTTTTTTATGCCCTCATTAAATGCAAAGCCATCGCATTCGCCGTTGGAATGGTAGACTCGGAAGAAATCGATCGACTCAATATTTATTGGGCTACTTATAAAGCCATGGCCATCGCAATCCGGGGGCTTTCAGTTGCTCCGGAAAGGATCGTCGTCGACGGAAACCGGATCGTGCCTGAAATCGATATTCCTCAAGAAGCGATCGTCAAAGGAGACACGACGCATCCCTCAATTATGAGCGCTTCCGTGATCGCCAAAGTTACTCGAGATCGGTGGATGGACAAAATTCACCAACGATTTCCCGAATATGGTTTCCGATCTCATAAAGGATACAGCACCGCGACGCACCTCAAGGCATTGAAGCAGCACGGCCCGACACCGATTCATCGAAAATCATTTGCGCCGGTCCGAGTGCTTCTGGAAGTCGAGTGAAGCCGGGGAATCACATCCAACTTGGTAAAGATGGCGAATCCAAAGCCAAATCATGGCTTGAGGAAAAAGGATTTAGGCTGATTGCCGAAAATTATCGATGTCCTTTAGGGGAAATAGATTTAATTTGCCAAGACAAAGATTTCTTCGTTTTCATCGAAGTGAAAACCAGAAAATCGCTTAATTTTGGAGATGGCGCCGAGTCGGTCGATTTCCGAAAACAAGCTCGAATTCAAAAAGCAGCCCAATATTTTATGAAATCAAAAAAACTTCACGATCGTCCTTTTCGATTCGATGTAATTTCAATTCTTTTGGGGAAAAGCGAAACCATTAACCATATCGTTTCCGCATTCCCATAAATCCCAAAGTTAATTTGGAGGAAACATGAGCCGCTTTATTAAGAAAATTGGTTATCACGATTTTACGCTTTTGGTCAGCATTCCGCGAAACCATCCTGATATGGCTAAGGCCGCCGAATATGGGGGCGCTGATGCGATCAAGGTTCATTTGAATGTCAAGCATCCGGCCAGCGGGCATATCTTCGGCTCCTTGAAGCAAGAACGAAAGGGGATTGAAGCGATCCTGAAAAAAGTTTCGTTTCCCGTCGGAGTAGTGCCGGGCGCAGACAAAACGGCCACATTGGCTGAGCTGGATGAAATGGAAAAAATGGGAATCGATTTTTTCGATATTTTTGCTCACGATATGCCGCTTCCTTACTTGAACTCGGATCTCGGAAAAATGGTTTGCATCGATGGGCGCTACACCCCTGAGCAAGTGAAGAAGCTGGCCGACCTGGGAGTCGACGTTTTTGAAGCTTCGGTGATTCCACATGATGGCTACGGAAAGCCGGCGGTTCTGTCGGATCTGGCTCGGTGGAAAGCGCTCACTGAAAATCTCGAAACTCCGGTGATGGTCAGCACGCAAAGAAAGCTCCTTCCTGAAGAATGCCGCATCTTGGCTCAAGTGGGCGTTCGCGGAATTGTCATTGGAGTCGTGGTGACCGGCGAAACAACCAAAGGGGTTCAGCAAATCACGAAAGCATTCAGAATAGCAATCGATGAAATCAATCGGTCTCGAAAGTTACACTAATCTCAAACAGTCGATTCCACGGAAGTTTAATTTGACGAAGATTGAATCGAGGAAAATGCTCTTTGAGCAAATCGTTTTGTCTTGTTTGAAGCGCTCTCTTGATTTTTTCTTCCACTTCGGCACACTTTGATTCCGGAATTCTTAATGACGATTGGCCTTTATTCTTGAACTCAGCGATCATTTTTGGACGGACTTCCGCTTGATAGAGCCAGTCTTCCAGAAAACGAAGATAGAGGAGACTCAAGTGATCGATCTCGCTCCCCTCTCCTGTTACATCTGAAAGCCAGCGAACCACTCCTTGTGCAAGCGCCATCCCGAGCGCATTGGCCGTTGTGTTCCATGCGGAAAACCCATAGAGTCGGGATAACGGGGCATGTTGTGAAACTCGTTCCAGCATTGTGCGATCGGCACCATTGGCGAATCGGAGATCGGCCAAAATCGACGGCTTTCCTTGCTTGACGGCATTTTCAAGCTCATTAAGCCATGCAGGAAAAAAGGCTGGCATCGGGTCTTGCGGGACATCGAGCTGATTCTCTTGTGGAGCGTGGATGAAGAGAAGGAGATCGCTTTTTTCCGGATCATCAGTCAATTTTGCTCCAAGCACTTTCACTTGCTCTTTTAAGAGGCGCGAAAGCGAGCGATCTTCATATCGAAGTTTCCAACGATCAGGAGTCGGATGGCTATAGATCGGGCAGATCTTCGGGAAGCGGGCTCCTCGTTGAAGCAAAAGGCTGGCTAGAAGCAGCATCGCAATCTCGTCGGTTCCGGGCAAAATCAAAACGGACTTTCCGAGCAACTTTGCCCGAATTTCTTTCTCCAATTCCCGGCGTTCTTCTTGATTTAATCCTGATTCGGCAAGATCATCGAGCGTGATCGCTAAATAGTCAATCGCTTTTTCTTTCACCAAATGAATCGCGGTCCGATTAATGGCAAAATTTCGTTCGCGGGTTTTCAAGTAATTTTTCCATCTGTCTTTTGGAATCTGAGCCAGCAAAAGTTTCAGCCGTTTTGGATCTTTGTGCGCCGACGAGGCTTGCTTAATTAGGTCGGCAAGTTCCGCTTCGTTTTCGGTGAAGGCTGATGGAGCTTGACGCATCAATACGGAAAAAGCAGCATTCGGGATTTGAAGAGGGCCGATGAACTTCCCAAGCAAACTAAGCCGGTGGGTTGCCTCTTTGAGTGTCAATCCGAATTCACGCGATTCGAGGAGTCCTCCATACACCCAACGATCAATCGAAACTATTCCTGAATCGGCATTCGCTAGAATCTCCGGAAAGTTTTCAGGAGATGCCGAAGCGAGCTGCACACCGCCGATACCGGCTAAGAGCTCTGGGAATTTAGTGGATGACGGACGATCGTCGAGCGGCAAATAAGCGACGGAAAACATCTTTGCTGATTCTTTTCCTGGAGGGTGGGAACCTTCGCGGGAGAAACCCTTTCAGTATGCAACTCGCCCTTTTACAATATGATGCGAAGTTCGGGCAAAAAATAGAAAACCTCGATCGAGTCGAAGTGATGCTGACAGGAGCTTCTTTCGATCTCGCGGTTCTTCCCGAACTTTTCGCCACCGGCTATCTTTTCACATCCAAAAACGAAGTCGCTTCATTGGCTGAAGAAGCGGGAAAAGGGCCAACGAGTCAGCTCATCTTGCAACTTTGCAAAGCAAAAAAAGCTCACATTGTTTTTGGAATGGTTGAGCGTGCTCAGGGGCGCGTGTACAACTCCGCTATTCTCGCCGGTCCCCGGGGAATCGTCGCACGCTATCGCAAGCTTCATTTATTTTACGAAGAAAAGCGCTGGTTCAGTCCCGGAAACCTGCCGTTGTCCGTCACCAATGTTCACGGCGCGCGTGTCGGCATGATGATTTGCTTCGATTGGCGTTTTCCCGAAACGGCTCGAACACTTGCCGTGAAAGGAGCCGATATCATTGCTCACCCTTCGAACTTGGTGCTCCCCCACTGTCCCGATGCCATGATGACTCGCGCGCTGGAAAACGGGGTCTTTGTTGCCACAGCGGATCGAACTGGAACCGAAACACGGGGCGGCAAGTCGTTCACTTACATCGGCCAAAGCGAAGTGGTCGATCCATTCGGCAAGATTCTTTTCAGGATGGGACGAGAAGAAGAGGGAGTCCGTGTCATAGAAATCGATCCAAAGCTCGCCCGCAAAAAGCGAATCAACCGTTACAACGATGTGCTCAAAGATCGCCGCCCGCGCTTTTATTCTTAATTGGGGTGTGTCCCTAATTTCTCAACTTTTGACAGATTTTTGACAAGGAGCGATTACAATGAAGGAGGTGAAACCGATGGCCTTAGCCCTCAAGGATGAAAAGTTTACTTATGGCGATTACCAAAGACTGTCTGATAAACCTCGGATCGAGCTTATCGATGGAGAATTCTACGTGAGTCCTGCTCCTAGAACCTACCATCAGGAGATCGTAGGATGGCTATTTATTGCCATGACCAACCACGCGGACAAGCATCATTTAGGGAAAGTCTATATCGCTCCCACCGACGTTTGTTTTGGCAAATACAACGTGGTTCAGCCCGATATTGTCTTCATAGCAAAAAAGCACCTGTCAATCATTACCTCAAAAAATGTCAAAGGCTCTCCCGATCTCGTCGTAGAGGCCCTTTCTCCCGGCAGCACGTCGAGAGATCAGGTTTTAAAGAAAGGCATTTATGAGAAATTCGGTGTGAAAGAATATTGGGTGGTTGATCCCGAAGCGCGAAGCATCAAGGTGCTCACTTTAAAAGGGAAAAAGTATCAAGAACAAGTGGCCGGCCGAATCGTCCGTTCCACCGTACTCAAGAATTTCGAGGTCGATGCCGGCTCTTTATTTAGAAAAAAGATGGACTGACCGAGGTGCATGAATGGATCCGGAAGTCAATGAAATCATAGCGCGGTACAAAGAAAATCTTCAAGGATTGGGAATCCACGTAAAAAAAATTCTCCTTTATGGCTCCTATGCCGCCGGAAACCCAAGAGAGCACAGTGACATTGACTTGATTGTTATTTCTCAAGATTTCAAGAACATGGGGTTGTGGGATAGATTGGGATTGCTTGGGCGCGCACGTGTGAAACTCAGAAGACCAATGGAAATCCTCGGTTACACCGAAGAAGAGTTCGACGCACAGGGGCGCGGCACTTTTATCGGCGACGAAGTCAAAACCCGAGGAATAGAAGTCGCTTAACCTTCGATTAGTTAACAGTTTTGGCAACATTTTGGCAACAATCCAGGTGAGCGTTCTTGACTTTTCCCTGGATTTAGGCGATTTCAAGGGAATGGCAAAGCAGGAATCGCCCGTCGCTGTTAACAATTCTGTTCATATTTCGTCTATGGCTTCCGCCATTCCAGTTTGTTATGATTGTAGCTAAGGCAAACACGAACCGGGTTTTCAGTAACCCCAAAAGGAGAAAGAATCATGGGACAAGTTGCTATTAGTCGAGACAAGGTATTTTTTGTTCACCGTATGGTTCAAGATGCTCAGCATGAGGTTGCAAGGAGAACTCCGGACGATCCCACTAGCGTCCTGAGGTACTACCAATCAAAATTTAGTTGGATTAATGATAACAAGGGACCTCAATTGCCCAAACCTCTTGACGGCAAAATCAGGGTCATGGCGAAACGCGCCCGAGAATTCGACAGGGTCGCCCCTGAACTTAAAGAGAAACTTGAGGCGCAAAGAGGACTTGCTTACTTGTTTGCCAGATTTTACGGTGTTAGTGAAGGTCTTTCCAACAATGCAATAAAAGAACATGCCGGCGCAGACACTGCCCTGAGGACCCAGTTGGAAGAAGTCAAGCGCTTGAGTCGAGCCGCCCGAACCGAAGTAAAAAGAGGCGGAAAAGATAACATGAGCGCGGACGCCTTAGCCATTTATGAGGAAAAATTCTCCGCAATTCGGGGTATAATTGATGGTTTACGAAATCGATTGCCCAATGACAGCGGTATCGTGGAACGAGTCGATCGAGTTGCACATAATGCGGATAAATTCGAGAAAAAAGATAAACCTGTTCTCAAACGATTACAAAAACAAGAGCAAACACTCACCGGAAGATTTGCAACCTTTTATCAGCAAGCTGAACGGCTTTGCACCGAAACCTTGAAGCGTCCGGATCCCCTAGGGTTCAACTATGTTAAAACGATTAACTTTTCCTCTCCAGGGTTGAAGATGCCTTGGTCAGAGATGTTAAATAATGGCTAAGGCAAGCATCAACAGAGTTTTCAAAACCCGGAAAAGGGGAAAGGATCACGCAAAAGGTTCGTGTTACCCCTTTTTCTGGAGGGTCCGCACGTAGTTAATCACGTCGAAGATGTCTTGGGTTGAGAGCCGATTGGCGAACGACGGCATCGTGGATGGTCCGATTGTGATATAGTAGAAGAGCGTGCCGTCGGTTTTCTGCTTCGTGGCCATGCTCGTAAGGTCGGCTGGACTCGGCATGAATCCGGCTTGACCGACCGGACCGTCTCCGTGTCCCTGGGGTCCATGACAGAAAATGCAATTCTGCTGAAACAACATTTTGCCGCGAGCCACAGAAGCGTCATCAGCGGCAACCGGATTCTGATACATCTGGAATGCCTGAGGAACGGTCAGCTTTTTCTTATCGAGCAATCTCATTTGTGGCGGATGGAAGTAACCCAACGGTTTCACAACCGGATATTTCTGCTCTTTTACCGTCGGCATCGAAAGTGTTCCATCAGGCTTCGCAACTTGCGAGGTCTCAGTGCTCTTAATGTAAGACTGATCGCGCATTTTTACCGCGCATCCTGAAAGAAACGGCAACAAGCAGAGGAGCGCCACACCAAACTTCACCACTTGGGCGGCTCCCTTCGACTTCAAGATTTCCATTGCCTTATCAAGCCCGGCTCCGTCGACAATAATAGCGATGTTGCCTTTCTCCACCGGAAAATCTTCTTCATGTGCCGGATTCAAGTCGCGATAATGCCGGGTTTCGTACAAGAGAAAAACAATGGTCATGATGAGACCGGTAATCATTCCGCACTCGTACGTAATAATGAAATTAATCGGGAGCGACACCAACGGATGTCCGGAAGTATGGAGCGGCCAAATGAGTTGGGTAAATGTCAAAAAGCCGAATCCGCTCATCGCTCCAAACACCCAAAGGATTCGAACCCAGTTGCGCAAATGCATTGGATGACTTCGATGAGGGGGAACGATGCTGTCCGGAAGGGGGTAAGCCGAACGGACATCAATAGAATCTGGGGAAACGCCTCCATCCAGAAGTGCCTGATGGCCCTCGATTGCCGCGTCTTCGTCAAAAAATTCGGCGCAAACTTTCATCGTCTTCATTCACCCCACAAGAAGTAATAAACTTTTCGTCCGCTCACTTCATGAATTTTTTGTCGAGCTTTGGTTTCCAAAAGTTCCCAAATCGGAAGAATTGGAAATACGCGAACAAACAAGATGTAACCGAGGATTACGCCGGCGAATGACGCCGCCACAATCGAGAGTTCAGTGAAGCTCGGCCAATAGGTGTGGACATTTCGCGTTAGGTTGTTATACGTTTGCAAGCCGCCAAACACGATAATGATACGCTCAATGTACATCCCGATGTTCACGCCAATGCCGATGAGAAACATCCCCAACGGCCACATCCGAAATTCACGAAAGCTCAAGCAAATCACCGGGAGAACAAAGTTGGTGACAAACATGGTCCAAAAAAGTGGTGCAAAGTGATGGAAAGCCATGTCCCAGAAGTAATACATTTCATCGTTGTCATGCGCATAATAGTGCGGGATGAATTCGTTAAAGAAGAGATAGGCCCAAGCAAGCCCGAGCACCAAGAACATTCGTCCCAAATAATCGTAATGCGATGGCTCGATTAATTTTCTGTAAGAGGGAACGGTCCATCGCAAAATCGTCATGACGGTTAGGACAGCCGCGGTTCCCGAAAAAAGGGCGCCGATGAAAAAGTAAGGGCCGAATACGGTTTCGTGCCATCCTGGAACAAGCTGCATGGCGAAGTCCCAAGAGACGATCGTGTGAACCGAAATCACAACCGGCAAAATCAGCACACTAAAAAGAGCTGCCGCTTCTTTCATCCGCTTCCATTCGGGTTGAGTTCCGCGCCATCCCCAGCTTAAAATCGTGTAAACCGTTCGCTTCCAGCCTGTCATCCGTTGACGAAGCATCCCTAAATCTGGAATCAAGGTTGAGTAAAGGAAAAGAACGCTTCCGGTTAGATAAGTTGAGATGGCGAAAAAATCCCACAGGAGCGGGCTTTTAAAGTTTGGCCAGATATGCCGCCAATTTGGAACTGGAATGAGGAAAAAGAAGACGCCGTTACGTCCAATGTGAATAAGCGGGAATGATGCAGCAGCTGGAAGCGTAAAGAGTGTAATTACTTCGGCGATTCTCGTAACTACTGATTTCCATTCAGCGCCTGTAATTCTTAAAATGGCCGAAATCAAAGCTCCCGCGTGAGCCACGCCGATCCAAAAAACGAAAGTCGCAATGAAAATACCCCAGTAAGTCGGCATGCCGAGACCTGTGGTCCACATCCCGAGCTGAGTCATCTGCCAAAATTTCCAAGCTCCCCAAGCAAAAATGATTCCAAGAATCACCAGGAATATATTGCACCGGAGGCTTGACGCTCCAACCGGTTCCATCACCGCATCAATCACTTCCTGATTCGAAAGCGGGCAAGCGGTGAAGTCTGGTTCCCCTTTAAAAGGCATTTTCAATCCTCTCTGCTCGGAGATAAATAACATGTGCGTCGGTGTTCTTTTCTTCCAGCACCCGCATCGCGCGATGCGAGCGGGCATGCTTGGAAACCGCGCTGTCGGGATCGTTTAGGTCGCCGAAAATAAGCGCTTGCGTCGGACATGATTGTACACATGCGGTCCGAATTTGTCCATCATGAATCGGCTCTCCATCCAATCTTGCTTCCATTTCACCTTTTCGAATTCGCTGGACGCAAAATGTGCATTTTTCCATGACACCCGATTTGCGAGCTGTCACATCAGGATTCAGTTGTTGTTCCAGCGGAGACGGCCAAGTGGGCGGATAATAATTAAATTTGCGAACATGATAAGGGCAGTTGTTGGCACAAAACCGGGTTCCGACACATCGGTTATAAACTTGAGCATTCAACCCGTCGGTGGTGTGCACCGACGCAAACACCGGACACACTGATTCGCATGGAGCGTTGCCGCATTGCTGACAAAGCATTGGAATAAACTCCGCCGTGACTTCCGGATATTCCCCGGTGTAAAAACGTTCCAAGTGGATCCAATCCATGATGCGCCCCATTGCCGCCTGGTCTTCACCTATTGAAGGAATGTTGTTTTCAGACTGACAAGCAATCATGCAAGCTTCGCAGCCAATACAGCGGTCGACATCAACCACCATGCCCCACTGGGTCCCGTCCCATTGATATTCGATTTTTGGATCAGTCATCTAGTGCTCCTCACAGCGGCATGAACTCTTTCGGATAGCTGTCCCACCGGTTGTCGAAAGTAATCAGGCGCCCTTTGTCTCCGGTCTTTTCCACTTTTACTCGGGTGCCGACCCATGCCAATTCACCGGTTCCTTCTTGCCAAACCGGATCAAGAATGGAAAGCGGATTCTCACCTCGATTGGCATACATGCCGTACGAGAAATGACCTTGTCCCACCGGCACCGCCACGGCATCCGGATGAAGCGCGATGTTCGGATAAGCAGGCCCGGTGAGCGTGCCATTAGCGGAAGTCAAGCGAACCATGTCGCCTCGCTCTACTCCAAGCTCTTTGGCAACAGAGTACGACAGCTCAACCCAGTGGGTCCAAACGGTAGTGGTGAGCGGATCCCGGAGTTCTTGCATCCATGGGCGATTGGCCAATGAGCCATCACCCAGATTCGAAACAAACGGAATCAACACTTTTCCCTCACCTGAAAATTTCGCTTCTCCCGAGTCCGCAACGCTCGACTTCTTGAGCAGTTCCCAAATATTGATCCCGGATGGAGCCTTGGCTTCTTTTTTCACCGTCGGTGGAGGATAAAGTGGATGCGTATTTTTTCCAAGGTAAGCTTCCCACTCAATTGAAAATGGCTCCCAAGCTCCTCCACGGAGCAACGAATTTTCCCATTCGCTTTCATCGGAGAAATGGCTCTTTAAAACCGCATGGAGATTTTCACCCAAGCCGCCGTTCAGACTTGATTTCCCGGCAGCCATCAGAAGAATATCGGGCACACTCATCGTGCCGTCTCTGCCGATCACAACAGGCTGCTGAAGATTGTAAACAGACGCAACTTCCGACTTTTCGCCGAATGGACCGCGAATCAATCTATCTCCCCATGATTCAAGCCAAGTTTGCGTTGGCAGAACCCAATCAGCGAGAAGTGTCGTTTCATTGACATAATTCGAAAAGACGACTTTGTTTTTGGCTTTCGAGAAAAGGGCTTCAAAATTGATTTTCTTCGGGAGTAGATATCTCGGATTCCCATCCAAAACCCAGATCGTTTCAAATTTGCCTTGTTCTAAGCCTGCGATAGCTTCTTGGGTCGAAACGAAAAGATTAGCGGATGGCTTCATTCCGGAAATTTGTGTTAAGAGATCTGGTTCAAAAGATTCAAGTTTTCCTGACAGCGTCCGGTTTAAGGTTTGAATCATTGCAATGTTCCAAACTCCGTTTGAATAAGCGCCATTTTGCGCTCCGGCAATAGCCAAAGGTCTTTGCGCACGCCGAAGCCGTTCAGCCAGACGCTCGAAAGTGTCGCGCTCCACACCCGTAATTTTGCTGACGGTTTCAAGCGGAACGCTCAACCGATTGCTTGGATTTACAAGGCTTGCAAGAACAGCTGCAACCCATCCTTCGCTTCCCGGACGAACAGGAATCCACTTATCGGAATTGCTGTCGGTCAAGTTCATCCTGGGAGAAAAAGAAACCAGCGTTCCGCGGCGATCTCGCTTTTTCCCCTGACGAAATTCGCCGTAGGCCCAAGCGTCATGCACCGGAGAATTTCCGGTAAAAAGAAAATCGCTTCCAAAATTGACAATGTAGTCGGCTTCCTGAATCGGATAATAAGGAAGCTCCGCTTTTCCAACCAACGATTTCATAGCAGCGCGCTGCGAAACCGTTCCGGGAAATTCCAAAACCCAAAGTTTAGCTCCCGCTCTTTCAGCCAGCGCCGCCATCACCGCTCCCTGAGTGCCATGAAGCGATCGGGTAATCCAAAGCATGCTTCCTTTCTTGGCCGCCGCGGCATCAAGCTGAGATCCAAGCGCTTTGACTGCATCGTCCCAACCGGACGACTGTCCGCCACGCCTTGTGACCGAAGTCAAACGCTCCGGATGATACAAAGCTTGAAGCGCCGAATGGCCTTTCGCGCAAAGTTTTCCGTGGTTCACAGGGTGCTCTGGGATTCCTTCGATCTTTTTCGCGCGTCCATCAATGACTCGCACCGAAACGCCGCAGCCGCTGGCGCACTCTTGGCACGCGCTTGCGTACCAGCGCGCTTCACCCGGAAGCCGATACTCGGGAAGCTCAAGCTGCGAAACGAGGGCTTGATGAGGAGGAGTGGCGCATCCCGCCAACGTCACGGCGGCCCCGGTGACCAGGGTCCACTGCAAAAACTCTCGACGCGTGATATCCACTCTTTCCTCCTATCTATCTATGACAAGCCGTGCAGTCCATCGGACCGCCGTTGGCTCGGTGACAATCGACACAGAATCCCATACCGGTGTTCGGGTTCATGTTTCCTGTGAGCACCATTGGAAGGCTCACCGGAGCGCCGATGACTTTCATATTGGGAACATCTCCATGACACTTGATGCAAATAGTTTTTCCGGGATCGGCCAGCGCATCCGGATTATTTCGTGAAAGAAATGCAATGTGAACGCGATGGCTGAAATGAACATGCTTCGGCATCTTATAAACTTTAGCCCAAACAATCGGTTGTTTGGTTTTAAACCAGCGTTCGGAAATTTTTTGAATTTCTGGATGATCGGCTGCCACCGTTTGATGACACTGCATGCAGTCTTGCACCGCAATGACGCCCGCAATGTCTCCTTTCATGGCGCCCGTGTGGCAATAGAAACAAGAAATCTGTCGCTGCCCCACATGAACTTGGTGACTAAACGCAATCGGCTGAGTTTGTGGACGAGTCATCGACCATTGAACGATCCAGAGAACAACACCTGTGACAATCGCTCCAACTAATATTAGAGTGCGAAAAAATTTAAGAAGACGTTGTTCAAAACTCATGGTCCGCAACTTGGTTCGATTCTATATCCGAGATTCCTTTTTGCGAAAAAAATCGAGAGAAAATCATCACCGATTTTGTGCATGTTCGCGATTCTGATACTCGCGATCGTTCCATCCGGTGATCACGAAAAGTAAAAGAAACGGAGCAAGGCACAATAAAACAAGCAACGCTTTTTTTAATTCGGCTTGTTGCTGGAGTGAGTTGTCGGTTCGTTGATACGATTCATCTCGCGCAGAGGATGCCCCCTCTTCATTCGCGGGAGAATTGTTGTTGGCGAAATATTTCGGTGGAGCGCCCGGTTCTTGCCACGGCTTTATCCCCTCGCGAGCCAAAACTGGAACTTGATTGGCTTCGGAAACTAATTTTGTCTCATGCTTCAGCGGCGGTTTCACCGGAGTTTTTTGATTTTTCGCTTCCGCCAAAAAAGAAGTAGAGAGAAGTAACCCAGCTACGAATAAGAGAAACCATTTTTTCATATGGACGACCTCCGGGCCGATATTTTCCCCAAGAGTTCGACGATCCCTGCGCGTGATTGATGTTCGAATCACTTCCCCCGATTATTTCAGAGATTTTTGCATTAAATCGAGGGACAAAAACCGCTGTTCCTGTCGATC
>Ga0207122_1021_pt1 | contig 25173 bp, 23 predicted proteins | sample Alteio_BWMinHeat_38_FD_153504 | JGI IMG/M metagenome (GOLD analysis project Ga0207122, IMG submission 153504) | Enriched cells from forest soil in Barre Woods Harvard Forest LTER site, Petersham, Massachusetts, United States -... | ecosystem: Environmental > Terrestrial > Soil > Temperate forest >... | reverse complement strand
TCTCTAACACCTTATCTGTAGCGTCTATAGAACACCCAAATCTTCCTACACTTGGACACTCAATATGAAAAAAAATGATCGCGTTGCCTGCTCGTTAGTCACACTGTCTCAGAGTGAGAACTGTGCTGTAGAGTATTGCCCACACTGTGAAACCATACACCTCCAGCTTCAATTCATGACGATGAAGCTGGAGCGGGACTCTTTACCCCAACTACGTCATCTATTAATGAATGCCGAATATGCGGTGGCTCACATGAACACTTCTGAGCAATCCTCAGCCTATGCTTCCCCATCTTCAGCGTTTGAAAAACTGCACTAATATTTTGCATCATCTATCGCCCAAGGAATTCTTTCTTGCTTTTAAACATATACATTAAGTTATTAATAAAGCTCATTAAAAAATAAAATTTACTCTCTTGTGTCCTTATTTACTGTACCAAAAGCGTTTATATTATAGTGCTGGTATATTTTTATTCCTGTACATTATGCGTATTACTTTATATGAATGGAGAAAGATCATGGGTATTATCGCATTTCTTTTTGTAGGGTTAATTGCTGGGTGGTTAGCAGGTACTTTAATAAAAGGCGGTGGCTTTGGTATGATAGGTGACATTGTTGTTGGAGTCTTGGGCGCCATGCTAGGAGGCTTCCTTTTTGGCTCTTATAATGCAGCGCCAGGATCTGGAATAATAGGTAGTATTATCGTTGCAACTATTGGTGCAATCATTTTAATTATGTTGATACGTTTGGTTAATCGCCGAGCATAATCACAACCTTAAGGAAGCCCTGATTACATCCCTGTGCAGGCATGTGCTAATCGGTGCTTAAAACTCTAACATACCTCATGTAGATTTTGGCTTTTCTGCTCCGATGCCTTTTTTGCATCGTATCCTGCTCAGTCATTTAATCAAAGCTTCTCTGGCTGTCACATATCACTCACTAATATTTATGAAAAAGTACAATGACCGGATCATAAATGTATGCATAATCTAATAGAATATTAAAATTGGCGAAAAATTACATTAACCCTTGATTATTAAAGCATTAAATAAAATATCCTATTTACTTCCTTTAAAGGATTTCTATCATGATTGAGTCATTATTATTGGCTATTACGCGTGTAAGTACTTGGAATGGGGATAAATCATTAACCCACGCTACTGGTTTTTTCTTTGAACGAGATAAGCAATGGTTCTTGATTACCAATCGCCATGTAGTGCTCAATGAACCTACAGACCATCGTCCAAACCGCATAGAAATTGAGTTACATATTGATCCTGAAAATGTAGCCGAAATTACCCACTTTTCGATTCCTCTTTATGTGGACAATAAACCTGTATGGCGGCAAGGAAGCGATTCTGTTGGAATCATTGATGTCGCCGCCATAAAACTTGATCGTTCTGCACTACCAAAAGGATTGCTTATTCAGTCTTTTGCACCAGCGCATCTTGTGAAAGACCTGGATGACATTGAAGTGGGAACCTCTGTCTTAACAGTGGGTTTTCCGTTAGGATTCCATGACGATTTGCACCACCTGCCCGTTGCTCGGCAAGCAACTATCGCCTCTGCTTTTGGCATTCGTTTTGATGGGTATGGGTACTTTCTGACGGATGGCAGAATGCATCGAGGCGCCAGCGGCTCACCTGTGGTGACACGGATGAAAGGCAACGTCTCAGGACGTGATCATTTACCTTGGATACTTTTAGGTATTCATGCCACTCGCATTGATGTTGAGCGCGACGTTACCCAAGATGAGCGCCTTAATCTTAACTGCGCCTGGTATGCAGATATTCTGATGACACTTACAGAAAATCCGCCAGCGTAAAAACCTCAATTAATTTTCGTGAAACACCATCGCAAAAAGCATTCTTTAACGCTTGAAAAATAACTTTTTTCGGCCTCAAACATATTGCTTTAATACGGCGCAATACGCTACGCTATTGTCGCCCTACCAGCAAGAAATATCCAAAACATTGTAGGGCGCAATAACCAACGGGCATTGCGCCGTATATTTAAGTTGGGCATAAACATAAAGGGGGAAATTCTAGTATCTTCATCAACACTAAATACCAATAGCCGTTACTCCCTGCCGACCTTCACATACCCATGCACGATACATGCCTGTAGTATTAAAAGGTAATGCCACATTGCCTTTATAGTCTATGGCAATCAAACCACCTTTTCCACCCAATTTGGATAGCTTGCGTTCAATAGTCTGCTGTGCCGCTTCTTCCAAAGAGAGTTGTCCATACTCCATACGGGCCGCCACATCATAAGCCACAACAGCACGAATAAAATGCTCGCCTGTACCTGTTGTTGAAACGGCCACTGTTCGGTTATCTGCATAGCAACCCGCGCCAATAATTGGGCTATCCCCTACTCTTCCTGGCCGCTTATTGGTTAGCCCGCCTGTAGAGGTGGCCGCAGCCAGATATCCCTGGCGATCACGCGCTACAGCACCTACTGTGCCTAACTTTTCATCCGCTTGAATCGGTGCTATCGGATCTGAATGAACAAAAGCCAGTACATTGGCGTGAGCACCATCGTGATCAAGCACTGCACCCATTTCTGTTTGACGTACCTTATACAATTGTTCTAATCGCTCATTCGTTACAAAGTACTCCGCAGATTCACATTGCAATCCACGCTCACGCGCAAAACGCTCAGCGCCTTCCCCAATCATCATCACATGACTTGAGTAATCCATCACTGCTTGCGCTAATTTCACCGGATTACGAACCGAACTCACACCCGCTACTGCACCTGCGGCCAACGTTGTGCCATCCATAATACTGGCATCCATTTCATGCTTACCTTCAGCGGTATATACGGAGCCTCGCCCTGCATTAAACAAAGGGCAATCCTCCAACTCCATAACCGACGCCAATACAGCATCAACTGCACTTCCGCCCTTGGCTAAAATAGCCTCACCCGCAGCCAACGCCTGCTGCAATGCCTCATGGTAAATCACTTCGTTCGGACTACCCACTGCAATAGTGCCAGCCCCGCCGTGAATGGCCAATGTATATGGAACACTCATGACGCAGACTCCCGAATAAAGCCAGACACTAAACGATCCAGCTCTGCTGGCGGCAATGCTCCGCTGATACGGCTCACTTCTTGCCCTTTCCAAAATGAAGCCAGCGTTGGAATAGAGCGAATAGTATGGTGTTGCCCTGCATGTGGATGAGCTTCTGTATCCACCTTAGCAAAAATCAGACGCCCTTGATGTTTTTCAGCCGCTGCTTTAAACGTAGGCGCAAACGTACGACACGGCCCACACCAGGGTGCCCAAAAATCCACCAATACGGGCAATGATGTTTGGGCAATCAATTCCGATAAAAGAGTGGGATTCGCCTCAATTACCCCCGCAAGCAATGGTTTTTTGCATTGACCGCAACGCGGCCCATCACTCAAACGCTCTGCTGGAACACGGTTTTTTTGATGACAATGAGGACATGCGATTTCCATAACACCCTTATCTTTCTAAAGATCAACACTTCATCTGACTATAGCAACTGAGGGATTCTGGCGTCTATCTCCATTTCGCACGTTTCCTCGAGCCATGATCGTTTAGCTTTACAAAATACGCAAAATAGATAAAATTCTCACAAGCTTAAAGAATACGACATTAATGTGCTAAATACTTCTTTATTAATTTTAATTTCAAACTTTGATTCATCCATTGCACAATATTGCTCATCGATTTGACTGAAAAAATTTATTCTATTCCGTAGATGATCAATCAGCATTTTTTCTTTATCTTCACTTGAAGATAACATAAACTCAATATAGGCACTAACAGCTTCTGGCGTAATTCTAATAATCACTGGCCTATTGATTTTTAACATACTGTTACCCATACACATAGACGTGACTACAATTTCTCTGTGGTTTTCAATTTCACAAAATACAAAGGCATCTTCAGGAAATAATGGTTTTAAGATATCTAAAACATGCATCTTAAGTTCATTCATATCATAGTAGGCCATAGTTATAAACTCATTCCGTTTATTGTTAAACCATTGAAAATCTAAACAATAAAACTATCGGAGAAACGGTAAATTTCTTTACAACCTACATTAGGTACACAACACGACTTGAGTAGATCCGGGTTTACCTTAATATAGCTCCCCACTTTAGCGACGCTATATGCATCGTAGACATGATTGATAGACTCTCTGAACGTTTGGCGCTGAACATCAGCGCCTTTTTTTTTGAACGTTCACATCGTCATGCAAGCTCAGTTTTAACAAAATTCATAGGCACTCTTGAGCCAATAGACAATTCTATACATGTGAAAATCGTAGAGTGCCACTCAAGCAATCGTGGAATTTTGGCTTAACCAACGTGAGGATCTTATGAAGGCAAGTGGCAAATTTGGTGATGCATCAAGTCTCAAACGTCCTAATATCATGCTGATTACCACCGATGAAGAGCGTTTTCCGCCACCTTATGAAAATGAAGAAGCTCGACAGTTCCGGCTTGAACACAGCAAGGTACTGCAAGAAATGTGCGCACATGGCATTGAGTTCAAGCATCACCATGCTGCTGCTACCGCCTGCGCGCCAAGCCGCACTACGATTTATACCGGTCAATACCCATCATTTCATGGGGTATCGCAAACACCGGGCATCGGCAAAAGTTCGTTTGACCAGAACACATTTTGGCTGGAACCTAACACTGTACCGACACTTGGCAACTATTTCCGTCAGGCGGGTTACCAGACCCATTATCGTGGTAAATGGCATTTGAGCTATGAAGATATCGATGTACCGGGCACACAAACAGCATTGATGAGTAACAATTCCGATGGCACACCTTTTCCAGACCGAATTGCATTGTATGAACGCGCCAATCGCTTAAATCCCTATGGTTTTGATGATTGGATTGGACCCGAGCCACATGGCGCAGTACAAGCCAACGATGGCACTGAACGCGACCCCGGTTTTGCCAATCAGGTCTGCCGTACTCTGGATCAACTGGAAGCCCAATCCAAAGCGGGTGATGATACGCCATTCCTGCTGGTGTCATCGTTCGTGAATCCGCACGATATTGTATTTTCTGGCCTGCCCTGGTTTCCGAAATTCAAACAACTGCAGCAAGCAGGCAAACTGCCTTATGTAGCGCCACCGCCCACCGCCGATGAATCGCTGCTGACCAAACCACGCTGCCAAAAAGACTACCTGCTGACATACCCGCGCATGTACTTGCCCCAGCCTACCGATGATTCATACCGGCAGTTTTATTATTTCCTGATGGCCGAAGTGCATGGGCATATTGCGCGCGTTTACCAGCGCCTGAAAGATAGCCCCTTCTTTGACAACACCATTGTTATATTTACTTCCGACCACGGTGAAATGCTAGGCGCACACGGCGGTTTACAGCAAAAATGGTATAACGCCTACAATGAAACGCTGCATGTTCCACTCATCATTTCCAACCCAAAACTCTTCCCAGAGGGCAAAAGCAGCGAACTCTACACCTCGCACATTGATTTGATGCCCACCATTCTTGGCCTGGCTGGAATTGATCAAGCCAAAATTCAGCGTGAACTGGCCCACAACCATTCCGAAGCGCAAACACTGGTGGGACGTGATTTATCCAGCGTGATCTATGGCATCGATCAAGCGCAAGATGAGCCTATTTATTTCATGACTGACGACAATGTGGAAGTTGGCATGCAAATGGCCAACCCGATAACCGGCTTGGCGTATAACGCAATCATTCAGCCCAAACACGTAGAAACGGTTATCACCAAACTGCCCGATCTTACTGGCGAAACTGTTTGGAAATACAGCCGCTACTTCGATAACCCACGCTTTGCCTTAGGCCAGGTTGGAAATCCAGACAATATCACCACTTCGCGCGGGATTCCCGATGAATTTGAGTGTTATAACCTGACTCAAGATCCGTTGGAAGTGGAAAATCTGGCATCACCCATTTGCCCAACACCGCTGCCACAAGCGGTACATACGGCACTAGAACTGATATTGGCCGAACAGCGAAAAACAAAGCGCCTATTACCTCAAACCTTGAACAACCAAGATCAGGATACACAAGGGGTTCAAGCGCCTATGCGCAACTAATAGCGTTCACGCCTTGAAGCCATAGATCACGTTAATGATCTATGGTGTACTTGTGAGTGAAACGCCGTTTACCACACGGAGTTGCTTTTGAAAAGTTTGCTTCGTCTGCATCTTTGAGTCGCGTTATAACAAGCGTACTGCCTATTATTTTTGCATCTTCAATACAGGACTCATGCGTATCCCAAAGCTGAGTGAGGATATTGCCATCAATTCGGTACGTGACAATATCATAGCCATACCTGCTATCAGCACCGATAATCAGCACAAATGTACCTTTTTCTGTTTTTCCAATAATGTTATAGCTCGCTCGATCCCATTCACTGTCTTTCTTATCATCATTATCTGTATACACAAACGTTATTTTTGGAGAAATATCGCTTTTTTCAATTACCACAGGTTTAGGATGAGAAGACCAGTTACTATTATGGCAAGCTTTCAAATTCACTGACTTTATGAGTATTTCGTTATCACTTATCCATGGACGCATTTTGTGAATGCGGACGGGATTGATGGGTTCTTTGCCTACGGTAAATCCATAGAGAGGCGGTGCAGAAAATGCTGTGCTTGATATAAAAAAACATACCATTATCAAAAATAAATGGAACACATTCGTTTTTAATACTTGACCCTTAGCCAACATATCCTATGTATCCTATTCATCAATCAAAAACCGCGTTGCTTCTGTTTTTTACGGATAGGTTTGTTTAATATTCAAACGTTTTCCTTCAAGGCTTTTTACAAATAGTATTAAGCTTGCGCTGGGTACACAAAACCAATTTGAACTTGTGCAGATTTTGCACAAGTTGACTGCGTATCAATGCGCATGAACTCCTAAGAATTCCTGGGTAGTTCAAATCCAATCCACTTTTACCATTTAAATTAACATGTTGCACTAGCCAAAGGAGTTGTTGCATTTTCTGCAACAACTCCTTCATGCTCAGGTATCTCTTCATCCGCATTTACTATAGAAAGCATATTTAGAATTTATAGCAATGGGCAAAATTTGCACATTGCTATTTGAACTACCGAGGATTCCTAGGCAGTTCACAAACGGTAAGCTACCTGTGCGGCAGTTAATAATTAGCGGTATCTACCATTGTCGCCACATGCTTTCTGAGCTGCCTATTCGGCAGTTAATTTTGGTGGGGAAAAGGCGTGAGACCTGGTTTATTTCTGAGCTGCCTATTCGGCAGTTAATACGGGCTGTATCAGCGTGTTGATGATATTTATTTTCTGAGCTGCCTATTCGGCAGTTAATTATGTGGTGGCTAAAAATTCTCATCTGCAGGTTTTCTGAGCTGCCTATTCGGCAGTTAATTATTGCAGCATTGACCTCTAACCCCGGCGCATTTTCTGAGCTGCCTATTCGGCAGTTAATCAAAGACAGGCACACGATCAATATTTGGTTTTTTTCTGAGCTGCCTATTCGGCAGTTAATGAAGCCTGGGCAAGTTTCTCCATTTGATCTGCTTTCTGAGCTGCCTATTCGGCAGTTAATTTCTCGTATTTCCTTGCTTGCTGTTCACGCAATTTCTGAGCTGCCTATTCGGCAGTTAATCTAATGGAAGAAGAGTCCAATTGGTTTCATCTTTTCTGAGCTGCCTATTCGGCAGTTAATCTGTTATTGACACAGGTTCATATACTGTTCAATTTCTGAGCTGCCTATTCGGCAGTTAATCAGGCAACCTGAATAACATCATCGCAACCAATTTTCTGAGCTGCCTATTCGGCAGTTAATCATAAGCTGTAGTGATTTAAGTGCTTCCTGAATTTCTGAGCTGCCTATTCGGCAGTTAATCTATTCATGTCAGAGTTTTGAGCCATTGTCACTTTCTGAGCTGCCTATTCGGCAGTTAATCTAACGCCGTTAGTTATCCACAGGGCAATTTATTTCTGAGCTGCCTATTCGGCAGTTAATATAGCCCTCAATAGAGCAATATTGGACGGTTGTTTCTGAGCTGCCTATTCGGCAGTTAATTTGTGATACCCCTAAATATACCCCTGTTTTATTTTCTGAGCTGCCTATTCGGCAGTTAATTAGACGAACGCCCTACATCGGATCGTGCATTATTTCTGAGCTGCCTATTCGGCAGTTAATGATTATGTACAACATCATCCGGTTTTTGATTTTTTCTGAGCTGCCTATTCGGCAGTTAATCGCAGGCGCATGTCCCCTTGAGCGCGTTGTTATTTCTGAGCTGCCTATTCGGCAGTTAATCTTCGGAATCGCCCTCGATGCCAGACTTACATTTTCTGAGCTGCCTATTCGGCAGTTAATGAGTTCCTGAGACCGTACATACCCATCCTTTATTTCTGAGCTGCCTATTCGGCAGTTAATTTCCTCTGGTAAGAAACCTTCTCTCATCATTTTTTCTGAGCTGCCTATTCGGCAGTTAATTCAGGAATAGAGACTGTCACGGGCTACTAGAATTTCTGAGCTGCCTATTCGGCAGTTAATTCAAAATACACTCACAACACTAGCCGGGTTTATTTCTGAGCTGCCTATTCGGCAGTTAATTTCCTGTGTATTTTGAAACATCATCAGAGTATTTTCTGAGCTGCCTATTCGGCAGTTAATAATTCCACAATCAAAAACTGTTGCTTCTTGCATTTCTGAGCTGCCTATTCGGCAGTTAATATGTGACATTAGAACTTTCAGAAGAACGTGTTTTTCTGAGCTGCCTATTCGGCAGTTAATGTTCTATTCTCCCTATTGAACCAACGAAAGAATTTCTGAGCTGCCTATTCGGCAGTTAATCGTGAACAAAATTTTTATCTCAGCTCTACTTTTTTCTGAGCTGCCTATTCGGCAGTTAATATAAGACTTTCCGCCATGCTCCGTTTTCATAATTTCTGAGCTGCCTATTCGGCAGTTAATGAGAGGATGGCACCCTCCTAAATCCTGTACTATTTCTGAGCTGCCTATTCGGCAGTTAATTTTTTAAAAACTGAGTATTTGTAGCGGTGTTATTTCTGAGCTGCCTATTCGGCAGTTAATCTGATAAACAGAGCTTTTTTAGGCACTTTTATTTTCTGAGCTGCCTATTCGGCAGTTAATTTGCAGCTCGATTAGATGCTCTGGTACTTTCATTTCTGAGCTGCCTATTCGGCAGTTAATCGTAGAGAGTGTTTCGGCTGTAAACGAAATCTTTTCTGAGCTGCCTATTCGGCAGTTAATACAACACTCCCACCGATATTGAACATCTCATTTTTCTGAGCTGCCTATTCGGCAGTTAATGCACCCGATCTCTGTACACACCCCACTTTTTATTTCTGAGCTGCCTATTCGGCAGTTAATTACCCGCGAAGATAAGCCCTTTTAATTGATATTTTCTGAGCTGCCTATTCGGCAGTTAATAAATAAAAGAAAAATGAGCCTGGTAGCAATATTTTCTGAGCTGCCTATTCGGCAGTTAATCATTAAAACCCGCATTTAATCGTGAGCAACTGTTTCTGAGCTGCCTATTCGGCAGTTAATTGTTGTCTTAAAAGGCCACGCCACCGTAGCGCTTTCTGAGCTGCCTATTCGGCAGTTAATAAGGTTGACAATATAAAATGCGAAAGGGGGATTTTCTGAGCTGCCTATTCGGCAGTTAATTTGCAAAGGTGTCAGGCTTTGGTGTTGCACCATTTCTGAGCTGCCTATTCGGCAGTTAATAAGCTCTCGGACTAGAAGTAAGTTTTATTTCTTTTCTGAGCTGCCTATTCGGCAGTTAATCCCTACCGGAGTCCCACAGATGCACAGCCCTATTTCTGAGCTGCCTATTCGGCAGTTAATTATAGTAGTATAGTCTAATACCCTAGCGGATTTTTCTGAGCTGCCTATTCGGCAGTTAATGCCTAACTAATCGCTGCACTGATTAGACGTATTTTCTGAGCTGCCTATTCGGCAGTTAATCAGAGTGCCAATGCGGCTATTGAGCGCGAGAATTTCTGAGCTGCCTATTCGGCAGTTAATCCAGGATTGCTGAGGATAGGAATCCATTGCCTTTTCTGAGCTGCCTATTCGGCAGTTAATCACACGCCATAGTCAAAACTAAACTATCCTGTTTTCTGAGCTGCCTATTCGGCAGTTAATTTCTTGTACGCGACAATGTCGCTGGACTCTTTTTTCTGAGCTGCCTATTCGGCAGTTAATGAGGTGGGTGTTCAGCTCGGCAGCGAATCGGATTTCTGAGCTGCCTATTCGGCAGTTAATTGGGTGTAACCAATTTTTTCTATCCGAATGGATTTCTGAGCTGCCTATTCGGCAGTTAATGCATCGGTTTCTGCTAACGTGATCCAGTCGGTTTTCTGAGCTGCCTATTCGGCAGTTAATCTCAAAAAAAGAAGAAAATTCTTGGTACATTTTTTCTGAGCTGCCTATTCGGCAGTTAATAGGAAGCTCAAAAAAGAGAAAAGGCTTTACGTTTTCTGAGCTGCCTATTCGGCAGTTAATTGTTAGTTTGTTAGTTTGTTAGTTTGTTGATTTTTCTGAGCTGCCTATTCGGCAGTTAATTCTTTCTGTTCAGACTAGTGCTAGCAGAGTATTTTCTGAGCTGCCTATTCGGCAGTTAATATCAATTTCACTGGAACACCGGGTGGCGGTGTTTTCTGAGCTGCCTATTCGGCAGTTAATGTCTCTCATACTGTATTTTTGTTTTTTAGGTATTTCTGAGCTGCCTATTCGGCAGTTAATGTGCATGGTCGATAATGTCAGTGTTTGACAGTTTTCTGAGCTGCCTATTCGGCAGTTAATGTTCAGTTAATTATAGGCGTAGTCGTGGAGGTTTTCTGAGCTGCCTATTCGGCAGTTAATTTGTAGAAGTCACGACGATAGACGGTGTTACATTTCTGAGCTGCCTATTCGGCAGTTAATGAGGCAACAAAGATAAACGCATTGGTGTTGAATTTCTGAGCTGCCTATTCGGCAGTTAATTAGACAATAAAAGATAGAGTTAATGCAGGATATTTCTGAGCTGCCTATTCGGCAGTTAATGATTAAAGACGACTCCGGCGAGTTCGGTTCCTTTTCTGAGCTGCCTATTCGGCAGTTAATAAAAAAGGAATTTCTTGCTGGCGCTTCTGAAATTTCTGAGCTGCCTATTCGGCAGTTAATATAACCCGATCTAGGTCGGGCTATCATAACAATTTCTGAGCTGCCTATTCGGCAGTTAATGCTCTGGCCTAACACCACGCTCAAGTGCGACGTTTCTGAGCTGCCTATTCGGCAGTTAATATTCAAACGGGCATTACACACCCCAAGGTTCCTTTCTGAGCTGCCTATTCGGCAGTTAATGGAAGCCATTGCAAGGCGGAAAGATTTATATATTTCTGAGCTGCCTATTCGGCAGTTAATACGTTTGAGGCCCATGAAAGTTATAAGTGGAAGTTTCTGAGCTGCCTATTCGGCAGTTAATTATACGTTAATAACTCAACTTTAAAAGGTAATTTTCTGAGCTGCCTATTCGGCAGTTAATTCGTATAGTCGTCTGAAAATACCTGATCAATTTTTCTGAGCTGCCTATTCGGCAGTTAATCCACCGCGCCGACCAATGCAGACCATTACCTTTTTCTGAGCTGCCTATTCGGCAGTTAATCCAACGGATACGCCCACATCTACACGATCTCTTTTCTGAGCTGCCTATTCGGCAGTTAATTACTGCAGTGGAAATCAATCGAGATAGTTTAATTTCTGAGCTGCCTATTCGGCAGTTAATTTAGAGCTGCTGGCTGAGTTGAGATTGATTACTTTCTGAGCTGCCTATTCGGCAGTTAATCGCTTTCGGTGGGTGATCGTGCGTTACTTATTTTTCTGAGCTGCCTATTCGGCAGTTAATTTTTCACCCACCCAATAACAAATGCTTTCGAATTTCTGAGCTGCCTATTCGGCAGTTAATCATCCGTCCTTGGAATGCTGCGACACGGAATAGTTTCTGAGCTGCCTATTCGGCAGTTAATTAACCCATATACTCTATAGCCCGATTCAGCGTTTTCTGAGCTGCCTATTCGGCAGTTAATTTGTTGCGTTAGTTAAAGTGGATTGAGAATAATTTCTGAGCTGCCTATTCGGCAGTTAATATATAGGTTCTACATTTCATAGAACGGATGGTTTTCTGAGCTGCCTATTCGGCAGTTAATTAGAACATCGTAACATTACTTGCCTGATTGTTAAAGAAAAATGGGCGATCCAACGCCCATAAACCAAAATTTAAAAAATAAAATAAGATATTGATTTTGTTTACTATATTAATGAGTCATAAAAAAGGGTCAAAACCAAGGTACCGTTGCTGACGAACTTAAACCATAGGCACTAAAAAACCCTTCCTTAGCTTGATCTTGGAGAGATAAATGCTCTACAAAAAAGACGGAATTTCTGATTTGTGCTTCGGCTCGTAAGAACAATGTAAGGAAAATTTAGTTTTTCCGCAGCCGTATCAGGTATAGCTTCCTTAGCGTCTTCCTCGCTAATTCCCTTACGAGCAATTAGTCTTCGCCGCAAACGCTCAGGATTACTTTTTGCTTGAATACGCCGTACCACACGGTACTTAGCATTTGAAGGTACCGGCATGATCGCACTAACTTCCACATGATCACGCATACCAATCAGCCAATTTAATGTCATCAATTTACTAAGTTCATTGGCCTCACCATGAATACGCAAACATGAACCCAAGAAAGCGCCTGTTTCCTTAACTTCTGGAAAACTAACTCCAATACACTGCCCACCATGCTCCACCAAGCCTCGATGCAATTTGCTGAATAAGGCATTCATCAGCGTACTGGCTTGAAACTCTGGATCAGGCAGTATCCTGATTTCGAGATACGCATCCATGGATTATTCCTTTTCACTTGCACCAAACACCCCACCTCGAATAAGGATTGCCATTACGTAATGTTGATTCCCCTCATCAGGAACCTTGTCATTAAGTACCCAGGCATCCAGCAAACTATAGAAATCTGCTTTCTGCTTAGGCTGCCGATACGCTTTTCCTTGGGAGGTCACAGAACCATAAGGCTCAACAGCAATTGGGCCAATGCTACTTTCCTCATCAAGGGGATACCACGTATCAACTGTCCGTAAGGCATTACCGATCTTTTGGCTGTGCATCCCCGCCACATCTCCAACTGTATATAAAGTTTTGCTCTTCTGGCCTTTCTTATCGCCACGATCAAGTATCAATTCTTGTGAAGGATAAACCTCTTGTCCATCACCAACCCGCACGTAAGCCACAACCTCCAAAAGCACATAGGTTTTTCCAGCCAATCCTGCTTCAATAATCTTTTCCAAATCGGTCAAGCCATTTTCAGTCGCATTAAAATCGCGCAAAGAAAATTTTTCTGCATTAAAAATCCAAGGGCTTTTCGCTGAACCTTGCTCAATATGCGAAACATGCACTTCAACCTGCTCAGCCCCTATTCGGTTACGCCATAAAAAGCGCCCATTCGCCAAATTATAAGCATAGCGACGCGCTAACTCTCCGAAGCCTTGTTGCTCTATATACTGTTGAACAGTAGCTTGCAGCTTCTGCTGATAGGCCGGACTATTGCATGCTGAAGGCACTCCAGCCCCCCCCCTAATATTCGCAAGGTAAAACGCACTCGTAATGTATCAGCATCTGCTGGTAAAGCCGCAACATCTACTCTCTGTAGATTAGGGTTCTCAATATCAGCATCCAACTTTGCTGAATTATTAGTATCCTTTGCCTTTAAGCGATTAGAAATCGTTCCGCGAATCGATTTTTCTCTCACCGAAATAGCTGCCCATTTTGCCCCTTCTGCACGATCCGTCCAACGCCCAGCACTAAATAGCGCATCGGATGGATCAAGCTTACGCTCAAACGCCAGTACGGAAGCAGTCTTAATTTCACTTTTTGCCATGTTAAAAACTCCTTATACAATGCCACTACTGGCGGTTTTCGATACATCAGAATAATAATTAATACAGCGATAAATACCGTTTTCTACATCTTCTTGGGTATGCCAAAGTAACTGTTTCAACTTAGTTAAGCGATGCGGACCAACCCACTCACCAAGCGAATATAGGCTTTCAACAAAACGAAAAGGTGTTGTGTTATCACGCGTATTTTGAACTTCACCTGGATTGTAAAGGGGCGACAATGCACCATACCCTACTGGTATAGGCACAAGCCAGCCTGATTTCTTACGTGCAACATTCCACGAATATTTTCCTTCACTATCTGCACTGGAGACATCTGGCTCGATATTCAATCTCGACATATCCAGTAAAGCATCCAAAGCATTTGTTTCAGCATTCAATACTTGTAACTCTGTTAAGCGATTCAACAAGGCATCTTCACGCTGTACCAACGCAAAACCTGGCAATAAACGGCGGCATAAAATGCGAAACTCCTTAGCCTGACTTTCTGCATCCTCAGGGAAAGGAAGCCACTGAGCAGCAAAACGTTTTCCATTCCGTATCGGAGGAATACTACCACCCGCTAAGCGCATACCTTGAACAGCTTTCAGTACATCTTCAGCAAAGTAATTTCCATTGCTTTCAGTCATATAATCACGTACCGCAATAACCAAGCTAATCTCAAGATGAGCACGCCCCTCTTCCACAATGGAAGCAGGTTTAGGCTGACCACCTTCTAGTTCACTTGAAGGATTACGAGTCAGCCGAAACACTTGCGTTCGTTTTCCAGAGGGCTGAAATACCTGCGGTTCAAAACGATGGCAAATAATGCCTACCCCTCCAAAACCTTCTGGAAGCTCATTGCTAAACCGACGCTCTAAAGCATGAACAAAACCAGTAAACGCAGTAGGTGCTGGAAACCCCCAACTAAGTGGGCCTGAAATAGCGTTAGCATTCTGTATCTGTAAGCGTGGTAGTAATAATAAAGCAGTAGGCTCACTCATAAAAATCAACCTCTATACGTATCATATTCAAAGCTTCGCTTAGCACTCTCTGCCAAGCTTCTGCCTCTGCTTCTCCCATAGGCACTGTAGAGCTAGTAATACGTGCATTCAGCCAATTACCAAAACGCTGAGATACACCATTTTGCCAGCCACCGCTTCGACTAAGGGAAGCAAAAGCTTCATCAGTTTTAGCACGCTGAGGATCAAGCCAGCATTGTTCATCTATATTCAGGCGGCAATCCTCATGCTGACTCCATCCTTCCTCCAATTCGTAAAGTTCTGCGGCAAACTGAAATAACTCATCACGAATCTCATTGACCAAATCAGCACGAGTATCCCGAATTTCAACATTATTAAAGGGTTGAACTTTTATCAAAAAATCTTTTAATTCTTTAGTTAATTCTTTAACTCGTTTACGAGATCCAAACACGCGGTCAAAAACGCTTTCTATTTTTAAAGGGGGGCGTATTTTTTCAGATTGCCAATTAGGGGGTAACGACGGTAATAAATAATTTTCGCCATAACGCTCACTATTTAACTGACTAATATTTTGTGGTTTTGTACCACCGAACTGTTGAATAACCAAATTGGGATATTCTCGATAACCATGAGGATGTAAAGCTCCTGCTTTACGAGCTTCTCGCGCTGCTTTAGCTGTTTCTGAAAAACGATCTTCTCGAATCGTATTCCAAATACCATGAACCAATGAGGTAGGAAATAATGGCGCTAATAAGTGATAATTACCTTTGTCTACAGGCCAATATATCTGTTTGGCAAGAGTATGTGACTTAGCCGCCGTTCCTGCCTGCTGCACTAAGCCTGCAAATGCCGCCATCCAGTTTTTTGCTTGCTCTTCATCTGCCGATAAAGCAGTCTTTAACGCCACATCTTCTTCAAGACAAAACGTTAACAACGTTTTATTACCTACCTCTAAACACAAAAACTTGTAAACATCTAAATCACGAGCGTTAGCTACCACATCAAAAAAATTACTTTTTACTGTATGGGTACCAATCAGAATATCTCCTGCTCGCGTATTCCCTTGAACACTTAAGCTAGTACACCCTTTTATAGCAGGATGCGTAAATTTAATCGCATGCGTTACCTGCTGAATCCGGCTAACTCTTTTTGCTGCATCTGCAACCCAATACTCTACCTGATAGATCTCTTTCAATTGCTGCTGTTTCTCTATTGAATTATTTTTTGCATCTTTTAATTTTTCTTGAAAACGTTCCTGCAAAAAATCCCGAATAACCGTACGTAACGCGCTAACCGTTCCTGGATCAGGAAGTATCTGTTGTGTCATACAACCTCGACTTTCTTCTTCGTTATTCATCGAAATTTACTAAATCCTAAAGCAGGATGATAAAACCAGCCTTGCTCCATACCTTTTTCAGGCAAATCAAGAATGCCAAATCGACAGGCACATGGTAACGCGTCTATCTCCAATGCCTCTGCTAAATCGTCCAATGCTTTGGCATAATCGGGTTCTCCCCAAAAACCAATACGAGGCCCTGGCTCAGGTTTTACGTCATGCTTCAGATTTCCTACTTGCGTACGTTTCCCGTCGCGCTCAAAGCGATAAAAGTGAATTTTCCCCTCATCATCGGGTAACAAACCATAACGCTGACGACCTCGCGTATCTTCACGAAACAACTGCTTACGCTGCAATTCACCACTTAACATCGCTGGCGTATTCCACCAGCTACTCACAGGAATAGTCTTGATCCCGCTTGCCTCTGCTCCGAGCATAAGCGCACGTAATCGAGCATGTTCTAAATCCACCAAATTATGTTGAGGTTGCAACTCTTTCCGCTCACGAATCCGAGTAGAAGCATCAATGACACCCACTTGCTCGGATGTTAAAAGTTCAGTTAAGCGGTGATACTTCAACGAAAATTCAGAACTCTCAAAACCAGGGCGACAAAAAACAGGGTACGCAGCACCATGCAATAAGTAACGAATATTGGTGTCCAATAAATAAAGATTGGGAACCTCACATAGCCCAGGACGATGGCGACGAATACGCCCTGCCAACTGAATAATTGAGCGCACAGAAGAAGGTTCAACAATACCCCAATCGTAATCATGATCGCGGCCTACCTCAGCCACTGCCGTAGCCAGAACCACAAAAATTTGATCATGTTCAGCATCACGATCAAGACACTGACGAATTTCCTCATCTTTAAATACCGATTGAGGATCTTTGCGATTTAGTAATCGATCTAACCGTCGCTCTATCCCAGAGCGTACCAACAAAGGATGCTGCCCATGGTAAACGCAAAGATGGATGCGACTATTCCCATTAGCTCCCAAGGTATACAGCGCTTTAGCTGTTTCAAATAACGGATCAATATTTGCCATGCGAATTAAACCAAAACTGACTCGCTTATGTGTTTCCGGGTCAACGCTATGGTGCTTAATATGAAGATTATGGAGATGCTCGTGAAGACACTTTGCCAACTCCAAAGAAATCGCTTGGCGCTTTTGATCACGGGTATTGGGTAAAGATGGAATATCCAGAGCTACAATTTCAGCTTTACGACGTACCTCTGACTTAGCCAACTTGCTTAGGCGCTTTTCCACAAAAGCTTGGTGAGCCTGTAAATATTCCGAACCCTCAGCATGCTCACTAGCCTCTGACTCAAACTCATCAAACCATGCACACCAAACATTTAGCGACTGCCCCGGCATTCCTCGGTTACGCTGAAAGCTTCGTCGTCCTTCCAGATACGCTTGAAATAACCCCTGAACCAAAGCGGGAGGAAGTGTTGCCGAAGATAGTAATACACGGCTACCCAACATACCTGCCCAATGAACCAATCGTGTTAAAGCAGGAAGATCTTCGATACCAAAATCGTCAGGTTCATCCAACACCAGATCTGAACTCATCAAACGCAACATCGGTACAATCTGATGCCCTCCCCGAATTCCTTCTGTAGCTGGCATCAAATGATCAATCGTGCATGCCAAAATGGGAGCATTCAGTAACCGTTGGGCATCCTGATTTGTACTCAACCAGCGATTCAGCGGCCCGTCCTCCAAGCTACCTTCAAAATGTACATAATTGTGCTCAAACAATAAGGCAGCGCTGGATTCGGAACCTTTACTGGCAAGCTGCGCCTCCTCTGTACGCTGATGTTCATGCAAAGCTCTAACAGCCCCACCTCCTACCAAAACAGCTAAATCCTCTGATCCTAAACCGAGTTTTTCCCTATACACATCGCCGGTTTGAAGTGTTAGCGTACGCAACCCAAGCGCAATATTAAAGCGTGCACCTCTTTGTGGATCAGCCAACGCGTACATAATCCGCCCATTAGCAAGCGTCTTACCACATCCTGTAGACGCCATATTGACGCCAAAAAAACCTTGCTGTGCACTTCTAGCCTGAATGCTTTCAGCCAAATCAAAAGCACGATCCTGCCAACGAAATCTGGAATCTTTACTTCTCTGACGAAAACCCTTGTGACGAGCAATGCGTGGCAATTGTTGCGCCATACGAGGTAATGTTTGAACAATTCGGCTAGCATTAACTTCAACACCAATTAAATGCTCATCCAACCTTTGCTTAAGTGCTCCTGAATTGCGATCAGTATTGGCATAAAGAGGATACTCAGAATCGCCATACCGGGCATGACTCGGCTGACTAGAATAGTAGTGATCTGCCAGCATCAGCGCCAGACGCGATAAGTGCAAGATATACGGATCATTCTTTAAGTCATGAACTGCAAGCAAGCTTGGGCGGAGAAGCATAGATTGCGCCACCCTGCCTGCATGTTTACACCAGTGTTGGCTATTGAATGGCACACCACTACCGAAACTCCAGCAGGCTTCAATCTCTTTAATTTGTGCGCCTGAGCGAACACCGCACCACTGACTTTCAATAGTGACTGGTAAATGCTTCAAGTCTCTTGAATCAAATACCTCACCAAACTCTTTTACTGGTAAGCGATGATGACTAACAATTAGCCAACCCACTATTTGCGCCAATGGAGGTAAATCTTTGAAAGGACTTTGTGGACGATTCGTCATACCATCTTTGATAAGCTGCTCTTTCCACGACTGCTCACCTTTATGTTCTATCTTGGCTAAACGCTGTAACCAATCTCTATCTGTATTACCGCAATTTCTTACGAATGCTTCAAATAAGCGCAGTGATACCCATTCATGGCGATATGCATCAGCTAAGGGTTGACTGCTCCTAAGTTTTTCTTGAAACGCCTTGTTCGCTTTGCCAAAATCATGAAAAAGCGCGGCAAGCGAAGCCAATAGACGAATATCTTCTGCTGTATGCCAGTCGTTTTCATCTTCGCTACGTAAAACATCTTTTGTTGTAGTATTTGTTGGTGTAGCCCCATGCACGTTAAAACACTTGGCATCTCCCACTACCCACATCAACTCACTGTGATCTTTTCCACGTATCCAATGACACGCCACAGCCGTATTTTTACGTGCAGTTTTGCGCAACATTTTGTGTAATGTATCCAACCCCTGCTGAGTAATCGCCGTCTGCCATGTCCGATCCCCTCGACGTTCAGCAAATTGATCAAGAATACGTCGAGTTTCAATCAGTGCGTTTTTACTGCATTGCGAAATCAAGAGGATGTTCATTGAACTCGGCTCCCCACATCTATCGCAATCTCTTTCAGAGAATCAATCATAAAATCCAAGGCTTCATTACGCGTCAAACTTTCAATACACGCTTGGCGAAACTCTTGTTCCTCATGCCCTGCCATTGCAGATATAAAAGCTTGAGGTAAGATCATGGCATCCTTCACCAGATCAGCTACATCAAATACCAAACCGCCTCGACGCGTCTTACCGTGTAAAACTGCCAAGCCATGCGGTAACCCCAACACCCAAGTTGCGGTAGCACCTAACCCATAGGCCAGATAATTACCATGGTCGAGAAAACGGTTTGCAGGATCAGTTCCCGCACCTCGTTTTGCACGAACAAAATCACCATAATGCGTAGCCCGACTTGCAAGCATGAAGAGTTTTTTGGTTAATCGCGCTTCAAGGGTTAAAAGCTCCATAGTATTAGGCGATTGCTCAATCTCCTGCCGAGTACTGTCCAAAATAGGCTTTAGGGTATTTGCGTCGATCACAAACCCCGAATCACGAAGTGCCCGAGAGTTGAGCCAATGGTGCTCTAACTTAAGCAGGCGACCTCGCTGAAAGGCCTTTGCTGCTTCCAAACGTAAACTATCATCAAACCAAAACCGCACCCAGTGCTGAAGATATTCCGTGGGTCGATACTCACTTTGCGGCGAAAACCAAGCCACCTCAATATCTACTTCATTAGCACTAAATAAAGGTGTTCCACCGCCACCACAAAAACCAACTAAAACTCCCGCTTTGGCTAATTCACGCATGGCTGCTTGTGTAATCGAGGTGCCTGTTCCTAAAAGGATGGATGTGGTATTAGCGATAGGAATATTCCAATAAAGCGAACTTTTTCCCTCGTCAGTCACGTATTCAACACGTCCACCATTGACCAAAACACGGCAATGTTGAAGGTAATACAAATTGGCTCGTTTTGAATGCAACACTGACTTTAAATCGGAAGGGGGAAAATCATCCATGAGAAACTCCTGCACAAAAAAAGAATACATCTATTTTTTCAAGCCTTACCTTCCGCCAATACAACCCTTCGCTCATCAATAACTCTCCTTAGGCTTTCAATCGCACACATCCGGCGCAATGCCCTTCGGTTATTGGCGCCCTACGAAAATTACTTCTAAACATTTTTAGGAACATCCATTGCCCTCTCTCTAACTCTTTCCCACAAGAGACAAGGGAAAAACTCAAAAGAAAGAGTAGAGAAAAATCCCGAATTGTTCCTCTCACCCCAGCACGATATAATAATGGCACAACCAAAGTCAATATAAAAACTATACGTATATTCACTCATCGTTTGAAGCAATCGCTCAACCTCAGGAAATACACTATGGATACCATCTACCGCTTTAAAATCACCCTCAAACACACCAAACCCGTTATTTGGCGGCGCTTTGCTGTACGCAACACCATTACGCTGCCTAAGCTGCATCGGGTTATTCAAATCGTAATGGGTTGGGAAGATGATCATCTTCACGAATTTTCACTAGGGCACGATCAGCGCTATGGCAAAGTTGATCCTGAATGGGGCAGTGATGGTATGCAAAACGAAGCACGTGTAAAGCTCAATACACTTCTGGCACACGAAAAAGATAAGCTCACCTATATGTATGATTTTGGTGATAGCTGGGAACACACACTTGTATTAGAAAAAATTCTTCCGGGCGATAGCATGGATCTTCCGCACCCGGAATGCCTGGCCGGAGAGCTGGCCTGCCCACCGGAAGATTGCGGTGGAATCCCTGGCTATTATGATCTGATAGAGGTTCTGAGCAACCCTGAACACTCTGATTACGAAGATATGAAAGAATGGATTGGCGAAGATTTTAATCCCGAATACTTCGACATCAAAGATGTCAATCAACATCTGGCACAGTTGAAGAAATAACGTGACTGTTCTGATTAGAAAGGGCCGCCATTCACACCAGAAAATATCTAAACCGAGAAAACTCCTGAGCGTTAGAATAAAGCTCATATTTTTCTGAATGTTTTTGGGTAAGCACTATGATTACCACTGAAGAAGACAGTTTTGAGAAGCACTACACGCAATCACTTGCAAAAAGTAAGGCCGAGGGAAAAGCCGAGGGTGTACGCGAAACAGCACGAGCAATGAAACAAGGTGGTTTACCGTTATCACAAATTGCTCAATTCACCGGTCTAAGCGAATCTGAAATTGCTACGCTCTAAAATTATCCATTATTCAGTACAGTATAAAACCACTATTTAAGGTTAATCTCAAAAGTGTCCGTACACAGTGATAAAAACAAGAATACCTCCCAACGCTCCTCCCGCTGGAGCCAAGAGCAGCGCCTTGAGTTCATTGACTTCCGCCTGTATTGGGAAGGCATCATCAATCGAAGCGATCTAACCACGTTCTTCAGTATCTCGGTACCCCAAGCTTCGCTTGATTTAGCACGCTATATTGAGCTAGCTCCTGAAAACTTGGAATACGATCGCAAGAAAAAAGCGTATTTCGCCACGCCCCATTTCAAGCCAATGATCACGCCATCTCAGGCGCATGGTTATCTCAACCCACTGCTTGGCGTTGCCATGGGTACACTGCAAAAGGCAGCAGCTCCTTTTAGTGAGTATCCTGCTATCGATGTTGTCCAACTACCGTATCGCGATGTACCCACGCTTACATTAAGAACCATTCTCAAGGCTATCCGGCAGCGCTTCAGCGTAAACATTGAATATCAGTCGCTCACGCGGCCTGATCCTACCGTGCGCGATATCAGCCCCCACGCCATCGCCTTTGATGGCCGACGCTGGCATGTGCGTGCCTATTGCCATCTACGACATCGCTTTCAGGATTTTTTATTTGCACGCATGCTGCGTATTGAAGAAGGCGCACCATCAGAGATTGATTCAATACAAGATCATGAATGGCAGACAATACTTGAGCTAAAAATTACACCACATCCTAATCTATCTCCAAGCCAGCGACGGGTCATTGAACTTGATTTTGGTATGAGCAATGGCGTCGCACTTTTGCCAGTACGGCAGGCATTGGTGGAATATACCCTGGAATATATGGGGTTATCGCTTCTTAAGCCAACATCACAGGAAGTTATTCTGGTCAATGAAAATGAACTCAGCCTGTTGTTAAACTGATCTTGTCAAAGCTTTTCAAGCTCCTGCTCAGAGAGCTGTGTCGCTTGCGCTATCTGTTGGGTGCTCATTCCCAACGCTTTGAGGTTTCGTGCTGTTTGTAGCAGTTTGTCTTCACTGTGACGGGCCTGGGCTTCTGCCTGTTCGCGTTCGGTACGTTCTTTTTGAGCCTGGACTTCTGCCTGTTTAGCCTGGGCTTCTGCCCGTTCGCGTTCGATACGTTCCTTTTGAGCCTGGGCTTCTGCCTGTTCGCGCCCTGTCCGCTCTCGCTCAAGCTGCTTTTGCACAATCTTCACATCGTTATTTGCAGTATCCACTAAGCTCTGCGCATAACGCAGATTCTCCAGATAACGATCGTACGCCTGGCGTTCTGCCTCATCCAGTTTCATTGTGCTCAAGCGTTCTTCTGCTGCCTTGAGTCCCTTTGCCGAAAATCCTGGACGGGTCTCGCTCGTTTTAAGGAAGTAAATCCATTCATCCAGTGTATCTTTGGCCACTTCGTCAAACTGATTCACCTTCAGTACATAGTATTCGGGATATAAATCCCCTACTGCTTTGGTGCCGTATAGTTCTTTTTGGCGGGCAGAGAGTTCAAGTACATCATGCTGATGAATACCTTCAAAACGCGTGGTACCACGGTACACATAGTCTTTTCCATGCCCAAGATCAAAGTACACAATATTAATCGCAATAACTTTTTTGACTGCGGCGTAGGGTTGCCCTTCGGCGATATGTTCGGTGATCAGCTTTGAGCTGGCGTAAAGCATGCGGTGAAAATAATCATCCTCACGAATGTTTTGCACTTCTATCAGAAGCAATTCTCCCTGGCTGTTTTTTACCAGAAGATCGACACGATTCAGCTTATCGTCTGCGTGCTGTTTGTTAGATTCGCTTTCCAGAATTTCTTCAATATGAATATCTTCCTTAAGTAATTCAGAAAGAAAGCCTTCCAGAATGTCAAAGTTCGCCTTTTGACGCAGCAATCGTTTGATGGCCCAATCAAACGAAATCAGTTTTCTCTTTGACATCATTGTCCCCTGCGTTCGATGAATACAGGAATTGTACAAGAAAGCACGCGCAGCAATCGATGTATTGACTGGCGCTTACAATTGAAAAACAACCAGCGCTTCTCGCCCCTGATCGCTATATTCCAACGTTTCACATAACTGCATTAATAAAGGTACGCCACGCCCATATGGCCGATGGAGATCTTCGCGCGATTCTTTTGATCTGGCCATTACAGATCGATAATCAAAGCCATTACCGCTACACGAAACATAAATCATGAGTTGTGCACCGTTATCACCAAACACTTTCTCTATTTTCACGCCCAGATAGCCATGTTTAAGTGTTTGCAAACGCTCTGAACGTGCTTCATAAAACATATCCATGCCATCTTCATTTAATTTAAGTGTGGATTCCAAACTAAGAATCCCATGGTCAATGGCATTACATAATAATTCTGATAACACAACAAACAACTCACTGGAACGTTTTGAAGAGGTCTCAAGATCGCGCAAAATCTGATGAATTAACGGCACAACTTCCAAACGACGCAATTGCTCTGCCCCCAGGTGTAAGTACATCTCCCAAGGTGTGTCGTTAGTAATGGATTCATCCACATCCGCCACAACCACAATCTCTTTTCCGTCCGCTACATGGCGATTTTGCCGCAACACTCGGTGTTGCGCATGAATCACCATCAGCGAAACATCATCAGCAGGTGCAAGACCCTTTAGATGGCCTGTTAATGCATCTGCAATCATCTCTGAGCGCTGCTCAAAGGGATCATCTTCACGCAGCACATCAAGCAGCCGTCCTTTACCAAAGGCCTCACCGTTCTTGTCTTCAGCTTCTAACAATCCATCCGAACACAAAATAATTTGTACATCTTGGCCATAAACAAAATACTCTGTTTCCGTTGAAAACAACTCATCATTTAAAATTCCCAGAGGTAAATGCTGCGACTTCCAAATATGAAGTGTTTCACCACCACTCGGTGTCACCAAATACACTTCTGGCATACCACCATTCCAGATTTCTATTGAGTTTTGTACGCGATCCAACGCCAATAAAATTGCACCTGCAAAACGATCTCCAGGTAATAACTCGTGCATGGTTCGGTTAATCTGCAAAGCAATTTGTCCAATTCGAAACCCTTTGCGCGTCATGCTATAAAAAGGTTGAGCCATAGGCAGCACCGAAAGTGCCGCACTTAAACCATGGCCAGTACCATCGGCCAGCAAAATATGTAAAATGCCTGAAGGTGTCTGCTCCGCTACAATTAAATCCCCACTAAAATTGCTGGTGGGTACATTCCAGCGCTTAATAATTTTTGAGCTCTCAATTAAATCGCTCTTAATAATTTTTTCCATTAAACCTGCAGCCACTTCATTCTCTTGCTCAGACAGCAACCTCAACGCTAATAATTCTTTATTTTGCTGCCGTATCTGCTGCTGAAGCCGTAAAATCCGACCAAAACTATTCAATT
>Ga0207122_1020_pt1 | contig 25572 bp, 19 predicted proteins | sample Alteio_BWMinHeat_38_FD_153504 | JGI IMG/M metagenome (GOLD analysis project Ga0207122, IMG submission 153504) | Enriched cells from forest soil in Barre Woods Harvard Forest LTER site, Petersham, Massachusetts, United States -... | ecosystem: Environmental > Terrestrial > Soil > Temperate forest >... | reverse complement strand
CATTCTATAATGGGATATTAGCTCAGTTGGTTAGAGCGCCACGTTGACATCGTGGAGGTCAGCTGTTCGAGTCAGCTATATCCCAATGATACCCCCTCACCCAGGCCTTGACCAGATGCCCGCTAACAGCCAAGAAATCTCCTTATCAGCCCTGCGCCGCTCCGCAGCCGAGCTCCTCGCATGCTCTGTCATGCGCCTCTATCCTAATACCATGCTCGTCTCCGGTGAAAGCACTGATCTCGGCTTCTTCTACGACTTCGTCTTCGAACACGCCTTCTCCGACGCCGACCTCATCATGGTCGAAGAGCATATGCGCGCCCTCGTCAGGGATAACACCCCCGTCCGCTCGACGGAGATGATGAGGGAAAACGCCGCCAACCTATTCACGCATCACGGACAGGAGATCCAAGCTTCCGTTGTCCTCGATGTCCAGGAAAATATCGTCTCGGTATTCCAGATCAACGACTTCTACGACTACTGCCCATTGCCCCATGTTGCCAATACCAGCGAAGTGGCTTCTTTCAAGCTGCTGAAATTTACAGAGTGGGACTACCTGCTTACCGAAGATGAAGATATCAGCATCACACGCATCACAGGCACCGCCTTTCCCGATGCCGCATCCCTCAAACAACACCTCAAACGGCTCGACACAGCAAAAAAACGGGACCATCAGATGCTCGGCATGCAGATGGATCTATTCAGCCATACCCTCGAAAGTGATTACCTGTGGCATCCCAAAGGGACTTGCTTGCGCAACCTGCTGATCGACCTTTGGAAAAATATCGCTGCCGCACATCAATTTCAGCCCATCTCTACGCCAATCCCCCTTTTGCCCGGACACGACTCCCAGATCATCTGCTCGCTGCAGCATGCCCTCATCTACGCCGCAAGAGAAAGGAACGAAGAGGATTTGCCTATCCGCTTCTCCGAATGGGACCAGTGGTTCAACGACGATAACGAGGACGACGACGCCCTCTTCGAGCCTATGACTTGCTCGGGCGATTTCGAATCTGTCTTTTGTAAAACCGAAAATCTTGCCTCTGAATTGAAATCTTCCTTGCAATTCATTCAGGAAATCGTTAGAATCTTGGGATTTGAGTGCCGTTGGGTCTTGGTCCACTGCCGAAAAGAGTTCCAGCCTTTCTCTGAAGAAGAGAAGGTCGCACTCGAGGCGATGAAGAAAGCTTTGAAGCAAGCCGGTCTCGATTTTACTCAGGATGACCGCGAAGGAGACTTCGCTGAGGTAAGCGCTGAGGCCCTTATCACAGACATCCTGGGAAGGGAATGGAGAGGCCCTTGGGTGAGCGTCGACTTCGGAACTCTCGACGACCTGGAACTGCGATATCGCACCTCCAGTGGCTCCTACGCAGACCCGGCCATGGTGACGATGTCAGCGGTAGGGATGCTCGAAAGGCTCATCGCCTTAATGATCGAACGCGATGGAGGCGTGCTGCCGCTGTGGCTGGTCCCCGAGCAGGTGCGCGTCATCGCCATCGGGAAACTGCAGGCCCCCTACGCCGAAGAAGTGCGCCAAAAGGTGGCACAGGCCGGCTTCAGGGTTGGTATAGACCTCTCGAACGAGAAGCTCGGCGCTAAGATACACCGGGCCGAAGAAGAGAAAATCCCCTTCATGTTGATCATAGGGGAAAAAGAGCAAAGTAAACAAGAGATCGCTGTCCGCGATAGCAGGCATGAACAGCCGTCCAAGACGATGTCCTTAGAGGCATTTCTTGAAGAGGCTCGCCGGATAGCCCACGAGGAGGAAAGAAGACGCCTTGAAAGTTAATAGAGAAATACGCTCGCCTAAAGTGCGGGTGATCAGCAGCACCGGGGAACAGATCGGCATCCTCCCCTTCTACGAAGCCATCGCGATGGCCGAAGAGCAAGGCCTGGACCTCGTCGAGATCGTCTCGACGTCCAATCCGCCCGTCTGCAAAATCATCAACTTCGGTAAGTACCGCTACGACCAGACCAAGCGGGAAAAAGAGAGCAAAAAGTCGCAGCATCAGGTGAAGGTCAAAGAGATTAAGATCCGCCCCAACACCGATATCCACGACTTTCAGACCAAATTGCGCCATGCGCGTGAGTTTTTGGAGAAAGGGAACAAGGTCAAGATAACTTGTACGTTCCGCGGCAGGGAGATGATGCATCCTCAGATGGGCGAGAAGCTCGTCCGCGAGATGTGTGAAAGCCTCGAAGAGATCGCCACTGTCGAAGCCCCTGCCAAACTCATGGGCAAGATGCTCCAGACAGTCCTGGCGCCGGGCGGAACTAAAAAGAAAAAAGACGTATCTAAGCAACCTGACGATACGGGCAAAGAGAAAGAGGAGAAATAGTCGTGCCTAAGATGAAAACAAAAAAGGCTGTGTCAGCCAGATTCAGCGTGACGGGAACTGGCAAACTGAAAAGGAACCAGCTGGGAAGACGTCACTTAATGACAAAAAAATCGCCCAAGCGTAAGCGTCAATTGCGCGCTCCAGCACTAGTCCATAGTGGTCAACTGAAGATGTACAAACGCTTGATGGGTGTATAAGGGAAGGAGATTTAATTATGTCAAGAGCAACCAACGCCGTTGCATCGCATCGCCGCAAGAAGCGGATGTTTAAATTAGCCAAAGGCTTCGTCGGCGACCGCAAAAACCACCTCCGCTTAACCAGCGGAGCCGTCATGCGCGCCCTCGCGTACAACTATCGCAGCCGCAAGGTGCGCAAGCGCGAGTTCCGCAGCCTGTGGATCACTCGCATCAGCGCCGCTGCCAAAATCAACGGCATCTCATACAGCAAGTTCATCTACGGATTGAAACAAGCGAGCTGCGAGCTGGACAGAAAAGTGTTAGCTGATATGGCCGTCCGCGACCCGAACAGCTTCGCCGCTGTCGTCGGCTTCGCTAAAAAGGCCCTTGTCTGAACAAATAGTGGAGCTACAGCGTCGCAGATTCCAAGAGCAATTTCACGCAAAGACGCAAAGGAGCGAACGCAAAGCACGCAAAGAAGAAGACACTCTGACCCGAAGGAGTACGAGCGCTTCGTGTCATCTTCTTTGCGTGCTTTGCGTTCGCTCCTTTGCGTCTTTGCGTGAAATTGCTCTTGGAATCTGCGACGCTGTGGTCGCTTCAATGGTAGGTTCGTATGCAGAATGAGATCAACGCAATACGCCATCGGTTCTCTGAGGATCTGGCTCAGGTGCGCTCCACCGCCGAGCTCGAAGCCATCAAAGTCAAATATCTCGGAAAAAAGGGCGACATCCAGTCGCTCATGAGGTTCCTGAAAGAAGCCTCCGCTGAGGAGAGGCCTCTCGTCGGCAAACAGATCAACGACCTCAAAGAACACGTCACAGAGCTCTGCGCCGACAAAGAAACCAAGCTCATCGACCTGGAAGAGTCCCAACAGCTTGGCCAGGAAGTGCTCGATATCACCCTGCCCGGCCGACGCCAGTTTGTCGGAAGGAAACACCCTCTCACATACGTCTTAGACCAAGTCATCGACATCCTCATCGGAATGGGGTTCACAGTCCAGTATGGGCCCGACATCGAGACCGACTATTACAACTTCGAAGCGCTGAACATGACGGCAGACCACCCTGCACGCGACATGCAAGACACCTTCTACATCACGGAGAACATCGTCTTGCGCACACAGACGACGAACATCCAGGCGCGCATCATGGAGACCCATAAGCCTCCCATCCGCATCATCGCACCGGGAAAGGCCTATCGCAATGAAAACGTCACTGCCCGTTCCCATGTCTTCTTCCACCAAGTCGACGCCTTCTATGTCGACAAAGGTGTCACCTTTGCCGATCTCCTGAGTGCTATGGACGAGTTTTTGACTAAACTCTTTAACGAGCAGATTGAAATCCGCTACCGTCCCAGCTACTTCCCTTTCGTGGAGCCGGGCATGGAGGTCGACGTCCGCTGCCTGGTCTGCGGCGGAAGCGGATGCCCCGTCTGCAAACATTCCGGCTGGCTTGAGATCGCCGGCGCCGGCATGGTGCATCCAGAAGTGCTCCGCAACGGGGGCATCGACCCCGAGATCTATACCGGATTTGCCTGGGGAATGGGCCTGGACCGCCTCGTGATGCTGCGGCATGGCATCAAAGACATCCGACTCTTCACCGAGAACGACCTCCGCTTCCTCGACCAATTCTCTTTCATCTAAAATTAATAGATCTTAATGACGCTAAAAAGACACGAAGAAGCGGCAATTAAACACGAAGGCACAAAGGCACACAAAGATCACAAAGACATTAACAAAACCTCAAACGCGTTTGAGGTTTTGTTAATGTCTTTGTGATCTTTGTGTGCCTTTGTGCCTTCGTGTTTAATTGCCGCTTCTTCGTGTCTTTTTAGCGCGATTGTGTTAATTGGCGTTGAACACAGATCTGAAGAACGCCGCAGCTTCGGTGACGACCTGATATTGAATCCAGGCGCGGTCCACGGTGGTATCTTCTTCAAATAAGAACGACAGCTTATTCGCAGAATCGATCTTTCTACGCTGATCGTTGCTCACTGCCGAAATGAAAATATAATGGTTCGCCTTTCCTGGTATCTCCTGATAGATCGCATTCGGGATATTGCGAGCAAAAAATCCTGCATTATTCTTCGTGACCAGGACCCGATCCGCCTCGGCAGCGATCAGATAGACAGGAATCGTCACCTTGTGAAGGCTCTCTTCATTAAATAACCATGACCAGGCAGGAGCCATCACGAAAGCGGCTTTAACACGGGGTTCGCGCCAATCTTTCGCCATCATCTCTTTGTTTAGTGTAGGCAACGCCTCATCAGCCTTGACGTAGTCTTCCGGAGCCGCATAGTCCAAACTGGGGACCAGCGAATCCAGCTTGGTCGACCGTCCACCTGCTACCCAGATCGCCGTCGTCCCCCCAAGAGAAAATCCCGCGATGCCGATCTGATTCAAGTTGGCAGTATTAGACATCGGAGTCATCGTGAATTGCTCGATCACAGTCCTGACATCCATCGCACGCTGCCAATGGTTGGCATGGACCTTGCCACTGAACAGATCGCGATGCTCGATTCCCAAAACGATAAATCCAGCATGGACCAATCCACGGATAAGCCAGGAAAGCTGATGGGGATTACCTGTGTAGCCATGGGAGATGATGACAATGGGTCGCTTTGATGCATAGTGAGCCGGAAAGGCGTTGACAGCGACGTTAAACACATCCCAGGGATTCTTCGATGGGGTGCCTGCCGTCAGGGGATCCACGGGATACCAGGCCAGCAAGACGCGGTTGACATGATAGAAGTCGTCAAAAAAGGAGTACTCGCGATATCCCAAAACCGGGTATGGAGTCACCGGATGCGGCTCAAAAGCCTCCAAAGAACCGCACAACGCCATCACCACCACTAACCAAATTTTTTTCATTAAACACCTCTTTTGAAAAGGACGAAAACGACCTAAAGGACGAAAAGGACAAAGTGTTTTTTTGTCCTTTTCGCCCTTTAGGTCGTTTTCGTCCTTTATGTTCTTTTTTATTGTTTAAGTGGTTTCCTGTCAACTGTGTCAAAAAAGGTTTTAATGGCTTTGGCGTTCGCGGAACTGATTCCCTTGGCTGCACGCAGATCCTCTTCCGTGGCTTTTTCGATGTTTTTCACACTGCCGAAATGGGTCAATAGTGCTTTACGCTTGGCCGGGCCTATCCCCGGGATATCATCCAGCACGCTCCGCACGATGGCTTTGGATCTCCTCTTCCGATGGAATGTGATCGCCACCCTGTGTGCCTCGTCGCGTATCCTCTGCAGCAAAAAAAGCACGGGGGACGTCCTCTTCAGAAACACAGGATCTTTGATGTTGGGCAGGAACACCTGCTCGAGGCTCATCCCTTTATCATGGCGCCCCTCTTCTTTTGCCATGGCGATGACATCGACCGTAATCACATTCAGCTCTTCGAATACCTTCAAAGCCATATTCAGATGCGCTTTGCCGCCGTCGACGATGACGAGATCAGGCAAGTCGTTTTCCTCTTTGGCACGTTTGTAGCGGCGCTGCAGCACCTCCCGCATCGCCGAGTATTCGTCAACGCCTTCAGTAAGCTTGGGACGGTATTTCCGGTATCGCTTAGGATCTTTCTTTCCATCGGTAAACGCCACCATCGACGACACCCACTCGGTCCCGGAAATGTTCGAGTTGTCGAAACATTCGATCCGCATCGGATATTTGTTCAGATGAAGCCTCTCCTGCATCTCCAGGAGTGTCTTCTCGCGGATCGTCTTCTCATCTTTGGCCGTCACGAATGTCGCTTTGGCATTCTCGTACGCCATCTTGACCCATGTTAGCTTGTTGCCTCGCTGCGGAGTCAGCACCTTGACTTTCCTCTTTTTCTGCGCGCTGAGGATCTCTGCAATGGAGGCCGCCTCCTCACATGGCACCGGCAGCAAGATCTCGTCAGGGAGATCCTCCTTCGGTAGATAATGCTGCAGCAGAAACGATTGGACCAGCTCGTGATCTTCCTGTGCGATGTTGCTGAAGCTGTAGTGGTGCGACTCGAGGAGCTTGCCGCTGCGGAACACCATCTGATACAGAATCACCTCTTCCCCTTCGCGGAAAAGGCCCAACACGTCGGTGTCGTGGCCCAAAGGATGGTCCACATGCTGCTTTTCGATGGTTTTTTTCGATCTGACGGATGGTTTTCAGGATGATAGCAGCCCGTTCGAAGTCGAGCGCTTCAGCAGCCTTCTGCCGCTCGTTGTGGAGATCCTGCAAGACTTCCTTGTCCTGCCCGCGCAAGAACTTGATCGTCCGCTCGACATGGTGTTCGTACTCTTCTTTGGTGCACAGATTCACGCACGGGGCGATGCATCGCTTCATCTGATAGAGGATGCACGGACGCGTCCGGCGGGCGAACTCCTGATCGGAACATTGGCGTAGCGGGAAGGTGCGGTGGAGAAGATCAAGCGTTTCACGTGCCGCCTCAGCACTGGTGTAAGGGCCGAAGTAGAGTCCATCAGGTTCGGGCTCCCCTTTGTACCGCACAAGGCGCACCATGGGCCATTCGTCGTTTGTCGTCACCTTGAGGGCCAGGTAGGCTTTATCGTCTTTGAGGAGGGCGTTGTAGCGGGGCCGATATTTTTTGATCAGGTTGTTTTCAAGGAGAAGGGCCTCTTTCTCAGATAGGACGACGATTGTCTCGATGTCATGGATCTGAGAAACGAGGAAAGGCACCATCGGCCGGCCGTCGCCGCGCACAGAGAAGTATTGCTTCACGCGAAGGCGCAGATTCTTCGCTTTGCCGACGTAAAGGACCTCGCCAGCCTCGTTCTTCATGAGGTAGACGCCGGCACTGGTCGAAAATGACTGTAACTTCGTAAGATCAAACGCCATGACAAAAAGATAGCCAATCCCGAATAAAAGAGAAAGGCAGAAGGGACAAAGGGTTCAGCAGAAGACTAGGACACATAGGACATACAGGACACATAGGACATTGCTTTTGTCCTATGTGTCCTGTATGTCCTATGTGTCCTAGTCCTTCGGCCGGAATACCTGAATAGTTTACAGATGGACTATCATTGATGAGGCGGCGCTGGCACGACATCGGGCTTGCTATGTTCCGCTATCGCTTTGTGGAATTCCCGAGTCATGTTATCCATGTACTCTTGAATGATTTTTTGCTGGCTTTCGTCTTTCAGCTGTGCCTGAAGTGCATTATGCATCTCCAGCAGGATCTTGCTATACTCTTTCGGGTTGGCGATCACGGTTTTCAACCAATCCTGCATCGAGATATCTTTGTTTGCCTTCGGCCATGCTTTGAAGACATCCGTCGCCACGGCATTGGTACGCTGTTGGCGTATCGTCGGCTTCGGCGGCGGCGGCGCTGCTGTCGACGACGACGGCTCCGCTGCAGCTGACCTCTCCGTTTCCGTTTGTTGCGAGCTGTCTATCGTCGGCTGCTCATACTGCGGCCCCGTCTGAAATGACCCTATGTTCGTGGATAATTCGTCAGACATTAGTTTCCTCCGATTATTTCAACGATTTTTCCAAATCATCTAGGTTGTAATCCCTAAGAGAATTGATCCCTGCATACCTCTCTTGAAAGTTTTGAATACCTTTATTGGACTTGTCAGTATTGCTCTTTAAGGCCTTAGAACCATTTTTAACATCCTGAGAATCACTATTATTCTTTTGTAATTCATCCATAAGCAACTTATCTCGTGCTCCTTTTTGGACAGGCTGAATAGTATTAAGCCGACCAGATACGTCAACATATGAAATAAGTGATTTCTCGTTTGGATGGTCTTTATTATGCTCTCCATTTTTTATTCCAATATATGCATTTAATATATTAACATTGGTTACGCTTTTCGAGTATTTTTTATAATCATCACTTTGAAATAACTTTGCTAATTCAACTGATTTTTCGTGATTATTCAATGTTTTCTTTTTTTTAATGCTTTGCATTTTTGAACGCATATTAGCAGTATTACTAATTAATTCACGATATTGCGCTTTCAATAATTCACAAAATTGCATAGCGTTTTCATCTTTTCGGAATTCCTTATATTTCTCCTCGTTCTTAGTAAGAATTCCTTCATGTTCTTTTCGTGGTGTTCCAGTACCTCTATCCTTTTCAGGAAGTGTCTCCAACATCATTTTTTTATCAGATCCTTCACCGGTTTTTAAATAATTCAGAAATTTACTATGGCTTATTACAACGGCTTCGAACTTTTCTTGAACATCTATTATCTCATCTATTATTTTACCTAAGTTTTTTTCTTCTTTTTCAAATTTTTTAATCAATTCAACTTCATCAGTTGCATTAGTGTTTAATAATCTCATTTTTTCTGTATTAGTTAGAGATTTGACTTCAGGTTTTAATTCACCTGACTTAATCTTTTCGTCAATTTTAAAATTCACAGTACGTTTGATCACTTCTTGCGTTGGCTTATCTAAATGAGACAGCTCATTTTCGCTAAACTCTTGAAGAGATTTTTCAATATTCTCTGCATTTTCATCTAGTTTTTGTCGTAGGGCGCCCGGAAACAGTTTCGTTGCGTCGACTAATGCATTGAACTTTTCTTGACTTGTCATGGTTTTTCCATTGATTCCATGTCGGCTAAGTTGGTCCGTCATTAGTTTATCAACCCTAGCGCTAAATTTGGGCTGGCCGGATTGTTCACTTTTGCTAGGAACTGTCTTCTCTGAAGATATATCTTTTTCTTCTATCGATTCAAGATCTTGTACCACTTGTTCTTTACTTGATCCTGATAAATCTGATAATTTAGTTAATTTCTGATCTGATGTCATATCCTTAATATCTTTAACTGGCACACCTTCATATTGAAGTGCTTTATCCAGTAATTTGTAGACTTTTTGACTGACTACAAGTGGCTTGGGAGACAAATCCTTTTGAAGAGTTTCTGTATGTTCTTCAACTAATTTTTTTGTATCTTGATTGGTGTCTAACTCACCTAAAGCTACAAACTCATCATCACTAACATCTTCAGATTTTTCCTTTGAGCGTAGGATTGAATTCTTTGTTTCTTCATCTATTCCGTCACCAAGATTCGTCAATTTGGTTTTTTTTTTTGATATCTTCTTTATTAAATTCCTGACTTGAACTTTCACCAGTAACTAACATATTGCCTCCTTAAATAAAAAAACATATATCATATAATACTTATATTTTTATTATAACAATTAAATAATTTTATGGAAATATTTTGTTTACAGATAATCGATTATTCAAGAACACTTAGGCTAGATGCAATAGCACACTTAACGGCAAGTTCCTTGTCATTAAGTGATTTCTCTGCAAGACGGGCATCTAGATTTTTCTCTTCATCTGTCTTTTTACGGTGAGGAAGCTGACTCAATTTTTTGAAGATATTACTTAGTCTGGACCATTCTTTTTTGGTTAACTCAAATTTGTCAAAAGGTTTCTCATCGTGTCCGGACAAGTACACGGATTTAAAGAAATTCGCTGCATTAGCATATTCGTATTCTTTAAGATAATACTGCAATACTCGAGGAATATGGGGACCAAACATCCCTGGGTCGATTTTATTAGCCCGCAGATAGTGTTGAATTGCCTCTGGGTTGTAGGGATTGCCTTGCCATTTTTCGTTTCCAAGTTTGATGAGTAAGTTAAACGCAGTTTCTTGAGCTTTGAGATCGATTGGATTGGCTTTAATGGCTAACAGACTATATTTTACCGCCTCTTCATAGTCGGGTTTGCCGATTTTGTCTGTAGCATTTTTTTGGTTCGCGGTCCCATTGAAATGGGCTGTAGCAATGAACCACAAATAGGGTGCCTTCGACTCTTCATCATTGCCTAACTTGTCGATGATTTCGTGAGCTGTCACGATGGCTGAAGAGATGTTTCCTTTACTCAATAGACTGTTATATACTGATTTGAGTCGTTCGATTTTAGTATTGCCTTGGCTTAATGTTTTAATGCATGAATTAAGCATCTTGGTGCTATCGAGCTTCTTAACTAATAACAAAATGGAGAGGGCTCTGACAGGTTCTTCCACCAATCCGGCAATTAACTCTTTTTGCCTATCCGTAAAAATATTGAGAGTCTCCAACGACTTAAGAGACTTTTGAGGATTCTTGGACTCGTAGATCTGCTCGGCAAAGGTTTTGATAACGGATTTGGTGGCGGATTTATTCACCCAATTTTTTAATAGGAGTCTCGACTCTGGCGAGTTGAAATCCCCATGAATGGCGCCTTTGTAGAGTGCAGTAACGATGTCGTCATCAGAAAGTTTGGAAAGGGACTCTAAAAAACTATTATACTCTCCCTTGGATTCGCTGGTAGAGGATATGATAGTCATAAAAACCTCACCCTTGTTCAGTCTTACATTATACAAACAATTTCATATATTAATCAAATGGCTTCAGAAAGAACTTTGAGTTGAGGCTGTCCCTGCATGGCGAGCTGGCCGCAGGCGGCGGCGATGTCGTCGCCTTTGGTATAGCGGCAGGTGTTGGGGATGCGGCATCCATACAAGACGCTTCGGAAGTCTTTGATTGCCTTCTTATCAGGCCTTTGCAGCCTGAGTCCAGGCACGGGATTATACGGGATCAGATTCACTGTACATTGCTTCCCTTTCAACAGATGAGATAGCTCATGGGCATGGTCGGGATGGTCATTAATCCCCGCCAACAAGGTATATTCATACGTGACATCGCGCTTCGTCTTCCGCGTGTAATCGTCCATGGCAGCCATGATGTCATCCAGTGGATATTTTCTGGCATAGGGGATGATCTTCATCCGAATGTGCTGATTGGGCGCATGGAGCGAGAGGACCAGGCTGATCTTAAGCCCTTCCGCCGTCAGACGTTTGATCCCTTCCACGATACCTACCGTCGATACCGTGATCCGCCTCTGCGAGATATTGAGTCCATTGGGATCGCTCAAGATCTGGATCGACTTGACGACAGATTCGTAGTTTTTGAGCGGCTCCCCCATGCCCATAAAGACGACATGGCAGGTGCGCTCCCCTTTCGCTGCGAGCCAGTGGTTGGTCTGGATCACCTGTTCGACGATTTCGATGGGGCGCAAGTTGCGGAAGAATCCGAGTTTGCCAGAGGCGCAGAAGGCGCATTTGGCCGGGCAGCCCACCTGCGACGACACGCACACAGTACGGCGCGTTCCTGAGCAGATGAGTACCGACTCGAGCAGGTTGCCATCGCGCAGGCGCCAGAGGAATTTGTAGGTTTCTTTATCGTTGGATTCGACAATTTTTTCCAATTTAAGAAGAGGAAAACGAAAATGCGCCGCTAGCTTTTCACGAAGGCCTTTGCTTAAGTTCGTCATCTCATCCCAGTTGAGGGTGCTCTTGACGAATATCCAGTCAAAGATCTGCTTAGCGTGAAACTCGTGTTCGCCGTTGGCTTTGAGCCATTCGGCCAAGCCCTCGAGTGTGATATCGCCGTAATCGATCATAAAAATGTGTTCCTTAAGGTTTTAATGTCATAATGATACCAAAAACAAAATTATTTAGGAAGGCGAATTCCGGAGCCGCGCAATTTCCAAAAGCAATTCCACGCAAAGGCGCAAAGGAGCGAGCGCAAAGAACGCAAAGAAGAAGACGTAAAACGTTGTTGCCCCTTTCTGATCCTTACGTCTTCTTCTTTGCGTTCTTTGCGCTCGCTCCTTTGCGCCTTTGCGTGGAATTGCTTTTGGAAATTGCGCGGCTCCGGAATTCGCCTTGACAATTTTCACAGGCAACAAAATAATGCCTATCACCAAGGAGAATTGTCATGCTAAGAAGGTTTTTATTTCTAGCGCTACTGTTAGGTAGCTTCAACGCGACCTATCTTCAGGCTGCCAACGACGACCACGATGATCCCGAGGAAGAACGAGGCGGCTGCTGCAAACCCGGCAAATAATTATCGTCCTTTGAGGCTGCGGAGCCATAGCTTGAAGAAGCGGGAGATGTCTTTCTGTTTCCATAGCCATGCCACAGTGGCAAAGAATCCAAAGTGGCTGTACACAATCTTGAACGTCTCAGTGAAATGGCTGAACACACGTTGATGTGTCACCCACCGCAGGTCGTAGTCTGTCAAAGCATAATGAAGCGCGTTAAACCGAAGCTTCTCATTTAAACAGAAACGGCACATCAGGTCGAAGCCTCCCCTCAGGGATATGTCTGTGCGGAATTTTCCTATCTCGGCGAAGATGTCCCTTCTAAACCAGCACGCTTGCAGGCTCGTCGGCTGCTGACCCTGCTTGAGCAGATCGAGGCTTAGCTGCCGGAACATCACTTTGACCTCGGACCTCCCATCCCGCAGCAAAGTTCCGCTGTACACAAGCTGAGGCTTAGTTTGATCCAGCGCCATCGTCATCATGATCCGCAACGTGTCAGGCCGTACGTAGAAGTCCCCCGGAAACAGAAAGTTGAGATACTCCCCTTGAGCCAGCGAGATCCCCTTATTAAACATCTCATACCGATTGTACGAGGAAACGGAGTAGATGCGCAGGCGGGGATCTGTGTAGCCTTCGAGAAGCTCTAAGGTGCGGTCGACGGAGTCGGCGTCGATGGCGATAATCTCGAGGTTTTGATAGTTTTGATCGAGTAGGCTATCCAACGTCGATGAGATACTTTGTGCGCAGTTGTATGTCGGGACGATGATCGACACGCGCGGAAGAGCAGCCTCGGAGTACTTCGTGAGATGCTGTTCCCGTAAAAGTTCCTGTAACGTGGTCATACTTTCCCCTCGTGCCCGTGCCCGAAAAATCACTGTAATTACAGTCTTGATCATTCTGATATCGCAAAAAAATTGCAATCTAATTAGAATTGATGCAACACCCGAATAAAGGACTAGGACACACAGGACTTACAGGACACATAGGACATGGCTTTTGTCCTATGTGTCCTGTAAGTCCTGTGTGTCCTAGTCCTTTATTCGGGCGGGGCACGAAAAATAAGGGGCGTCATGATTACATTTCAGCAGATCCTGAGCAAGCTGACTCACTTCTGGGAGAAAAACGGCTGCATCATCCACCAAGGCTACGACCTCGAGGTCGGCGCTGGGACGTTCAACCCTGCGACATTTCTTCGATGCCTGGGACCGGAGCCCTACCGCGCCGCCTACATCGAACCATGCCGCCGCCCTACCGATGGACGCTACGGCACCAACCCCAACCGTCTGCAGCACTACTTCCAGTACCAGGTCATCCTGAAGCCATCGCCTCCGGACATCCTCGACCTCTACCTAGAGTCTCTCCAAGCCATCGGCTTCGACCTGAATGAACACGACATCCGCTTCGTGCATGACGACTGGGAGTCGCCGACGCTCGGAGCGTGGGGATTGGGCTGGGAAGTGTGGATGGACGGCATGGAGATCACCCAGTTCACCTATTTCCAGGCTGTGGGCGGCGTCGAGTTGAAGCCTATCACCGGTGAGATCACTTACGGCATCGAACGCCTGGCGATGTATCTGCAGAAAGTCAACAGCATCTACGACCTGCAGTGGAACGAATACCTCACCTACGGCGACATCTACCACCGCAACGAGGTGGAATGGAGCCACTACAACTTCGAAAAAGCCAACCCAGAGATGTGGCTGCGCCATTTTGAAGATTATGAAAAGGAAGCTAAGAAGCTGATCGGCGAGCGCCTCCCCATCCCAGCGTACGACTTCGTCATGAAAGCGTCCCATGCCTTCAACCTTCTCGATGCTCGCGGTGTCATCTCCGTCACCGAACGCACGGGCTATATCGCGCGCATCCGCGACCTAGCCCGCGCCATCGCCGAAAGCTATATGAAAAGCCGTGAAGAACAGCGCTTTCCCCTTCTGGAGCGCTTCCAAGGAAAACCTTCTGTCACAAGCAGCCAAGACCTCACGATTCCAAAAGAACTGCTCCATGCCGACCCCAACGACACTGACGACTTCCTCCTCGAGATCGGCTCGGAGGAGCTCCCTGCGACCTTTGTCACCATCGGATCGGACAACCTGGCAAATAGCCTCAAACGGCTCCTGGATGAGCAGGAGATCCCTTACACCAAGATCAGCTCGTTCGCGACGCCGCGACGCCTCGCCGTCATCGTCCACAACCTAGCCAAAGGGAAGCCTTCCCGCTCCGTCGAAAAGCGCGGCCCCTCGGTCGAGCAAGCCTTCAACCATGACGGCAGCATCAAGCCCGCGGGCGAAGGATTCTTCCGCTCTGCAGGCATCCCGGCGCCGACATTAGATGCCATCCGCGGCCAAAGCGTCAAAGGGATCGAGATCCGCCGCATCAAGGACACCGACTATCTGTTTGCCAACATCCAGACTCCGGGCAGTCCGACGGCATCGATTTTGGCGGAAAAGCTTCCATCGCTGATCCTAAACCTCGATTTTCCCAAGAAAATGCGCTGGGGCAGCCTCGACATCACCTTCGCAAGGCCGATCCGCTGGGTCGTGTCCCTCTTCGGGCACCATGCGGTGCCGTTTGTTATTGGCGATGTCGTCGCCGGAAAAGAATCTCGTGGTCATCGCCAGCTTTCCCCTAAATCCTTTGCCATCCCGAAGGCGCATGAGTACGACACACTCCTCAAGAAGCATAAAGTGATGGCCGATCCAACCGAACGGAAAAATGCGATTGAGAGGCAGCTGGCAGAGATAGAAAAAGAACACCATTGCCATGCTGTTGCACGGGACAAGGTGATCGCCCAGGTGGTAAACCTGATCGAATGGCCTCACCTGACAGTAGCTCCTTTCAGTGCAGGCTTCCTCAAAGCTCCCAAAGAAGTGCTCGTCTCCGAGATGGTCGAACATCAGAAGTATTTCCCTCTAGCAGGAAAAGACGGACAGCTCCTTCCCCAGTTCGTCATCACGGCCAACGTCCCGGCGACAGGCCAGATCCGCGAAGGGAACCAGAGGGTGCTGTCCGCCCGCCTGTCCGATGGTGTCTTCCTCTATGAACAGGGGTTGAAAGCGCCTCTGGAACACTACAACGAAAAGCTCAAATACGTCACCTTCCAGAAAGAGCTCGGCAGCGTCTACGATAAAGTGGAACGGATCGTCAAGCATGCACGCACTCTGCAGAAAGCCCTCGGCATCGGATCCCGCGACAAAGCGGAACGGGCGGCGCTGCTGTCCAAGGCCGACCTGGCCTCCGAGATGGTCTACGAATTCCCTGAGCTGCAAGGCACCATCGGTAAGTACTATGCTCAGGCACAGAAGGAAGATCCTGAGGTCGCCCTCGCCATCGAAGAGCAGTGGATGCCCCGCGGTGAGAACGCCCCCCTCCCTAAAACGGATACGGGCATTATACTCAGCCTCGCAGACAAGTTCGACAACCTAATCGCCTGCTTCGCTATCGGACTCAAACCCACCTCGTCAAGCGACCCCTACGCCCTCAGAAGGCAGGTGCTGGGGATCGTCAAAATCCTCATCCAACAGAAGTGCCGTCTTCTCTTGATGACAGTCTTGCAAGAATGCGCTTCTAATTTCCGCGGACAAACCATCAAGCCGGATATCTTTGCCGAGATCACCGCCTTCATCACGAATCGTATTAAGACGGTATTTCTGGATTACGGATTCCACAAAGATGAGATCGAAGCCGGCCTGTCGATGCGTGTGGACGACATCTACGATGCCTACTGCCGCGTCGCCGCGCTGCATGCCTTCCGCGCCTCAAGCGACCGGTTTGGTCCCTTGTATGAGGTGTACAAACGCGCCAAAGGGCAGCTGAACAATCAGCAGACGTTTGCCTTTGAGCCAAAGCTATTGAAAGAGCCGGCCGAAAAAGAACTCAGCACGTTGCTTAACGAACTGCAGGAACCATTCAAGAGAGCGCTTGCTGAGAATCACTACGACAAAGCTTACAGTCTTATTGCCGGCATTCAGCCAGCGCTAGCCAAGCTGTTCGATGACGTCAAGATCTTGGCCGATGACCCCAAGATCAGGGAAAACCGACTTGCTCTGCTGCAGCGCGTGTTTGAGCTCTTTGCCTGCATCCTCGACTTCAGCAAGATCCAGGAGAAAAATTAAGCCTCAGAATCACAGTTTTCACAAGCAATTTCACGCAAAGACGCAAAGGAGCAAACGCAAAGAACGCAAAGAAAGGACAAGATTTTACCACTGTGACTGCCAGCGGACTCAGTGGTAAAATCTTGTCCTTTCTTTGCGTTCTTTGCGTTTGCTCCTTTGCGTCTTTGCGTGAAATTGCTTGTGAAAACTGTGATTCTGAAGCTCAAATAACTTTGGGTGGGTTGCGCCTGAGGTCGTCGAACTGCTTGGCCAGCGCCGAGGCCTCCTCATCGGAGCATTGGCCGCTATTCAGCTTCATCCTGACCTCCTCCCGCTTCTGCATCCAATTCCGATCGAGAAGCTTCTGTATCGTCTCAACCAGATGCACCTCTGCGCGCTCCTTGTTCACCTTCTTCTGCAGCAGATCCGAAATAAACTGCTGCCCCTCGGCGTCGTTCATCATCCCCATCAAGGCAAGATGATCCCGCGGGAGCTCTTTGCCCCCTTCCATATAAATCTGATACAGGTGCCTGCAGATCGGCACTCGGAAGTCTTCTACTTTCACGTTAGCTGCGGCGATCTCGATAAACTTAGGATCCGATGGCGCCATCAGCAGCAGCCACCTCAAGAGATCCGACTCGATGATGCGGTCTGGATCGATATTCTGGCTGCCGATGGTATCGCTCTTCTTGATATAGAGGTTTGGGACGATCTCCTGTCCGACACCGACCATCTCTTCGGGCACCTTCGTCAGCTGGGCGAGCTTGCGCAGGCTCTCGTGCACCATCAAAGGATGATTCCACTCCCGTATCTGCTTCGTGATGGTGCTGATGAGCTCGCTCTTGCCTGCTGGCGACTCCATATTGAGATGGCGCGACAGATGCCTCACGAGGAAGCTGAGGTAGTCTCCGCTCTCTTGCAGCAGCGCCAGAAACGCATCCGGCCCTTTTTCCGTGAGGAACGAGTCGGGGTCGGCTCCAGGAGGCATACGGACGACTCTGACTTCGACGCCTTCCCGCTGGAAGAGGTTGCCGATCTTCTGAGCTGCCGCTTGCCCTGCCTCATCGGCATCCAAAGCCAAGAACACTTTGTTGATTCCAAGAGTCATGAGCTCTTTCACATGCCCTTCGCCAAAGGCAGTCCCCTGCCCTGCGACGGTGATGTTGAACCCGGCATGGATCAGGCGCAGGGCATCGATCTGCCCTTCGACGATGATAGCATGCCGCTCTTTGGCGATGCGGCGCCGGCAGTAGTTCAATCCGAACAGTACCTTCGACTTCTTGAATAGCGGCGTCTCGGGCGTGTTGACGTATTTGCCGCCGAAGGTGTCTTCCTTGTATTTGCGGCCCGAAAAGCCGATCACTCCGCCGGTATGGTGATGGATCGGAAACATGATCCTGTCGTGGAAGAACTCGCGGAAGTGGCCGTCTTTTTCACTCATCAGACCGGCCTCAATCAGCACATCGGGAAAGATCGACTTGGCTTGCATGATCTTGCGCAGCATGCCGTGAGCTTTGGGTGCGAGGCCGATCTGAAAGTGGCTGATGAAGGCCAGGTCGAGGCCGCGCTTGTAGAGATAGTGCAGGGCTTCGTGCCCTTCAGCAGTATGCAGTAAGGCATGATGATAAAACTGTGCGGCGAGGGTGAGGGCGTCTTTCAAGCGGGTTTTGCTGGGCCCTTTGGACTCGTCGGTGTCTTCGGTTTTTTCGAGGTGGACATGGAACTTCTGAGCGAGGCTCTGGACAGCATCGAGGAAGCTCATCTTCTGGTGGTTCATCAGGAAGCTGATGGCATCGCCGTGGGCACCGCAGCCGAAGCAGTGGTAGTGGGAGTCGCCCTTCTGGATCATGAACGAGGGCGTCTTTTCATCGTGGAAAGGGCATAGGGCTTTGTATGCCGAGCCGCTTTTCTTGAAGTCGACATAGGGCGACATCACCTCGATGAGGTCGATCCGCTGCCTGAGCGTCTCCAGACTTTCCTTACTGAAAAATACCATCACAACACCTTGTAAAGGGACGAAAGGGACCATAGGGACATTAAGGACCTTAGGGACTTTTCGATCCTTTAACTGTAAATCAGTTTTGCAGTAGAATCAACGTTATTGTACATGAGAGGTGCGTTTTTTCATATGCGTCAAAAAAGCCAAATTTTTCTATTAGCTATTTTGTTATTTTTTATACCGGGTTGGGCAGACGACACGCCGGTACATGGCTACTTCGATGCGTCTTTCAAAAATGATTACATCACACCACGGGGGCTGTTGGTCACCGATACCGACCTAACCATCCAGATACTTGCGGGTTTAGTTGTCGACTTCTCGAAAAAAGTGTCGTTGGAGATAGGCTGTTGGAACGATGTGTGGACAGGTCAAGATAACCCCACAGTGGGTGCCTGGAATGAGTTCGATTGGTACATAGGCCTTAACTGCCATATCGCTGATGACTGGAGATTCCTCGTCCATTATCTCCAATTTCTGAGCCCTCCTGGCAACTTCAAACCCGAAAACAACATGGAATTCACCCTGGCATACGATGACAGTAAATGGGGTTATCGGATCGTTTGGAATCCCTATGTGAAGTGGTTTTGGGCCATGTCAGGCTCTTCCACTGTCGTCGTAGGACGCCCAGGAAACACCTACGATGTCGAAATTGGTCTTGTTCCTACCATTAAGATGATGGAATACTTTGTGCTGACAGCCCCCACCTGGATAACGGTCGGGCCTCCTTCATTCTGGAATGGCGGAGACCTAGGATTAAAACACAAAAGATGCTGTCTTGGGGTGTTCACCTCAGGATTAAATGTCAAAATGCCCTATCGCAATTGGTACTTGGATATCGGTGGACAGTATTATTATCTCATCAATGATAGTCTCTTACAGGCCCAGACTGTGACACTGGGAGTGCATTCCTACAAAAAGGGCCATCGCCATGTCGGTGTTGCCTCAGCCGGCTTCGGTTTTGGTTTCTGACTTAATCTTTTTTAGGATAGAATCGCTGTCATGACACAACAAGAAATTTTCGGTTACATCGAAAGGATCACCTTCCAGAATGGTGAGAACGGCTACACGGTGCTGCAGCTGAAGCAGCCCAAAATCGCTGACCTCGCCTGCGTCGTCGGTGTCATGCCCGACATCAAGCCGGGCGAGACGATACGCTGCTCGGGCGCTTGGAAGCAACACCTCGTCTACGGCCGTCAGTTCGAGGTCGCACACTACCGTGTAGAAGCCCCGGCCGATATCGTCGGCATCAAGAAATACTTGGGGTCTGGCCTTATCAAGGGCATCGGCCCTGTCTATGCCGGGCGCATCGTCGAAAAGTTCGGTGTCGACACCCTGAATATCATCGACAAAGATCCCGATAAGCTTCTCGAGATTAGCGGATTAGGAGGCAAACGCCTAGATAAGATCAAAGAATGCTGGACAGACCAAAAGTCGATCCGCGAAGTGATGGTGTTTCTCCAAACTTACAGTGTCAGCCCCGCCTATGCCCAGAAGATATTCAAGTCGTATGGCGACAAAAGCATCAGCAAAGTCAAGGAAAACCCCTTCTATCTAGCGCGCGATATCTTCGGGATCGGATTTAAAACCGCCGACACCATCGCCCAGAAGATGGGGATAGACAAAAGTTCCGAGATGAGAATTGACGCCGGTATCGAGTATGTGCTGTCGGAACTCTCCAGTGATGGGCACACCTGCTATCCTGTCGAAGGCTTCGTCGAGGAGGCCAAGGCGATGCTGGAAGCTCCGTCGGAACGGATCCAGGAGCGCCTCAAAATCCTCAAAGATGACAACAGGATCGAACTCGCCGACCTGGTTTACGAAGGGAATAACACTCCTTTCATCTGGATGCGCCCTCTCTACCTCGCCGAGGCAGGCATCGCACGCGAAGTCAAACGGCTTAAGCACTCCCCTTCCGTCCTGAGGCCTATCGACACACAAAAAGCCCTCGCCTGGGTGCAGCAGCTGCTGAAGATCGAGCTGGCGGCCAACCAGAAGCTCGCCGTCGCCCATGCCTTGACGGATAAAGTTCTCATCATCACCGGCGGCCCCGGAACCGGAAAAAGCACCATCACCAACGCTATCCTCACCATCACAGCCAAACTGACGACACGGATCCTCCTCGCTGCGCCGACGGGCCGCGCGGCGAAGCGGATGAGCGAGATAACCGGAAAGAAGGCGTCGACGATACACAGCTTGTTGGAATTCGATTTCAAGGGCGGCGGCTTCAAAAAAAATCGGCAAAATCCTCTCGATTGCGACCTCATCATCGTCGACGAAGCGAGTATGATCGACACCTACCTGATGTACAGCCTGCTGAAAGCTATCCCGGACCACGCACGCCTCGTCCTCGTCGGCGACATCAACCAGCTGCCTAGCGTCGGTCCAGGCAACGTGTTGAAAGATATGATAGCCTCACGCGCGGTCCGTGTCAGCCAGCTCAATGAGATTTTCCGACAAGCGGCAGGCTCGCAGATCATCGCCAACGCCCATAAAGTCAACAACGGGCAGTTTCCCGACATCTACAGCAAGCAGGACAGCGATTTTTTCTTCATCGAAAACGAGGAAGCCGAGGAGGTGTTGTCGACCGTTGTCAAGCTTGTCTCACAGCGGCTGCCGAGCAAGTACAAATTCAATCCGATCACAGACATCCAGGTGCTGGCCCCGATGAAAAAAGGGATCATCGGAACAGAGAATCTCAACAGCGTGCTGCAGCAATCCCTCAACCCAAAAGATGATCCCCTCTATCGTTTTGGACAGAAATTTCTCGTTGGCGACAAGGTGATGCAGATCCGCAACAACTACACCAAAGGGGTCTTTAACGGCGATGTCGGCACCATCAAGGCTATCGACCTCGAAGAGGAAGAGGTCACCGTGCAGATAGATGACAAAGAGGTCGTCTACGATTTTGCCGATTTGAACGAGGTGGTGTTGGCATACGCTGTCTCGGTGCACAAGTACCAAGGCAGCGAATGCCCCTGCATCGTCATGCCGGTCCACACCAGCCATTTCAAACTGCTCCTGCGCAACCTCCTCTATACCGGCATCACCCGCGGCAAGCGGCTCGTCGTCCTCGTCGGCACCAAAAAGGCTCTATCGATCGCTGTCAAGAACGACGAAGTCCTGAAACGCTACACGAGCCTCAAACAAGCCCTAATGGAAGTGGTGTGAGAAGTGGGGAGTTGAAAGTTGAAAGTTGAAAGTTGAAAGTTGAAAGTTGAAAGTGATGAGTTGAAAGTTGAAAGTTGAAAGTGATGAGTGATGAGTAGTGATTGATGAGCACCGGAGGTGCTGAGTCCCGAAGGGACGAAAAGATGTAAAGCCCACAGTGTAGCACCGGAGGTGCAAACTGTGGGAATGGACGGGGATAAAATAACCAGCCCCAACGGGGCGGCAAGATGTAGGCATATGACGAAAAAACAAACGTTCCAAAAGCTGGTTGTATCAGGCATCACCTGCCTCTTTGTCTTGCTGCTGTCTTGGGTGTCGCAGTCGATCGCGCCATCCCCTTTGCCCGACTCCGCCCATCCGATCGAATTATACTCCAACCAAACCCAAAACGACTTACAACAAACTTTCGCTGTCGCCATTGGGGAAGCCAAAAAGTCAGTCTTGCTCATCATCTACTCCCTCACAGACAACACCATCATCGAATCCCTCAAAAACAAAAGCATCCAAGGTGTCGAGGTCACCGTCATCTGCGATCCTAAAGCTTCCCGCCGAGTCGAACGTAGGCTCGGGCCCCAAGTCAACACCGTCAAACGGTTCGCCGAAGGTCTGATGCATCAAAAGATCCTTGTCATCGATGAAACTCTGGTTTGGATCGGCTCCGCCAACATGACGACAGAGTCGCTCCGAAACCATGGCAACCTGGTCGTCGGATTCGAAAGCCCCTCCTTGGCTGCCGCCATCAAGTCAAAAGCCCACGGAATGGAAGCCGACGACGACTCCATCGTCTTACATCAAGAAACAGTCCTCGGAGGACAACAGGTCGAGCTTTGGTTCCTACCGGATGACACACAGGCGGTCAATCGGATCAAACAGCTCCTCCGCGCCGCACAGAAATCCATCAAAGTCGCCATGTTCACCTGGACCCGATACGACCTCGCCCAGGAGGTTCTCAATGCAGCGAAGAGAGGGGTCCGCGTCGAAGCCGTCATCGACAGGCAGTCGGGCTATGGCGCCAGCGCCAAGGTGGTGGAAATCCTACAAAAAGGAGGACTCCCGGTTCGTTTGAGCACCGGCAGCGCCTTGCTCCATCACAAATTCGCCATCATCGACGACACGATATTGATCAATGGATCCGCAAACTGGACAAAGGCGGCATTTACGCAAAATGACGATTGCTTTATCATTCTGCATGGGATTACCGATGAACAAAAAAGCCTTTTGGATGATTTGTGGAGCGTTGTCGCACACGAATCAAGATAAAAAGCTAAAAGATAAGAGCTAAGAGCTAAAAGAATAGCGGCAAATATGAAGATTGCGTTGATTGGATACGGGAAGATGGGCAAGCTGATCGAGACGGTCGCTGCAGCAAAAGGGCATACTGTCGTCGGCAGGGTCAACCAAACCAATAGGATGTCTAAACAGACGATTGGCGATGCCGATGTCTGTATCGACTTCAGCCATCCCGACAGCCTAGTCAACAACTTGCAAGGGTGCGCTTCCTTAGGTAAAAACGTCGTCATCGGCACCACAGGATGGGATAACAATAAGCAACTGGTTGAAAACATCATCCGCGAACATAACATCGGGTGCATCTATGCGGCCAACTTCTCCATCGGGGTCAACCTGTTCATGCATATCGTCGCCAACGCTGCCAAGCTCATCGACTCCTTCGACGACTATGACGTTGCCGGGATAGAGTATCATCATAAGCATAAGGTCGACAGCCCATCCGGGACCGCCAAATACCTGACAGAAGTCCTGCTTAAGAATGCCCCAAGAAAAAAGCGATGCGACTTCAGCAGCGTGCGTTGCGGCTCCATCCCCGGTATCCATACGATCGTATTCGACTCCCCTGCCGACACCATCACGCTGACACATGAAGCCCGCAGCCGGGAAGGCTTTGCCAAAGGCGCCGTCGCCGCCGCCGAATGGATTCGCGGCAAACGCGGCCTCTTTACAATCGAGGACCTATTAGGAATAGCCACAGTCTCGCAGCTTCCACAAGCAATTTCACGCAAAGAACGCAAAGGAGCAAGCGCAAAGAACGCAAAGAAGGGACATTAAGGGGCTTAATGTCCCTTCTTTGCGTTCTTTGCGCTTGCTCCTTTGCGTTCTTTGCGTGAAATTGCTTGTGGAAGCTGCGAGACTGTGGCTATCAAACGGAGGTTGCTATGAAGGGATTATACACTGTTGTTGTGACGCCGTTCACAAAGAAGGGCGATCTCGACGAGGTGGGTTTGCGACGCAATCTTCGCTTCCAGATCGACAAAACCGACGGTATCGTCGTCCTGGGCACCACCGGCGAGACGCCAACGCTGACCGAAGACGAAAAAGAACGTGTCATCCGCATCGCTGTCGAGGAAGTGAAAGGCAAGCTGCCTCTCGTTGTCGGCACAGGCAGCTACTCCACACGACAAACGATCGAACACACCGCCAAAGCCAAAGATCTCGGCGCCGACATGGCCCTCATCGTCACGCCCTATTACAACAGACCGACCCAGGAAGGGATCTATTGCCACTTCAAGGAGATCACTTCAGCTGTCGATTTGCCGGTATGCGTATACAATATCCAGAGCCGCACAGGACAGAACATCCAGACCGACACTCTCAAACGCATCGCCGACCTCCCCCACATCATCGGAGTCAAAGAATCGTCATGCAATATTAGCCAGATCGGCGACGTCATCGAGTCCATCGCGCGGCAGCGTCCCGGATTCTGCGTCATGAGCGGCGACGATGCGTTGACGTTGCTAACGATCTCTCTTGGAGGCGATGGCATCCTCTCCGTTGTCAGCAACCTGATCCCAAGGCCTATCCGTGAGATGACCCACGCCGCTCTTAAGGGCGATTTTGACAAGGCGCGCGAGCTCCATTACCAGCTGATGCCTATCTTCCGAGCAGCTTTCATCGAGACGAATCCGATCCCGATCAAAGCAGCGATGGAGATGTGCGGGATGGCTGCCGGGCCGGGGCGGCTGCCTCTGTGCCCTCTGCTGCCTGATAACGCCTCTAAACTTAAACATGTGGTCAACACATTACCAAAGGAGTGGCTAAAATAATGGTCAAACGCAACCCCCATATCGCCAAGCTGCCTGCAGGGTATCTGTTCCCTGAGATAGCCAAACGGAAGAAAGAGTTCCTTACAAAACACCCTAACGCCAAATTAATCAGCCTCGGCATCGGCGACACCACAGAGCCGATCCCCTCCTGCATCATCGGAGGGCTGATCAAAGGTGCAGCAGCGCTCGGAACGCGAGAAGGCTACACAGGATACGGCCCGGAACAGGGTCACCCCGAGCTGCGGCGCCGCATCGCAGAACGCCTCTACCACAGCCGTGTCGACATGAGCGAAGTCTTCATCTCGGACGGGTCCAAGTGCGATATCGGCCGCCTCCAGACGCTCTTCGGCGCACAGGCCAGCATAGCTGTGCAGGATCCCACCTATCCCGCTTTTGTTGACTCCTGCGTTATCGTCGGCCAGACAGGCAGCTATGACACCGCAGCCAAACATTACCTCAGCATCGTCTATATGCCCTGCACATCGGAAAATGAGTTCTTCCCATCCCTTGAGAACATGCCGCGGACAGACCTCATTTATGTGTGCTCTCCCAATAATCCCACCGGCGCTGTCGCCACCAAGGAGCAGCTGACACGGCTAGTCGCCTTCGCGAAACAAAACCACTCGATCATCATCTTCGACGCCGCCTATTCCCTCTATATCCGATGCCCCGACCTCCCCCGATCTATCTATGAGATCGAAGGCGCTCGAGATGTCGCCATCGAGCTGGGGTCTTTTTCGAAGATGGCCGGCTTCACAGGAATACGCCTCGGATGGAGCGTCATCCCCAAAGAACTTAAGTTTGACGACGGGACCCCGGTGCACTACGACTGGAACCGCCTGATGTCGACGATGTTCAACGGAGCATCAAACATCGCTCAAGCCGGCGCCATGGCTGCCTTAGAGCCGGAAGGGATCGAGTCAAT
>Ga0207122_1018_pt1 | contig 26754 bp, 16 predicted proteins | sample Alteio_BWMinHeat_38_FD_153504 | JGI IMG/M metagenome (GOLD analysis project Ga0207122, IMG submission 153504) | Enriched cells from forest soil in Barre Woods Harvard Forest LTER site, Petersham, Massachusetts, United States -... | ecosystem: Environmental > Terrestrial > Soil > Temperate forest >... | reverse complement strand
CGCTGCACGTGTATAGCGCCGGATGATCAAGTGGTGATCAAGAAATAGCGTACCGACGTTAACGTTGTCGAATAAGTTCTTCATATCATTCTGCATGCTGCTCAATTGCTCAATCTTGGCATTGAGTTCAGCGTTCACCGTGATGGTCTCTTCATTGAGCGATTGCAACTCTTCTTTGGAGGTCTCCAGTTCTTCATTGGCTGATTGAAGCTCTTCGTTCGTAGACTGCAATTCCTCATTGCTTGATTTAAGTTCCTCGTTGGTCGCCTGCTGCCCCTCAATCGTTGCTTGCAACTGCTCCTTGACAGAGGCAAGCTCACGTTCCAAGTACTCAATGCTTCCTGCCTCAGCGGGTTCGGCAACACGCTTCTTGCGCCCTCGCCTGACTGAGGACTTTCCTGAGTCGGCAACGTCTTGAAAGCTGATTAACAGCAGGTTTTCACCCGTCTGTGCACCGCTAAAGTGTAGCGCTGGAAGCAATCTGACGCTGAAGCTCACCATAGAGAAACCGCCATTGGTTTTGACCCATGCCTCCCGACCCAATGTGGGTGCCGCGTTGGCGACCACGCTAAGAAGAGCAACGCGCAGCTCCAATTGCAGACCTTCGCGTGCCATTTCGATCACATTGGTTGTCACTGGCCCCGGAGGCGATCGCAGATATCTGCTGGTATCACCGTGCACATAGAGGATATTGCCTGCAAAGTCAGTCGTCACTGAAGCCGGAGCGTAGGATTGGAGCAACATTTGATGACTTAAATCAGCGATACTGCTGGTTTTAACTTTGTTCATTACGACCTTATCAGACACTTGGCTAGCTGCATCTATCACGGGTGAATGCCCTAACAGGAGCATGTGGGGCGTGGCGACCGTGTGGTTAGCCCGGTAAAACTTCCATTTACGATTAAGTACGGAAAACAGCTCGGGGTGGCTGGTAATGCTCTCCGAGCTTGAGAGAAACAAGACTCCGCTGGGCTTAAGAGCGTAATGAAAATTAGATATCAGGCAGCTTTGCTGTTCTGGCTCAAGGTAAATCATCAGGTTGCGACAACTGAGCAGATCGAGCCGGGTAAATGAAGGATCTTTTATAACGCTCTGGACAGCAAATACCACCATCTCGCGGAGATTCTTCTTGACCTTGTAGCCAGCATCCTCTTTGTTGAAGAAACGCCGCAGGCGCTCCGGTGTGACATCCTGTACGATGTTAGGCGGATAGCTTCCGGTACGTGCCGCAACGATGACGTCATCGTCAAGGTCGGTAGCATAGATCTGGACCCTGAATTCCTTGTGGGTTTCATCCATGTATTCGCGCAGCAGCATGGCGATTGAGTAGGCTTCTTCTCCACTTGCGCAACCCGCCACCCAAACACGAAATACATAGTCTTCCGGTTTGTCGGCCAACAACTGGGGCAGGATATCGTGTTTTAACACGACGAAAGCTTCTGGATCACGAAAGAAACTGGTCACATTAATCAGCAGTTCCTTGAACAGTATTTGCACTTCGGGCGGATGCTCCTTGAGGAAGCGGGCATAGACCATCATATCTTCAATGTTGTGCTGTGCCATCCTTCGCTCAATACGCCGGCTAATAGTGCTCTTCTTGTAAAGCGAGAAATCGTGACCTGTGCCCTTACGTATTTGCAGTAGAATTGGGTTTAGACTGCTCACGGCTGCCGCAGATAGAATGCCAGGTATCCTCTTGCCAGAAACCAACTGCTGCGTGAGTTCTAGCAACATTCCTGGCATTTTTCCCACAGGTAGAATGTGGGTCGCGTAGCCAGCCGCGATAGCGCTTTGCGGCATACCCTCATATTTGGCAGTAGAGGGTTCCTGCACCATACAGATGCCACCAGCACCAAGGATAGCGCGCAGCCCCAGGGTTCCATCTGTGGCAGTACCCGAGAGGATGATGCCAATGGCGTTTTCTGCCTGATCATCAGCCAATGAGCGCAGAAAAACATCAATCAGCATGCGTTGTCCGCTCACCTGTTCCGGTACACAGAGTTGTAATACACCGTGGAGAATTGCCATCTCACGGTTGGGGGGAATGATGTAAACGTGATTGGCCAGGACTACAGTCTGATCAAGTGCTTCCAGCACCGGCATGGTGGTAGTATTTTGGAGAATATCTGTCAGAAGACTTTTGTGGTTAGGGTCAAGATGCTGTACGAGCACAAAGGCCATACCACTATCCACTGGGCATGTGCGGAAGAATTGCTCAAAGGCTTCCAGCCCGCCAGCAGATGCCCCGATACCAACGATGGGCAAGCACGTATCCAAAGCATTTTCTGCCCAAACAGTGGAGTTAGCCAGGGTCACCAATGCTTTAGGCTTGATCTTCTTCGTTATTTTACCGGTTGTCATACGTCTTTCTCAGTGCTGGACTGGCACATTTTTAAAAATTTAACAACCATCATAGTCCGACACTCTTCGTACTGCGCAGATATCTTTGCTTTTGCAAGGCACTGTGCTCCTTAACGTAGCGGCTTATAAGCTGTACGGGTTTTGTCGCAAAGATTTTGAAAGTGTAAAGCTGGCCTACTTTTAGACGGATTTAGGCTGCGAGAGAATAGAATTGCGACAAAACCAACCTTGGAGACAAACCAGCCCTAATTAACTGGTCTCTTGGGATTTTTTGGCATCACTGGGAATGACTGGGAACAAACTTGGTGCTGTTGAGAGGAATCGAACCCCCGACCTACTGATTACGAATCAGTTGCTCTACCAACTGAGCTACAACAGCCTGTGCGTGTTAGACGGCGCAGATTATAGCAGATAACCCACCTTCTTTTCTACCGTGAGGCGTTACAAACATGGGCTTGTGTTGGTTTAATGGGTAACTGCTTTAGCCATCACTCCTATGGTTTCGTTCGCAACCATCTGCTCTTCATCGGTTGGAATCACCCATACGCTGACTTTGCTTGTAGGTGTTGTCAGGCAACCTACGCCGCTGGCATTGCGCATATCATCTAATTCAACACCTATCCATTGAAGTGATTCGCAAATGCGTTTTCGGATCGGCGCTGCATGCTCCCCTATTCCTGCCGTGAATACCAGTGCATCAAGCCCTTGTAAGGCCGCTACCATTGCGCCCAATTCACGCTGAATACGGTAGCAAAACAGCTCAATCGCTTCAGCAGCTCGCGGGTCGTCACTTGCAGCAAGGAGTGTACGAACGTCTGCTGATAGACCTGAAACTCCAAGCAAGCCAGATTCTTTATACAGCAGCGATGTTAAGGATTGAACATCCATACCCTGCTCTGTTAGCAGATAGAGCAATACGCCTGGGTCCAGATTCCCACAACGCGTTCCCATCATCAATCCTTCAAGCGCCGTAAATCCCATGGTAGATGCAATGCTTTTGCGATTCTGGAGAGCACACAAGCTAGCGCCACTTCCTAAGTGCGCCACCACAACCCGACCTTCGGCCACATCGCCACAATAATCAGGTAACACACTGGCGATATAGGCATACGATAAACCATGAAAACCATAACGATAAATGCCCTGCTCTTCTAAGCGACGAGGCAACGCAAAGGCGCGCTCAACATGAGGCAAGGTTGCATGAAAAGCGGTATCAAAACAGGCAACTTGAAATAAAGATGGACGCAATTTCGCCAACGCTCGAATCCCTGCCAAGTTATAGGGCTGATGAAGCGGAGCCAAGGGTATTAAAACACCGAGATCATTTAAGGTGGCTTCATTCACATGCACCGCTTGCACAAACGTCTTACCGCCATGGACCACACGATGCCCTGCTGCAATAGGATCAAGATCGCCATGCGATGCTAACCAATCCAGCGTTAATTTCAAAAGATCATCATGCACATCTCCCTTAGAGGAGAAGGTTTCTTTACGCTCAACAAGCAACTGCCCTTGTGCATCAAATGCTGTTAAACCACTCTCTTGGTCTATGAGTTCTGCTTTCCCACGAACACGTAATTCGCCTGGCGATCTATCCTTTTGATAGGCATAAACGGCAAATTTGACACTCGATGAACCACAATTCAGGCAAAGAATAGTTGAACTCACGCGTCTACAGCCTTTTCATCCGATGGATAACGCGTTAACAATAAGGCTAGAGCACAAGAGGCTGTACGTGTATGCGCGTTATCTGCACGGCTTGTCAACACAATAGGAACCTTTGCTCCAAGAACAATTCCAGCCGCTTGCGCATCTGCAAGATATTGCAGCTCTTTGGCCAATAAATTGCCCGACTCTAAATCTGGCATCACAATAATATCGGCAAACCCTGCCACTTCGGAATGAATCCCTTTGATTTGCGCAGCTGCAAGCGACACTGCATTATCAAAGGCTAACGGGCCATCTAAGAGGCCTCCCGTGATTTGCCCTCTATCTGCCATTTTGCACAACGCGGCAGCATCTAAGGTTGAGCGCAGCTTTTCATTGATGGTTTCAATCGCTGAAAGGATAGCCACTTTAGGCACAGCAATGCCCAACACATGTGCAAGATCAATTGCATTTTGAATAATGTCGCGCTTTTCCAATAAATTAGGCACGATATTGATAGCGGCATCTGTAATAAAGAGCGGTTTCGGATAACGAGGCACATCCATCACAAATACATGGCTCACGCGTCGTCCCGTGCGTAATCCTGAAGTAGGCGATATCACTGCCGCCATAAGCTCATCAGTGTGCAAGCTCCCTTTCATCAACGCTTCAACAGCCCCATCTCTCGCCAGCTCTACGGCTTTTGCCGCCGCTGCATGACTATGGGGCACATCAATCCGCTCATATTGGCTAATATCCACACCCAATGACTCTGCAAGCTTGTTGAGCTTATCTGTGGGAGCAATCAATACCGGCACTAATAGCCCCACTTCTGCAGACTCAATAGCGCCAAGTAACGACTCCCGATCACAGGGATGTACAACAGCCATCTTCATCGGCTTAAGCCCCTGTACTCGTGCCATAATTTGCCGGTAGTGCGTATCCCGATCAATCAACTGAACATCAGGTAGAGACATGCGAGGTAACTTAACTTTTACAGAGGGTGCCAATACTTCTGCCGTACCACTAATCACAGCTGCGCCATTCTGATTCGTACATTTGCACTCAAGCAGTAGATGTTGATTGTGTACGTTTTTCTCTGCAACGGTCACCATTACCGTTACGGTATCGCCCACGCGAAGGGGATGAGAAAAATGTAAAGATTGATTGATATAAATTGTTCCAGGCCCCGGGTATTGAGTCCCCAACACTGTAGAAATCAGCGCGCCACCCCACATGCCATGGGCAATCACTTCATGAAATAAACTATTACGCGCATATTCAGAATCCAGATGCGCTGGGTTGATATCGCCCGACATCACAGCAAAAAGCTGTATATCTTCAGCCTTTAAAGTACGAACTAACTGTGCAGTATCGCCAACCTCAACCTCATCAAACGTATGATTTTCTATATATTCCATAAGGAGCACTTTATGACTTTACAAGTTCAAGATAAAAACAACATACGCTTATTTACACGTTTGCGTTGAATTTTTCTAAAACACTCAACCACCGCAGGCTCTATTACATCCATAACTACGGATCTTGATTATTAAAAACCATCTTGTGGCCATGGTTTCATAATTTCTTCCGGCACTCCATCTCGCCAACTTTGCGTTGTTGCATAACCTTGATCATCTGGCAGCTTTGAATAACCTCGGTCATACCGATAGCCACCGGCTTCAAATGATCCAACCACCACCACATGAAAGCCGCCATCACTTTCTGCAAAAAAGAGATCAACTTCATCAGCATAACGTCCTTTCGGCCACACCGTTAACCCAACATCTTGAGGTGTCACCGAACCTGTTACTCCACTGCAAGAGGAACCGTAGATTTGCAAACATGTCATCGCTTGCTTCGCCACAGCATTGGCAATAGTAATATTCTCCGTCCATTTTGCTTTTTTCGTAGAATCCGAATAAGAAGCTGATCCAATTGCAATTAATATTTCAAGAACTGCCACAGCCATCAGCAGTTCGATAAGGGTAAAACCCGTCTGTCTATACTTGAATCTTGGCTTTAAAAACTTCGCTCCAATAGCCTGGCCATACCACTCCCATTGCCTAACCATGCTATTCCTCTTCTAAGCCATACCGCTTTTGTAAAGTCCCTTCCATTTGTACACTCTTTAGCGACTCAACAAGCTGATATTGATAGTCCTGAAATCGTGCAATTAAAGCATCTTCAAGCTGCTTGATGGTTTGAAGCAACTGATCTAAAGGTTGTAACGATAATGCAGAATGCTGGCCAAAATCAAAGGGACCAGCAATCGCCTGATAGCGGCATACGCTATCTTCTCGTTTTTTTTGCCATGCCGCTAACTCATCCCATTCACCAGACTCTGCAATACTTTGTATCTGGGTCACTGCATACAGCCAGACCTGCGCCTCGTCGATCAAAAGATCTAAATCAGGCTTTGCCATAGCTTACAGACGTAGGAGTTTCTACTCCTTGGTTTGTGTTAATACCGTTAGGCGACATTGCTTCCAATGCTAAGCCTTGGTCAGTTGAAGAAGGCGTTGTTGCCAGAGCGCCAATTTGCTCCCAAGCCCCACGCAAATCCGTCAGTAACTTTATAACTTCATCTAACCATTCAACATTATTATGAATGTTAGCTTGCATAAGACGAAACGACATATACTCATACAAGCTCGCTAGATTTTTAGCAATGTCGCCTCCTTGCTCTTCATTCAAACATGATGCAAGACCTTCATCAATAATACTAATAGCCCGTGAAATTTCTTGTCCCTTTTGAGCAATCTGTTTTTCCTGCATAAATATCCTGGCTTTATGCAGTGAGGAAATTGCCCCCTCGTACAACATTAAAATAAGCTTATGCGGACTCGCACTGTTAATGCTCGTTTCCAAATCAAGAGCGGCGTAAGACTTACTTGCTGCCTGATATGCCGACATATTCATGGACTAACTCCTTTAAAACGATTTTATATGCATGGATATTGTAGTTTGAACATGATGTGAACTCCCGTTTTATCATTATTAAGACTAAGCCTTCGATTGAGCACTAATTAAATCTAACTGCTGTGTCAAAAAGCTACTTGTTGTCTTCATACTACCAATTGAGGCATCCAGCGCAGAAAACTGCTTTTTATAGCGATCCTGAATGCTAAGCAATCGATTTTGCCAAGTATTTTCCTGGTTTTGTAAGTTTTTAATCGTACTATTAATTCCATTTGTCCGTGCAGGAATAACGCCTGTTGTACCTACATAGCTATCCACTAATTTTGTGAACTGAAAAGCATACCCTTGAGAGTAATTCACAGTTCCCCGTGCTCCCAAAGCTCCGCCAGTCACCTGCAATTTTAGCCCTGTGATTCCAGAACCTGCAGCAGCCGTCAAAAACTGCCCCGAACCTGTTGCATCAATACCACCAATCGTACCGGCAACATCCTTACCCGTCACCATTGAGGGCGTAGCACCAAATAATGTTACTGCCGCTGTATTACTCACCCCTATCTGCGAATGTGTACCGTATTGATTTGATTTAACTGTTAATACCCCTGAGCCATCTGCTGATACGCTCACCCCAATATTTGCAGCGGTCAATGTAGAGGCACCATTCACTGCCGCCTGTACTTGTGCGGCCAAAGAGCTGGCGGTATATGTTCCTGCAGCTAAAGTAACGTTAGCGACCACACCATCTACCGTAACTGATAATTTATCATTTACATTCTGCGTAACGGTTAACCCCGCTGAGGCAGATCCAGCCACATAGCCTTGAGTGGCTAATTGAGTAACTGTGACTGCACCACTTCCCGGTGTTGTGCTTAGATTTGCACCAGCATAATTGATTAAGCTATCACTTGTTGTACCCACCGTTGCAAATAATCCCGCCACATCATTGAAATGATTGCTTAACGCGTTTTGTAGCTTTGTGTTATCCAATGCAAGGGTGCCATCCTTCTGGAAAGTTACTCCTATTTGGGCAAACGCATTTAAGCCACCACTTAACCCCGAAACAGTCTTGGTTAATACATTTCGTATACCATTTTGTATGCTTAGCGCTGTTGAGTCGCCTTGCAACGCCCCTTTAGCTCCTGTTGATATATTATAAGCAGTCGCTGTTGCCAATGTTTTTTGAATAGAATTGAAGGCACTCACAAAAGCATTCACATTGGTTTGAACCGACGAAGTATCGCGTGAAACAGTCAGTAATGTTGATCCTGCTTTGCTTACATTTAGGGTCACACCCTGTATAGCTTCACTCACCTTATTCGTAGAACTGCTCACCGCAATTCCATTGACCGTTAATGCTGCATCTTGCCCTGCCAAGCTCTGAGTCATCTTTTGGCCGGAAGCGCTCGTAGGATCATAGGCCAAAAGATTCGCAAGTGAAGCATCGCCGCTCACACCAATCTTCATACTTGAAGCGGCACCTGTTGTATTGGACGTAACGACTAAATGGTAAGGCGAAGAGCTACTATCCGATACAATCGTTGCAGTTACACCAATATTCGCTACATTAATAGCATCGCGAATCCCCTGAAGCGAATTATTCGTATTATTAATGGTAACCGTACCTGAAGATTGGGTCGCATCCTGGGTAAAACTTGCACCTGTATAAATACCATTGGGTGTATTGCCTGTGGTTAAACCTGCACTCGTTGGATTGGCTCCCGCCACAGTGATTGCATTACTTGAACTCAAAGATACCGAACTGGTGTTATAGACTGTGTTACTTGTATTTCCATTAATTGTTTCCGCATTAAACCCGGTACCTGTGGCTCCTGTTCCGCTTGTAATGGTCTCTACAACATTGAGGTTGTCTCCATTAGCGGAGGTAAATTTTAAATCTCCCCCTGCTGCTGAGCCTGTAACCGTAATACCCTGATTAGACAACGCTGTTTGTACAGCACCTGAGGCTAACGACAACTCGCCCGAAACATGTGCCGCTCCGCCAGAATCAATATTCGCCGCTGTAATTGCTGCATTCGTACCATCATTACTTTGAGTGGCTTGATAAATGGCTACACCACCCACACTCAAAGAATACGCCGATGAATGACCATCCTCTAGCGTTATATTCGTAGCTGCAGCCTGGGTTCCAAATGGTGTTGATGCTCCACCTACAGCGTTAGGAGCAGCTGTTGCTGTAACTGTTGTAGTACCTAGCTTAAAATTAATTGCAGTTGCCAATGCTTTGGCGCTGTTTGTGGATGCATCAGTAACAATTGTGGTGCCGTTTATACTGAGTGAATTGGCTGCAATCCCACTAGAAGCCACTGTATTACTAAGCTTTGAGCCTGTAACACTTGCGGAACCAAAACTACCGCCACTGATCGTACCGAATTGAAAGCTGAGTGTTGTGGTAGCGCCAGCACCTATTGAAGAAGAAATACTGGACTGTCCTTTAGTAGCGATCGACTGCGCCTGTGCCACTTGAGCTACATTAACAGAGTAACTCCCCATGGACGCTTGAGTTGTAGCTGTAGCGCTCAAAATACTACTATCAGAAGGCGTTGCACTTAAAGGCTGAAATTTTGTAACATCACTGAGTCCAGATACTGTCGTCTGGAATGTGCTAAGCGCACTATTCAAACTTGAATATGCTGTTAGCGTAGCGGTATAGCTGGCTTCTTTTTGCTGAAGTCTAAGAAGAGGTTGTGACTCAACTGTCATTAACTGCGAAACAATACCGCTCACATCAAGACCAGACCCCACGCCTGCTGATGAAACCGTGCCGGATGTAACTGAACTGGATGTAACTGCCGAAGTCATGTGCGCCCCTAACAAAAAAACCGCACCGTCATTGAAAATAACGGCCTTATATACACAGTATTTACTTGATTAAGATTTTTGACAGCTTTTTCTTTAAGCCTCCTCCCGAATCAGCAAGCCTTGGATCTTATCTAAGGCCTTTGCAATATCCAGTACTTCTGGTGAAGGTATCTGCCTGATCACATCTTTGGTTTGTGTATCCACCACTTTAATAACTGTTTCATGCGTATCTGAATCCATTGAAAATTCCACTCCAACCGAAAACGATTGCAAGGTTTTATTAATTTCTTTAATGGCTTGAGATAACTTTTCTGTGCTTGGTTGCCCATCAGGCTGTTGTACTGCCGTTGGTGTTTGCACTGGCGTAGCTGCGCTTGCCGCTACAGCAGCTCCTGCTGTGTTATCAGAAGTTACCTTAGTAGGCGTTAAGTCCGTCTGTACGACATTACTTATAGGTCGAATATCCATGATTTTTCCCTCCCCATAGGGAAATGCCCAACCGGAGGGATTCCTCCGGTTGGGCGAACCATTTAATTAATTGGTATTACTTAAGAATTATCTCAGTAATGCCAACACCCCGTTTGGTAACTGGTTCGCTTGCGCCAACATTGCAGTACCGGCTTGTTGAAGAATCTGACCACGAGTCAAGTTTGCAGTTTCTGCGGCAAAGTCCGCATCCATAATCCGGCTACGTGAAGAGGTTAAGCTCTCCGCATTTGCCGTTAAGTTCGCCACTGTTGAAGCAAAACGGTTTTGATACGCACCCAAACTAGCCCGAGTACTCGAGATGGTCTTCAGTGCTGAATCAATCTCTGTCAGAGTCGCATTTGCTGCCGTTACCGACAACACGTTGGCTCCACCAAAGCTACCTGCGGTAAGACCTGCGGCACTTGGACTACTTCCGGCAACCGTCAAATCTTTTGTTGTATTCAAGGTCACTTGCCCCATGTGTGTCACTGCTGTTGCAGGCACACCAGCCAGAGGATCTGCACTTGCATCGCTATCCGCAAAACCCGAAGTACCCAGTACACCAAAGTTCACTGTATCGCTGGTTTTCTCCTTAAGGGTAATATTGCGCGCATCGGATGAGGTAACCGCCAACTTACCATTTGCATCAATACTTGCGCTGATCTTGAGAGACTGAAGCGTTGCACTGTTGTTAATAGCCGAGGCGATATCCGTTGCTTTAACGCTTACACCAAAGGCACCTTTCGAAAGATCGAAGCTCAGATCAGTACTGGTCGTACCATCACCCACAGTAAGCGTGTACTGATGGTTTGCACCCACCGTACCTGCTGTTAAACCTGCTGCGGTTGCCGGGTTATTACCCGCCACAGTAATGTTAGATGCGGCATTCAGTGTTACCGAACTTGTTGTTACACTAGCAACCCCCGTCGTCAGACCTGTAAACCCTACCGAAGTATTTTCAGCATGCGTTACCCCTCCAGTCAGGTTTGTGAAGCCCTGAACAGATCCATTCATTTTGATAGTCGCAGCAGCAACTGTTACAGAACTGACGTTCGTCGTAAAACCACCGGCAATGGCTTGTGCACCGGACTGCGAAACCGTTAGAGCAGAACCATCTTTTGTCGTAAATGCTAAGTCATTTGTTCCTACAGAACCTGTCTGGTAAATTCCTGCTGCATTCAAAGCTGCCTGGCTTGCAGATAACTGTGCATCAAACTGCGTCGCCGAAAGACCATTTGCATTCACATCATACGCACTGAAGATATTAACCGCGGTGCCCGATGCACTGGTAACAGAGAAGTTGTAGGTATCCCCTGCGGTACCACTGACTAAAGCTGTAAACGACCCCAAGGTAGATGCCGAGAGTGCTGCATTTGAACCATTATCTTGAAGAATCTGAACATCCTGGCCTGTAGAACTCGTAAACTTCAGAGTACCCGCCGCAGCCGAACCCGTAAAACTGATCCCCGCAGCCGCCAAGCTTGTTTGGGTTGAGCTTTGCGCAAGTTGTGTATCAATATACGCTGCATTCACCTGAGTGGCATGCGTATCAAGACCTGAACCGGATGCTCCTACGAGATACACTGGGCTATTATTTCCAACCGACACAGCCAATCTATAGTTACCCGCTGGTGTGCTGTTGATGTCCACAAATGATCCAAGGCTTTCGCTGGATCCTGCGCCTGTACCCCCTTCGGTAACACTAATATTGGCACCGCTCGCGCTGGTAAACTTCAAATCGCCATTAACCGCCGTTCCAGTTACTGTGATCCCTGCACCGCTTAAGGCCGTTTTAACAGAGTTGCTGCTCAATTGTGTATCAATATATGCTGCATCCACATGCTGAGCATTTGTATCCGCCACATTTGCAACCGTTACGCCCCCCACCTGCAAGGTATAAGAACCATAACCTGCAACCGCTTTGAATTGACCCAGACCTGTGGCCACTGTTGCATTAGCCACAGCGGTTACATTGGTCGAATCGCTCTTATTATTGATAGCAGCTGCCAGAGCTTTTGCGCTGTTGGTAGTACCATCTGTCACAATGGTCGTACCATTAACAGATAAGTCCCCTGAACTCATACCACTGCTTGCAACCGTTGAGGACAGCTTACTACCCGTTTGATTCACAATTCCAAACGTACCACTTGTCAACCCTACCACACTGGGGTTAGTCCCTCCCACAGAGAATGGAGCACTTGAACTTAGGGTTATTGTGCTACTGAACTGCTGTGAAGATGTCAGTTGTTTTTTGTTAAACCCTGCTGCATCACTCACACCATTACTCACACCTTGTGTTTCAGCAATGTTGATATCGGCACCAGCAGCACTATAAAAATGGAGATCTCCCCCTGCTGCCGTTCCTGTAAACGTAATGCCTGCCGCTGCCAGATTAGCCCCAACCGTACCTGTACCACTTGTTGCTAATGCAGTATCGATATCTGCAGCTTTCACTCCAGAACCCGATTTAGTGCTATCAATAACGGTCACCCCATTCACTACCAAGCCATAACCGGCGTTTGTAGTCGTTTTAAACGAATTCAGAGCACCTGTATCCGTTGCCAAGGCTGTAGCAGACACACCCGTAGTTGTGCTTTGATTATTTATCGCAGCCGCCAACTTATCGGCACCGACAGTTGTACTGTCTGTAGTAATGGTTGTTCCATTCAGCGTTAACGAACCTGCTGCCACCCCACCGTATGTACCTGTAGTAAACCCTGCACTTGCCGCAGTTGCTGTTCCACCCGCTGAACCATCTGCAATGGTAATTGCTGATGTTGAGGCCAGTGATACATTACTGGTAAATGTTGAAGAGGCACCATTAACCGTTTGTGTGAACCCTCCTGTTGCTGCATTCGCCAAACTCTCATTAATTTTAATATTCGAGCCATCTGACGTTTGAAACTGTAGCGTTCCTGCTGCTGCTGTTCCTGTAAACGTAATACCGGCGGTTGCCAGGTTTGCAGCAATGGTAGAATTTGCAAGGGCCGCATCCACATCAGAAGCTTGTGTACCCCCCGCTGCTGCAGAGAGAAGATTCACTGTAGTTGTTGCGCCATTTGCAACCGTTGAAACGCTTAATGAGTAAGTATCTGTAGCGCCAGTACTAGTCGTTGTTGTAAACGAACCCAGTTGTGCTGTATTCGTTCCCTGCGCCGTTGCATACACACCCGTTGTTCCAGCTTGCGCATTAATCACTGAGGCAAGATCTTTTGCTGAAGTCACATTGGCTTGCGTTGTAACCGTAATGTCCGTGCCATTAATCTTCAATGATTTTGTTGCAAGACCATTCTGTGCAATATTGCCACTCACATCCAGACTGCTTACAGTGGGCGTTACACTGGCTTCTGTACTTCCTGCATACTTCCCTACATTCAGACCTATCACCGAGGGGTTCTGACCCCCTATCGTAATGTCACTTGTTGAATGTAAGGATACTGTCCCTGTTGTAATTGTTGAAGCGCTAAGAGCACCGGTAGCGATAGAGGCATTACCATTAATCGTACTTTCAAACCCCCCTCCAGCACCACCACCACCGTTCGCAAACGTTTCTTTGAGCGTGATATTCGCCCCATCATTCGTACTGAACTTCAATGTTCCTGCTGCTGCCGTTCCTGTAAACGAAATACCCGCAGTCACTAAGTTTTGCGCAACTGTTGCTGAGGTCAAGGCCGTATCGATATCAGTACCCGCAGTACCACCCGCAGCAGCATTCTCAATAGTAACTTTACCGCCTGTAGAGCTTGTTACACTTAAAGTATAGGTATCTGCTCCAGATGTAGATGTAGTCGTTGTAAACGAACCCAAGGCAACCGTTTGTGACGTTGCATTAGCTGTTACATTTGTAGTTGCCGATGAATTATTAATGGTTGCAGCCAATTGAGCGGCACTGGTTGTTAGCGAAGATGTTGTATCAATGGTAGTACCATTAATCGTAAGTGAATTCGCTGGAACACTTGCCGTTCCAACCGTTATTCCCACGTTTTGGTTAGCTGTAAAACCCTTGTTATGCGAACCGTTCAAACCCGCATCATCACCCGTTTCTGAAAGTGATATCCCCACTCCAGTAAACTGAAGTGTTCCTGCCGCAGCAGAACCAGAGACGGTAATACCATTCTGCGCCAAACTATTTTTAACTGCGCTTGTCGCCAACGCTGTATCCACATCAGAACCAACCACCCCGCCTGCAACAGCACTCTCAATGGTTGTTGTTCCTGTAGCACTTGTTACGCTAAGTGTATAGTTTGATGTACCCGAAGTACTGACAAATGTTCCTAATGCGCCTGTACTAGAGGTCAATTGACCTGCAGCGGTTGATAGCTGCTCTGTTGCGACGGCAGAACCTTGCTGGCCTGCGTTAGTCACCGCCAGGGTTGTAAACGCTGCCGCAAACTGGTTAGTTGCAACAGCCGTTACACCGCTCGCTGTAATGGTTGCATTACCATTAATCGCAGCGGCTAAAGCCTTTGCACTATTCGTTGTAGCATCTGTTGTTACCGTTGAACCGTTAATACTCAAGGAGCCTGCCGCAATACCTGTGGTAGCCACGGTGCTTGCCAACGCTGTACCCGTTGCAGTACCCGCACCCAATCCAAGGTCAGATGTTTTAGCGCTGTTAATTTTATCAATCGTCACCGTCTGGTTCGCACTAGCACCAATTTGGAATGCCTGCGATGTAAACGTACCATCTAACAGATTAATACCGTTAAATGTGGTCTGTGACGCAATTCTGTTCACTTCAGCCAAACGCTGTTGAACTTCAACGTCCAGCGCTGCTCGGTCATCATCTGAGTTCGTTCCGTTGGCAGCTTGTAGCGCCAAGTCACGAATACGCTGTAAGTTGTTTGTTACTTCATCCAAGGAGCTATCTGCTGTTTGTGCTAGCGAGATACCATCGTTTGCGTTCCGGATAGCCTGGTTCATACCATTAATCTGTGAGGTCATCCGCGTTGAAATCGCGAGACCCGCCGCATCGTCTTTTGCGCTATTGATACGCAAACCAGAAGATAAGCGTTGCAGAGCAGTCGCCAGACTGTCCTGCGACTTACTTAAGTTCCGCTGCGCACTCAATGACGCTATGTTCGTATTAATCATGCTTGACATGACACTTCTCCTTCGCTCTGGCAAGAGGCGCTGAATTTGATGCTAAAACATCAACTTATCCGACACCTAATTTTAATCACTCATGCCATTTAACGACGTGCCCTAATCAAACTTTATTACCTGGAATGATTTTTGCTTACGATTAATCACCTACAAAATTCAACTAGCATTCACCCAAATGCACAATCCCATTAGGCTTTGATTCTATTTCTAAATTCAGCAATCGACCATACGCAAGCGCCACTGCTTCAGGTGATGGATGACGCCCTCGTTCTTCACCAGGATGTGTTGTTTTTCTGATAGGACTGTTCATTGGGCCAGGAACCATGCCATACACTCTGAACTCACGCCAATTCGACCACTCTTCTACCAGCGCATCTATCAAACCTTTAAGCGCTGCTTTTGCTATAGCATAAGCTCCAAAATAAGCTTTGGGAGGCAAGGCATAACTATCCAATGTAAAAATTACACGTGGGTTAAGCGAGGCTTTTAAACAAAAATGAAGTGCTCGCGTTAAGAGCCACGGGAAAACCAATTGTGTTTGTAAATGCATCCCCAATTCTTGTTGCCTCATTGAAGAAATCGGTGCTAAAGCAGGATGAGGCGTAGCCGTATGAATTAATGCATCTAAGCGCCCCCATTCGCGTCCGATGGCCCCTGCAAATTCATTCGCTTCTTTTTCATGACACGCCCTCCAATCTGCCGGCAATATCATGGGTTCTGGCGCACCAGCAGCGATCACTGCATCATAAATCGACTCAAGTTTGACTTGATCACGCCCATGTAAAATGAGTATCGCTTTTTCGGTTTCAGCCAAGTGCAAAGCAATTGCTCGCCCTAATGCCCCACTTGCTCCTGTAATTAAAATGACCCGCTCTGACATGGTTTCTCCAAAATTCTTCTACGATACCTTCAAAAAACTTAATCACTCACGCTACTATTGCTTTTATTTTAACCCGTACCTTACTTCCGTTATATAAACTTCATAGTCTGCCGTAAAAAAGTAAGAGCACTACCGTCACATCCCTTTTTTCCGATAACACATGCTGCATATTTTACTACGGCGCCATTATGAAACTTACTATCGATACAGACAACCAATCACTTATTTATGAAGACGATGGCACACATAAGCACCTTAATTTATATACAACTGAAGCATTTGAACTCATTTCCAAAGCATGGCTAAAAGTAGGTTGGAACCAGAAATATTCATACACATTCAGTTGGATGGGACGCCCCGTTATTCAACTTCCTGAAGATATGTTGCGTATGCAGGAAATTATTTACAGGCTAAAACCTGATGTTATTGTGGAGACAGGTATAGCTCATGGAGGCTCTCTAATTTTCTATGCAAGCCTTTGCAAAGCCATGGGACAGGGACGCGTTATTGGCATAGATATTGAGATTCGGCCTCACAACCGAACTGCCGTTGAATCACACGAACTCGCTTCTTACATTACACTTTTTGAAGGCGATTCGACCGCAGCTCACATTGTTGCTCAAGTGAATGCCTCCATCAAACCCAACGAACACGTATTAGTTATTTTAGACTCCTGCCATACCAAGCAGCATGTACTAGATGAACTCAATGCGTATAGCTCACTCGTCAGCATTGGCTCCTATATCGTTGCGACTGACGGCTGCATGCAAGATCTTTATGATGTACCTTGCGGCAAACCTGAATGGGAAACAGACCACCCATCCGCTGCCGCAAAAGAGTTCGCCGCGCAACACCCTGAATTCATCATCGAACAACCAGAGTGGTTTTTCAATGAAAGCGAACTGAAGGAAAATATAACTTATTGGCCAGATGCCTGGTTAAAAAAAATATGCTAACTGCTTATTGTGCAAATCGCTGTCTTATTAAGCGCTCTCTATGCCGCAAAACATCATGACCCAAACCAACGCCTTCAATAGCCTGAAGCACTGTCAGGCTTTCTGTACCCGTAAAGTAGGTAGAAAATGCTCGCAGCTCTTCACGCTTAAGCAGTAAATTTGCAAATACTGCGCGCCCCAATTGCTGAAGATCACTACACACAGGTACATCATCTGATACAGCAATAAAAGGCTCATCTACAACAATAACGCCGCTCACATCTACAGTCCCGCACACTTGTGTAAGAAGATTTACGGCCTCTTCACGCTTGCCAAGATCAATCAGCACACGAATCAAAGTCACCACTCTAGAAAAACGAAGTTCCTGCTGAATAACCTGCAACAATACATTAAGCGCCCCGTACAAACTTGCCACCCGGTCAGCTAGAGTAAAACGTTCGTCTTTAGTTCTTGCATAGAGGTTCAATGCAGCCTCATACGCCTCCCAATTAAGTGGGCGAATAGTCGTTTCACTCCATGTTTGTATATGAGAAGCTGTGTAAGGCAGGCCATTCAAATACGCCTTCCATTCTACACACTCAACCTCAGGCACATGTATCTTAGCGGGAATCAATTCCACCAAATATCCGATGCCGCTCAGTTTTTTCGAACGCTCTGGCTTACACGCGAAAAGATTTGAAGTAAAATGATCTAAATCAGAAATATCAATAAAAGGTACCAATACCTCCAAGCCTGGAACAAGACGATAAAGCTGATATCCCCTTTCCTTAAGCGCATCTGCAAACATCAAGTCAAAAAAACCTGCCGAATTTTTTGCAATCCCAAACATGATTAAAGCATTATTATCTTTAAAAAATTGCTCACCTTCTTTAAACAAACGCTCTTTAGCATACTGACTATGAATACGCATTACATCGACTTCGATCACCTCGTTGCGAACACAAAGAGGATCTAAGCGCACTTTATAATCGCCTTTCAAAATAAGATTGAGGCTTATACCCTCATTACGATCCAAAGAGGCTTGAATCAATTCAGCCTCATAAGGACAATGCGTTGTTGCCCATATTTTGCCTCCTTGGCCAACACATCGTGCTAATGGTATAGCGTAATGACCAATTCCTGCTCCTAAATCCAGCACACGCATATTAGGTTGAACAATTTTTTTTAGAAACAGCCATTCACTCTCATACCATTGACCCTGCTCTTGGAATACGTAATTAAACACATCTTCCAGGCAATTCTCTGTTACAAGTAAACTCCCTTCCTGTAATCGATAGACATTTACTGACTCAGTAATCGCCATATTAACGGGCCTCGAAGTAAACTTACGATCCCATGCTTCAATAAAGGCTGCCTCCAAATGTCGCGTTAAACGTAATGGATCTCTCAAAATAGACCCTTTTAAGCTTTCAGGAATCGCATGGCGCAAGTATTCAATGCGTTCTTTATTTTCTGCCAGCGCTATAGCCTTTTGAATATATTCTTCTAGTGTAAAAGCAATTAAATCGTCCAGCGGTAAACCTGCATTTTTAAGCATGGAATACGACCCACGCTCATGGTACACCAACCCAACTAATGTAATCACTGGAACACCCATCCATAACGTATCCTGCGTGGTTGCGCCACCGGTCATTGGAAATGCATCAAGCGTCATATCAATATCATTGTAGTACTGTAAGTGAGATCCACTAGGATGTGTAGCATGGATAAACACTAGACGATCCCCATCTATACCATTCTTAGCAAATTCTTCTGAAATGTTTTTAACCACCTCTTCAAGGACATATGAAGGGTTATTTAAAATCATTTTTGACCCAGGCACAGCACTTAGTATGTGTGCCCATACCTGAATAACTTTCTCATGAATTTTATAGGGCTGAATCAAGCTTCCAAAGCTGATATAACCATTTTCTTTATAGGGTGGAAAATCCGCAATAACTTGATCCTGATAATCTCCTGCCGCAGTATAGGCCTCCGGCAAATGAAGCTGCTTCTCAACAAAATACGCTGCATTTTCAGGGCCATCTAAATATTGATCTGAAATAAAATAATCCATCTCAGAAATGCCAGATGTAAAAGGATATCCAAGATACAAAATCTGAACAGGTGCAGGCTTATAAAATATAAGCTCTGTTTTACCTCCTACAGTATAGAGTGTTGCATACAATAAAATATGAAGCCCATCTTCATGCATTATTTCAGCTACTTCACGATCATTAAGCCCCTTAATATCCACAAAACGATCAGCATCTGCCTTGTAAATATCTGTAATCACATCAGGATATTTTGTACTTGAGTAGCATATTATTTCAAAAAAACGCCTATTATGTTCAGTAACAATGCCTCTCAAATACAAATCCATAATATGTTTACGAAAATCTGGAGACAAAATACCAATCCGCCATCGCCTGGAAGGAGCCATGGCTTTAGGATACGAGGTATAAGCGCTCCTTTTTTTCTCTTTTTCTGCCACTTTACCTGCCAGCTTATGTAAATTTAAAAGCTGCTGATGACTAACCTCTGGCATAGCTAGCAGCATCAAATTAACCTCTGCATACGGCTGCAACTGTATCTGCTTCCAGTTATTCTCCAACTTATTCAGCACAGCCCCCAATATCTCTCTTGAAGACTCCCACAAACAATACATACGCATTGCTGAAAATAAAGGAAAAGCCCCAACCCCATAAGGCTCAATATCATATCCATTCGATTTTAATTCTTTTATATTCCCAAGAAGGATATCATGATATCGTAACGTAAACACACAAGATAAATAATGTCCTTTTTGATCAACCGTTTTAGGCTCAAGGGATTTCATTTTATTAAAGACTTGATGCACTTCATCTGAGCAACCCGCATTAATATAACACTTACCTAAATTTAGAAGCGCTCCAAAATTTAAAGGTTCAATTTCAAGTATTCTATTAAACACCCCAATAACCTTATCCAAGGGTGCTTTTTTCCGCTCATACACTACGCCAAGATTACTATAGGCATTAATCAATTTCCCATTAATATCTATAGCTTTTTTTAAGTAATTTTCAGCAGCATCCAAATCATTTTCCAGAAGACATATTGTCCCCATAATAAATTGAACCCAATCATTATTTACAGCCGACTTCAAATGAGGTTTTAACCGCTCTTTGGCTTTCTGTATATTTCCCTGATTGATAAAACTATCCACTTCCGAAATCAGTTTAGGTGTGATGCCCATAAGGAACTTCCTTTATCCAAAGGATAATCTCATACACAGGAAACCATAGAAGCGCTCTTCTTTATTTTTAGAAAGGGCGCACATTTTATTTATATTTTACTACTAAAGTACGAAGAAATTGCATCAATAACTTGATCTAAAGTTTCTCTCTCCATTTTTGAATGCAATGGGAGAGAGATAATTTCACTAGCAACTTTTTCAGTCACCCTTAAATCTGAACGACGACAGTCTTTCCACTGGGTAAAATAGTGCCCTGGACGCCAATGAAAGCCTGTATCAACATCCTTTTTCTCTTTCATGTATGTTCGCAGAGGATCACGATGCTCTGCTGATACACGAATAAAATAAAGAAAAGGACACACATCAACAAACGGGGAATCTGGTGTTCTAAGCTGAGGAATAGATGCCAACTTCTCATTATAATAACGGCCTGCTTCGCAACGGCTTTGTGCAATAACATCTATTTTTTTTAGCTGAGCCAAGCCCATAGCAGCATGCAAATTAATCAGGTGATAGCGATACCCTTGCCGCTCAACATCCTGTGACCATGGGCGCTTATTCTGATACAACGCCTCTGACATCTGTTGCATACCTAAAAAACGCCACTCATGAATCAAATTTAACTCTTCTGGAGTTCTAACTACTAAAGCGCCGCCATCCAAAGATGTTATGGTTTTAACCGCATCGAAACTGAACATGCAAATATCAGAAAAGCTGCCAATTTTTCTGCCTTTATAGGATGAGCCAAAGGAATGCGCTGCATCATGTATCACTCGCAGCTTATATTTTTCAGCCAGCTCTGCCACACGATCATGATCGCAAAGCATACAATCGTAATCCATCACAATCATTGCTTTAGTTCGTGGAGAAATCATGCTTTCAGCACTATCAAGATCAATGCATAAGGTATCATCTAACGCATCACAAAATACAACTTCAGCGCCTGTTTGAGTTATCGCCTGATAATCAGCAAGAAAATTAAACGCAGGCGTAATCACTTCATCGCCTGGCCCAACTCCTGCGGCGAGAAGTCCCAAATGCAAGGCCGATGTTCCTGTGTTCACTGCCGCCACATATCGATCTGGTGCTTGAATATGGTTTTTGATGGCTTCCTCAAAGCGATTGACATAACTCCCCATGCCAAGCCACCCCATCTCCAGGGCTTCACGTACTGCGTCAAACTCGTCTTGTTCAATAAGCGGTTTAAACAAAGGAACCATGGCTTGCCCTTTTAAGATCATTTGGCGGTTTCATCGTCCCCAATAGGGTAAAGCTTTATCCCGATCTGAAAGGATTTTTTCTTCTATGGGCCAACGAATATTAAGCTGCGGATCATTCCAATGAATTCCCCGAGCACAATCAGAAACATACGGTTCTGACATCTGATAAAACAACTCACTATTATCCTGAAGCGTTTGAAAACCATGCGCTACCCCTGCGGGTACATAAAGCATGGTTAAGTTATCTTGAGTCAGCTCTACTGAAAACCATTTTAGATAACTTGGAGAATCTTTCCTCAGATCAACAATCACATCGTATACGACGCCTCGTGTACACCGGATCAGTTTGGTTTCTTCATGCGGAGTGGTCTGATAATGTAAACCGCGCAATGTTCCACAACGTGTATTAAATGAAATATTGCATTGCACAAAGGTTGAAACTAAACCGTGTTGCAAAAACTCATCAGTACACCAACTCCTTGCCAGAAAGCCACGATGATCAAAAAAAGGCTCTAAGTAAACAACATAGCATCCAGCTAAAGGCGTTTCTGAAAATTTCATAGCTTTCCTGAACCATTCATGAAAGCAAAACTATAGGAGGCTTTGCTGGAAATACCAAGGTAACAAAACTCGCTTTGTTATACTCAACAGAACCATCATTATCCAAATAGTCTGGCTAATAGAGAAATACCCCCCAAGAGCTAAGGTTAATATGACAAAAACGACGCTTCCAAAACTCACTATTGCTGAAACCGATCGCGTTCATAACTTCAAAACGCACCAATCTTGGGCAATTACGAATCCCGAACGATTTAACCAACTTATGGATGAAGCCACAACTCTGGTTCAACCTGGTTTTATTCTGGGCGACAATCTTTTCACCTGGGGGAGAAATATGTCTGCCCTGGAAGACCAAGCTTTTATGCATGCATGGCAATCCAATATTACCAACGCTGCTGATGAAGCTATTTTATGGCGCCGCTATATCTTATGCTGCGCAGCTTACCATTGCATTCACTTAGAAGGTGATTTCGTGGAATGCGGCGTACTCCACGGTACAGCAGTTAAAACCGTTATCGATTATTTCGGCAAAGAAAATTTCCATAAGAATTTTTGGGCTTATGACACCTACGAAAGCAACCCTACTGATCACGTCTTTGAACAACAAAAAGAAGGTTTCCTAAAAAAAATTAAAGAACGCTTTGCTGGTTATAACACCGTAAAACTAGTACAAGGTTTGCTACCCGAATCCCTCACTAATAACTCTCCTGATAAAATTGCTTATATGCATATTGATATGAACAGCGCAGTATTTGAAGTGGCTGTACTTGAAGTGCTTTTTGATCGCGTTGTGCCCGGTGGAATTATTATTTTTGATGACTATGAATGGTGCGGCGCCTATCGCGGTCAAAAAATTGCGGAAGATACATGGTTTGATGCTCGGAATTACCGTGTATTTCCACTACCTACAGGGCAAGGTCTTGTAATTAAACGATAACATTGGCAGTTTTTTAAGTAACTTAGAATACAGTCTTTCTGAAATCATCACGCTGGTCGTACTCTTCCATCAGGGACGATACCGCCATTTCAAAAGCTTTTACTTGAATGTGGTGCGTATTTTTCTTCGCAATGAATTTCCCAAGCTTCCCAGCTATCATCGCTTATTGCCTTCAGCCTAAAAAACCGTCTATCAAAATCGATAGATTGGAGGCTCAAACCCTTAAGCCTTTTAGATCAACTATTATTATCCCGAACTGAGGTTAGGGTAGCTACCCAACTTACTTAAAAACCTCCGTCATTCCGCCTTCGCAGGAATGACAACGGTAGGTTTAAAAAAGTGCCTGGACAGTTACGTGATATGTTTGGCGTACTCATCGTCTTTCTGCCAGAAAGCTTTATCTGCTAGTGACATGTTCCCCACTCCTTACAAGCACAGTATCTCCATTTCACCCAAACCATGAGCCACAAGCTCTTGCCGTATTTCATCCACATAATTCGGATTCGGAACAATCAGCAGATCAACTGCTTTAGCTTCTTTGAAAAGATCGGCAGTGCTACGAATGGGTATTTTTGTCCCAGGCAAAAATTTCCCAACTTTTTCTGGATTAATATCTACGACAAAAGGAATAGAAGCCGTTGAGCCAACCTCATTTTTGTAATGGTACAAAAATAAGCAGCCTTTTGTTGAAGCACCCCAAACAAATCCTCTACGCCCCCCTGTCAATTTTTCCTGACAATTAAAAATACTCTGATAAACCTTTGGAAAAATTGAGGTATAAGGTTCAATCCTCCATTTTTCAGCATCATCATATTCAACTGAAAACGATTCGGATAAATGCTTAAGACGTGCAACAACATAGATATACTGCCCACCAAAAAGCGTTCCGCTCTCTAGGACATTTCCATCAAATAACGCAGCTAGTGCCGTGGACGTAAAATAATTAACACGCTCATAGGTAATATCAAAAAAAGCATTGTGTGTCTTTATCCAATCAAAACAGGGTACTTCGATATAGATAAGCGAGGAACGATTCGTATTAATTTCTCTTAGCATCCTCAAATAATCATGTGGCCTCGGCAAATAATCCAACATGTGCCGAGCAATAATAAAATCTGCATTGATTTGATCGTGCTTACTCAGATATCGATTAAAAATGGTTGGTTTACTACCTTCGTAGGTCGCATCAAATCCAGTTATGCTTGAATAGCCTTGCTCTTCAAGCAGTTGAATAAAATCCCCTTTCCCACACCCCACTTCAATCACGTGGGCATTGAATAGGCAATGCCTCTGAATAATAGAACTTACAGCATGCATGTGCGCCAAAAAATGAAGGCTTATCGACTGATTATTTTGGTAAGTTCTATCATAATGCGCCAAATCTTCCGAAAAAAGGCTATTCTCAGTCAATCCAATTGTTATATGAGTACGTAAAAGTACTTCTCCGAATTTTTCATCTTCGTCTGGAGAACTGCAAGGCCTATTCGGCGTTATGGGTAAAATAATATGTTCTTGCACTATGGCGCTCTCATTCACACTCAAGACAAAACGGCAATGCTTGATCCCTCTCTGATAAAATCATCTTCTCAAGAGGCCAGTTAATATTGAGTTGCGGGTCATTCCACCGAACCCCTCGCGCACATTCCGCTTTATACGGCTGCGACATTTGATAAAACAGCTCCGTATTATCTTGTAGTGTTTGAAACCCGTGTGCCATACCTTCCGGCACATACAACATCTTTAGATTATCTTGTGTTAGCTCTACCGAGAACCATTTGAGATATGTTTCAGATGCTTTTCTAAGATCGACAAGTACATCAAACACTGAACCTCGGGTACACCGAATCAACTTTGCTTCTGCATAAGGCGCTGCCTGATAATGCAAACCCCTTAAAGTACCTTTGTGCAGGTTATAAGATGTATTGCATTGCACAAATGTAGAAGCCAGGCCCTGTCGCGCAAACTCTTCGGCGCACCAACTGCGTGCTAAAAAACCTCTATGATCAAAGGTAGGCTCAAGCTCAATAACATAAGCTCCGTTTAGGGATGTTTCGATAAATTTCATATCTGCCTTTTAAGCTTTAGCCTCATCAGAAAACACTTTATTATTTATATTTTTCATCGCAAGAACCCAATAAAGACAATAAATTGCCTGACTTTTATTCTGCAAAATAAAATTTTTATTCTGCATTTATTCTGCAAGTTGCCATTTAGGCACCTTACGGGAAGCAATATTACGGATAGTGCCTTTGCGACGCATACTAGTTAGCAAATTGGCAATTTTATGCTCTTTTTGTACATCATCAAGTGCATCACTAAGAGTCTTCCACAACAAGTTATCAATTTCCTTACGCGTTGCAGAACCAAACTCCGTTAAATAATCGCTAATTAACTTGATATAAAAAGAGTCATGCTGTGCACGAGTACGGATATAGTCTGCTTTGGTTGCCGTTGCGGTAGCTACGGTAGCAGAGACATGAAAGTTGGGTTTACGACCCTCAATGAGTTTTGCCCGCCGTAAACGCTTTGCCATTGCATCATCAAGAGGAAGCTTTTTCTGAACACGATCTAGCGCACAGATATCTTCCAGCAATAAATCCGTTTTTTGAATCAATATCTTGCTATAAGCTGGATCAACCACTTTGCCGTGGATCGTCATTTTTACCGCATTAGGTTCATTAAGATCATAGTCCGGCATAGGAAAATAACGCCGCGCTTGCCCAATGTGCATCTCATAAATGCCATAGCCCATTGTATCGATCATATTCAGCTCTGCCATTGCCTGGGCCAGGAAAGGGTTTCGGTAGCGTCGGGGCGTTTTGTTACCCGAAATATAATCGGTAGGCTTACCTTCGTAGAAAGCGCCTTCATTTTCAAGTATCAAACGATCAGGTTGTTCTGTGACAACAATGCGGCCATTACGCGTGTAATCCTGATGAGCTATACAATTGTGTAAAGCTTCAAGAACAATTTTCTGATCATATTTAGCAAGTTCAATTGCAAATAATTGGTCATCAGGCAAAATGCGCAACTGTATATTGCGGATCTTTTGATACAGACTCGTAGTATTTAGTAAGAAGGGAGGACCAAAATGCTGATAAGCACGCTCCACTCCTTCCAACTTCCACGTAATCTGCGCTGGATTTGGTAACAATAAATGTGCTGCCTCTGCTTTGCCTAGCAACAAAAGCGTTGCTCGGGTTATCTGCCCATCCTGTGTCAATTTTGCTCGATCAAGAAATGTACTGTCAGCCCAACCCATGACTTCATCTTTATCGAAGCGGTTCGCATATTTTTTCGCAAAAGCTTCGCGGGATTTTTTCAATGCATCAACATCAAGATGCACATAGCTTGCTTCCTTAATAACCTGACCTGTCCAATCTGAAGCGCCTACTTGTTTTCTGATTTCATCAAGTTTATCTAAGCCAAGGTGCGTTAGACTCTCTCCTGCACGTGCGTAATAATGCCCCTTCCAAGCAATAGGCATTCCTAATGGAGCGGATGGAATTTCAAATAGCAATACCCTATTCCCAAAGTTGAGCTGTATTAGTTTAGAAAATTTCCTTAGCGTTTGAGTACAATATCTTTCCTTGTTATCGTGTGTAGCGTTTCGTGATACTGATTTTGCCAATGATAGCGTAAAAATAAGTGAAATCCATTTAAGG
>Ga0207122_1017_pt1 | contig 26902 bp, 24 predicted proteins | sample Alteio_BWMinHeat_38_FD_153504 | JGI IMG/M metagenome (GOLD analysis project Ga0207122, IMG submission 153504) | Enriched cells from forest soil in Barre Woods Harvard Forest LTER site, Petersham, Massachusetts, United States -... | ecosystem: Environmental > Terrestrial > Soil > Temperate forest >... | reverse complement strand
GTCGGTGCATCTCCTCCCCAAAGTGATGCATCAGCCACCCGCTGAACTTTCCCGCAACAAACGATCCGATGCCGAGCGGCAAAAATGCAAACCCCATGTATGTGCCCTGTTGTCCCTCGGGCGCGAGCCGCGAGATGTAGTCATAGTAGCGTGGTTGCTGCACGATTTCGCCGATCGCCACCGCAACCAGCGTGACCACTGCCATCCAGACCGACGGATGCACGATCAAGAGGATCCACGCCAGGCTCGAGATCAGCGTCCCCAGAATGATGGCGTGAAACGCGTGCATGCGCTTGGTGAGAAACCCAATCACCATTGTGAACAAGATGACTACGATCGGATCGGTGGCCAATATTCGCGCAGTGTCCGCCTTGGGATCGATGTATGCGGAAATGTACAGCGGTAGAGCGATGAATTCCTGCCAGAAGACAATCCAGTATCCCGTGAAAATCAGCAAAAACAACATGAACCGCGGATTCGACAGCACAGTCAGGAAGTTTCTTCCAACCTGACCCAGGCTTGCTCTCTCGCCCTCTTCCGCTCGGCGAGGCTCTTTGAAAAACAAAAGTACGACGAAGAGCATGAGAAACACACTCAGCGCCGCGATGCGAAATACATTTTCCACAGCGCCGTGCTCTTGCGCCCACGATGCCAGCAACGGCCCGGCCGTGCTTCCGACATTCACCAGCGTGTAGTAAATCGAATATCCGACCGAGCGGACATTCTCCTTGGATGCACGGGCGGTGGTTCCGACCACGCTCGGTTTCACCAGGGCAACGCCCAGTGCGGGCAGGACTAGGATGAAGGCCACCAACGCCACCAGCGGCACGTGATCGCGCAGAGGGGCGAGCCAGGGAGAGCCGATTGACCCCATCATGAAATAAGCGATGGTGAGAATCAGATAGGCGATTGAAAGCGCGCGTCGGAAACCGAGGCGGTCGGCGAGAGCGCCGCCGCCGATGGCAAGAAACCAGACCCAACCGCCAAACATCCCAGTCAGGCTGCTCGCGCGCTGCACATCAAAGTGCAGGCCCTCGTGCAGATAGCGCGCCAGCACGGCAAAAACCGCGTAGTAAGAAAGCCGCTCGAAAAGCTCGCTGATGTTGGCGACCCAGAACGGACGTTCGAACCCAGTGCGAATTTCCTGCAAGCGTTCGGAAAAGCTCAAGCGTGGCTCCCTGATGCCTTGTGTGGCGCGGGCGCCCCCGCCCGCGTTTGTTAGTCACTCTAAAGCTGCGTCTACATCGACTTCTCGATGCGCTTCCGAGTCTCCTCGGCCGACAGTCCCACCACGCGAATGATTTTCGCGCGGCTGCTCTCGCCGGAGGCAATGGTAACGGAAGATCGCGGAAGCTTCAAAAGTTTCGCGAAGAATTCGATGCAAGCCTCGTTGGCACGGCCATCGACGGGCGGCGCAGTCAGACTTACTTTAAGAGCGTCGCCCACTTCGCCGGTGACGGCATTTTTCTTCGCGCGGGGATGGACCTTGACCGCGAACGTTACTCCGGCGCCTGTTTGTTGTGTGGAGATCAATTAATTAACGACTCAGCACCGCGATCCCAATGGCCATGAGCACAACAGCAATTCCCACCGAAATGTAAATGAGGTAATCGCGCACGCGATGGCTCGGCACCAACGTCTTACGATACTCAGGGAAAGCGCGGTACACCATAACTGGGATGTAATGATCTTCCTGCTTGAGTGCTGAAATCGCGTCGGTCCACATTTCCCCGTATTGCTGTGATTGCGCAGCGTCGGCGCTGCGTGCGCTCTTGAGAAGGTCGATAATTTTGTCCTCGTATTTGTCCGCGTCGTAGTCACGCTCAAACTCCTCATTTACATCGTAGATGTCCGGCAGCGAAGGATGACCTCAGTAAAATAAAGCATCTTCTTTTCCACTTCAGAAAGGTGGGCCTGTTTCAGTTCAGCTTCTTTGATTACCCGACCTATGAGGAATTGTTTGGCGGCGTCCGAATTCATATTCTTGCTTTCTAGTGTGTTCTGCCTGAAGGTCAAGCGTTCTTCCCGAGAGAAAATAAAGTCTCCGCCAACAGCAGCGCTCCCACCAGCAGTATTTGTGGATGTTGGAGCGTGCGCGCTTTTCCGATGCTTGCCATGATCGCGATCGCGAACACCAGCAACGTTACATCCGCAGTGATGCAGGACAGCTTCAGACCCCGTACCGCGTATCGGTTGCGAAGGCGCAGCCCATTCAACATCGCGGCGAACAATAAAGCTAGTCCCGTCCCGAAGATCCAGATCCTGCCGGTATAAGTTCTCGGCACGAGCAAGCAATCCATGATCGCCAGAAGAAAGAGTGTCGCCGCGCAAAACCGATCGACCATCCTCATGGACTCTGTGCTCCCCTGTGGTTAAGGTTTTTTTCTCTCCCCGAAGATCGCAGTCCCTACCCGAACGCAAGTTGACCCCTCTTCAATCGCGACTTCGAAATCATGGGACATGCCCATGGAAAGCTGATCCGTGGCGATGGCGGGTAGTTTGCGCGCCGCAATCGCTTCGCGTAACTCGCGCAGCGTCTGGAAATAAGGCCGCGCGCCTTCGGGGTTGTCAGTGAATGGAGGCACGGTCATCAGCCCGCGGAAAACCAGCGCCTGCAGACGAGGCGCGGCCAGCAGCAACTCTTCCAGCTCTCGCGATTCGGGCGCGACTCCGCTCTTCGCCGCTTCGCCGCCAACGTTGATCTCGACCAGAACGTCTAATTTCCTGTCGAGTCCACGGGCGGCCGCGTCCAGCCTCTCCGCCACCTTTACTGAATCAACCGAATCCACAGCGCGAAACAGCTCCACTGCTTTTGTAGCCTTATTGGTCTGAAGGTGTCCGATCATGTGCCATTCGGCATGGTGCAGGTCCTGAAGCGCCGCGATCTTACCGGAAAACTCCTGCACGCGGTTTTCCCCGAACACTCTCAACCCCGCGTCATAAGCCTCCCGAATCTTCTCCGGCGGCTGCGTCTTGCTGACCGCCATTAAAGTAATGTCGCCCGGATTACGCCCGGCACCTCGCGCCGCCGCGGTGATGCGCTCTCCGAGGCGTGCGATGTTTTCTGCGATGGACATGAGCAGGGGAAATTCCAACAGCCGTTTTCTGCGAGCGAAACACAGGCAAGCCTTCCCGGGCGATTACATCATCGCAGTTGGCGGCGCCGGCTCGTTCGGATCTCCTGCTGCTGAAACCGGCAAGAAGATCATCAATGCCGCCAGGCCGGCAAGCACGATCATCCCTCCGACCAGGTAAGAAGGATCGCTAAACATTTGTGGCGGATGATTCGGGGCACCCCACGAGGGTACGAACTGTAATCCGGCCCATACTAAGCCCAGCAAGGCTTCTCCCGCGATCAGCCCGGAAGCCACCAGCACTCCGGCATTCTCCACGCGAGCCTTTTGAGCGCCGTTGAATCCTCGTCGGTTGGCGACCCAGTCTCCAAGCGACCGAATCACTCCCCCGACGAAAATGGCAAACGTTGTACCGAACGGAAGATACATTCCGACCGCTACCAGCATCGGACTCTTCACCTGCATCATGATCATCGCGATCCCGAACAGGATCCCGACCACCACCAGCGGCCACGCCATGTCGTGCCCTACAATTCCCAACGCCAGCGTTGCCATCAAACCGGCCTGCGGAGCGGGCAACTCCGGACCGCCAAATCCCACTCCGCCGGCCCTGATGCTGCCCTCATGCAGCAGCATCAGCGGAAAATACATCACCAGGCTGGCCACCACCACCGCGATCAGTTCCGCCGTCTGAATCAATTTGGGGGTGCCTCCAAGGATGTAGCCAACCTTGAAGTCCTGCAACAACTCGCCTGCAACCGCCGACGAAACGCAGACCACCGCCGCCACTCCCAGAACCGCGGCCACCCCCGAGGTACCGGAGACTCCCAGTGCTACCATCAGGAGAGCGGCAATCAGCAGAGTGGAGAGCGTCAATCCGGAAATCGGATTATTCGACGAGCCGATAAATCCCACCAGATTGCCCGATACCGTGGCAAAGAAAAATCCCACCAGAATCATCACCACGGCAGCCAGAATCGCCGGCCAAACCAGTCCGGAGATCTTGATGTAGAGCAAGCACATCAGCACAAACATTACGGCAATCAAGCCGAAGACGATTTTCGAACTCATGTACCGTTCGGTACGTGCCAGCTTGGCCTGCTGAGCGGAGGTCTGGCTCAGATCTGCGAACGCCTTGCCAATTCCAGCGGTCAGGCTGGTGCGCATCTTGAAGAGGGTATAGGCTGCCCCCACCAGCATTCCGCCAACCGCAATCGGACGCACAATGTATCTCCACACCGCATCCGCCATGTTCGCCCAATTATCGGGAGTATCCGCAGGAATGTACGCCTTGAGTTGGGGACCAAGAAAAAAGATGAACAACGGAACCAGCAGTCCCCAGGCCAGGACGCTACCCGCAAATTGGATCGACGCCAGCCTGACGCCAATGATGTATCCCACGCCAAGATAAGCCGGACTCACGCTCGGCGCCGCAAATACCGTGGTCCCTCCGGTGGCAATCACGTGCGTGCTCCCGGTCGTTCCCAGCCGCACCTGACTGTGTCCCAGGCTGCCAACGCCCACGTGAAGATCAGTGTCAGCCGCGAACAAGCCGAATTTTCCCAGGATGTACACCACGCCGCCAACGCCAATATTCCAGAAAAGATATTTCGCGGCTTGGGCGCCGCGCTGCCCGGCTTTGTGAATCTCCGACGCGGCCAAGGATTCCGGAAAAGGCAACTCCGGATCTTCCACCATGCCGCGCCGTACCAAAGAAATAAACAGCACTCCCAAAATGCTGCCCACCATGATCAGCGCCGTGGATTTCCAATATGCGTCGGCTGGGCGAAACGATGGCCAGGCTTTCGCCAGCAGAAACGCCGGCAACGTGAAAATTGCGCCGGCCGCCACCGACTCACCAATCGAACCCGCGGTACGCGCGATATTTTCTTCCAGCAGCGAACCTTTCCACGCTCGCATGGCCGCCATTGCAATCACTGCCGCGGGATACGTCGCCGCGATGGTGATGCCGGCGCGCAGTCCAAGATACGCGTTAGCCGCTCCCAGAACGATTGTCATCAAAAGTCCAAGAAGCACAGCGCGCAACGTAAATTCCTTCATCTCCATGTTCTCGGGAACGAAGGGGACGTGTTTCTTGACGGTTTCTGAGCCGCTGGGGCCAGGACTGCTCATCGGTGGAATCCTCGTAGGTCGTGGTATGACGGCAAATGTGATTTCGCAACCCGCTCAAATTACGGGAACGGCGCACCTTAGCACGCGAGCAGGATACTACACAAGTGAGCCGCGAGTTCCAGGTTGGTACTAGCGGCGGCGTTCTGCCTCTTGCGCGCTCGTTGCCTTGGAGTAAAATAAAGGCAATCGTCTGGTCGCCCCTTCGTAGTTCGTCAATCTGAGGTGCAGTTGTGACTAAGAACTCTCCTGACCAACTCTGGTTCCAGCGCTACATCGAATTTCACTGCGATGACTGTGGCAGCGACACCGGCTTCCGTTCCCGCCGGCGTACATTTTCCGAGCGCTACCTGCTGCCAATTTTTCTCCTGCAGCCAGTGCGCTGCGCGGAATGTTTTCGGAGGGACTATCGCTTGATTTTCATGCCCGTCCGGGAGCGCCTATCCGAAGTCATCGGTAAGCCTCCGGCCTCGGCCGTTCGGCCCGGCAGCACTCGCAACGTTGCCTAGCGGGCCCCAACGCCGTTATACTGGCTGACAAGCAGGCAACGCGCAAGCGTCAATTCTTGCGGGGTTCACGGAGGCCGTCTTCAGCAGTAGTGGAGACCGAATTCGGGCTATCCAGGCCAAGGCCGCAGTCACAGGGCCTTCTATTGCTTCGGCCAGTCACCGCTCATGGTTTGAACAATTATTGTTTGAACGATCATGGCCTGAACGATCGAGGTCTGAACCATCGTGGCCCAGCCGAATTTCTGGCCAGCTTGCCGAAAGTCTTTTTACTGTTCTCTTTCCCTCCGATTGCCGCATCTGCGGTGAGCCCGTAATTAAAGTTTCCCGTCTTCCCGTCTGCCAGGAGTGTCTGGATGCCATGCTCCCCATTGCGGGCGGACTCTGCTCGGTTTGCGGCGAGCGTCTTTTTTCTTCCTATGCGCTCTCTGCGACTGAGAGTGAGCCCCGATGCGGCTTATGCCGCCGCATCGAGCCCGCATACGCGCGCGCCGCAGCCTATGGCAGCTACGAGGGTGGCCTGCGCGATCTCATTCATTTGCTGAAATATAATGGTGTACGCCCCGCCGCGAATGTTTTGGGACGCATGCTCGCAGAGGCTATTGCGGAGCTTGCCCCCAATTTTCCTGCTGAGTCGGTCGCCGTAGTCCCAGTGCCGTTGCACCGCGCCAAGCTTCACGAGCGAGAGTTTAATCACGCCGAGCTGATTGCTCGGGCGGCGATGAAACTCGTCGCCGCCCCCGGTCGCCTGCATTTACGCGCCGATGCGCTCGCCAGAAAACGCGAGACGCCTTCGCAGACCGGCCTCACCAGCCACCAGCGCCGCGAGAACGTGCGCGGCGCTTTCGCCGTAGCCCACTCCGAAGCGGTAAAAGGGCGTGAAGTGCTGGTCGTAGACGACGTTTTTACCACGGGCGCCACCGTCGCGGAATGCGCGCGGGTGCTGCGCCGTGCCGGCGCAACCAGGGTCTGGGTAGCGACGGTGGCACGTACGCTCAAGGCTTCCCCGCAGCATGTCGAGATTCAAACCTCCGGCGATGCGATTGCCGGCGAAGAAGAAGCTGCCCGGGAAATTGCGCTGGCTCGCGCCGCCAGCAGCTGATTTTGTAAAGATGCCTCTTTCAATTGCGGCATCCAACTAGTGAGTGCTAAGCCCCGCGAAGCACGATTGCAGACGCGGGTGGAAGGAACAAGGGTTAAGAACTAAGAACTAAGAACTAAGAACAACGACAAGGAATTAAGGACCAAGAGAGCATCATGTCAGCAAGAATCGAAGGCGATTCGGGATTCTCCGGTCGGCACGCTGCCAACTTGTTCGCGGGGACGGCCATTCATCACGATGGCAACGGGCACGCGCTGCACGCTCCCGTGCTCGTCCTGAACGCCTCGTATGAACCCATCAACGTTTGCGCCGCGCGCCGCGCTCTGGTTCTCGTGCTCAAGGGCGTAGCCATGACGGAAGAGGAGAATGGACACTTCCTGCACGCCGCTCGCATTGCCATGCGCGTGCCCTCGGTGATTCGCCTGCTGGAGTATCGCCGGATCCCGCACCAGAGCCGCGCGTTGTCGCGCAAGAATATTCTGCTGCGTGACCGCAACACCTGCCAATATTGCGCCACCGTCCTGCCATCAGGCGATTTGACCCTCGACCACGTCATTCCTCGCTCTCGCGGTGGATCATCCACCTGGGAGAATCTTGTTGCCTGCTGCCACACCTGCAATCGTCGCAAGGGCAACCAGTTTCCCCTCGAAGCCGGCATGAAACTCATGCGCGAGCCCCGCGCCTTCAACCTTCACACCAGCCGCCACATCATGCGACTCATGGGCCGCAGCGACGATAAATGGCGGAAGTATTTGTTCTATTGAGGTTCAAGATTTCAGAGCTTCCCAGCACCATTTCATGGATGGTTCTGGGAAGGGCACGGCTTTAGCCGTGCCGCCAAGAGCCCAAAAACACGGGCTTCAACCCTTGAGGGGGAGTCGCAGCTTGCTCTATCGGCTTCTTTGAGACCCCTCGGCGAAAGGCCGGCAAGCGGACTTGAAACTCTGAAACTTTGAAACCTTACTTCTGCGGGTTCGGTGCCGCATCCGGCTTCTTCTGATCCGGTGGAGTTTTCTGATCCTTCTGGTCCGCCTTCGGAACTTCCTTGCCCTCGTACAGAATCCTCACATTCGATCCGAACCGTTTGTAATCTTCATACTTCACAATCTCGCGAATGTGGATGTCTCCGGTGTTGAAGTGCAAAGTATCATCGGCGCGAGTGTATGTGGGGAACCAATATTGATTATCCACCTGCTGCCGCCAGGTCGTGAACTTCGGGTAGAGATGTTCCTCTTTGCCCTTCTTCTTGGTGTCTTTTATTTCCGGCACGGCCTGCCCGTAGGTTTTCACGATCTGGAAATCCTGATCGTCCACCCAGATACGCCCTTGAAAATAACGCTTCTTCCCCACAATCGCTTTCGGGGCAATGTCGAAGACGTAGCAGTGCAACTGATCCTCGTTCTGCTGCCCCACGTAGAGGATGTTGTATTCCGGCACCTCTTCCGTGGTCAACACGAAGGGTAGGCGATTGCGGAAGTCCTGAACGTCGCCTTGGTCAAGGGACAGGCCGCCCGCCTCCAGAGAAGATTGCGGCGCGAACACAACGTTTTCGATGCGATGCCCCTTGTCGTCGTAAAGCACGTCAAAGACTTCGTGGTATTCGCCGGTGACGGTATCTCCGTCGCGAGTCTGCACTCTTATATCTTGCCGGTAGGTGTAACGGTCGCGCGCATCTTTGAACAACTTCTCCCGCGCCGCGAAATGCGTGATGATTTCCTCGGGCGTCACGCCCTTGGGCGGCGTATTTTCCAGCGGACCTTCTTGGGCGCGCGCAGGCAGTGCAAGGGAGACGGATATAACCAGGGCAGCAACCAACACAAGAACACGGTACGGCCGATTCATAAACCTATTTTATCGAATAACTGTCCCACGAAACGCGAGGAAGGAAAAATCAGTCTAAATACTCAGCGCCCAGTGCCAACCCGTCGTCACCGCGGCAACCCTCCCCCGACCCCTCTCCGCTCAGTGAGGCCGGGGGTAGGGCGCTGCAGTTCTGCCGCTACGTTGGATGCCATTTCGATCAAGGGGTTGCCGTCGGAAAATCCGGGCCTCGGACGCTGGCTATCGGGCTTCGGCCCAGACTTGCGGTGATCACGGCGGAAGATTGTCAAGCCGGGTAGTCGCCCGAAGCCAAGCGCTTTCTAGATGCAATCAATGTCATCAATGCTATCATTGATGACATGGCCAGCATCACCATCCGCAAACTCCCGGAAAATACGAAGCGCCGCCTCCGCATCCGTGCCGCCCGCAACGGACACTCCATGGAGCAGGAAGCTCGCGAGCTGCTGGAAATCGGTCTGGCGCGCGCAGACACAGAACCGGAGAACCTCGGAGAAGCCATCCGCCGAATATTTGCTCCCCTGGGCGGAGTCGAGCTGAACATTCCTCCCCGCCGCCGCAAGATCCGCGAGATCAGCTTCAAGTGATCTCCGGGATCACAATTCTGGACACTAACGTCGTCTCCGAACCGATGCGGCCGTCTCCTTCGGCCGCCGTGTTGACCTGGTGGTCGCAGCAGCAACCCGGAGCGCTGTTCATCACCACGGTCACAGTCGCGGAGATTTTATACGGAATCGAACTGTTGCCCCATGGAAAGCGCCGTGACGCCCTGCTTGCAGGTGCGGAACGAATGTTCGGCAAGGTTCTTGCCGGGCACATTCTCCCCTTCGATGAGGGCGCCGCACGAGCGTTTCCGGAGGTCGCCGTCCGGCGCCGTGGTCAAGGCCGTCCTATCGCGGACCTCGACGCGCAGATCGCCGCCATCGCTCATTCCCGCGGCGCCATCCTGGCGACCCGCAACACCGTCGATTTCGAAGGCTGCGGCCTCCGCCTGGTCAATCCCTGGCAGCATGCAGAGTCATAGCATGCGTCCATAGTTAGCCCCTGTCATTCCGACCGGAGTCGGACCCTGAGCGAAGCCGAAGGGGACGGCGGAGTGGAGGAACCTGCTGTCCTTGCGAGTTACGATGCTCTCGGGTTCGCCATTCCCACTGCCGGCCGGCAAGCTGGCGCTGGAAGCTGGCAGCATCCCCCTGCTACACTCATCCGTTTGCCGAGGAGGTTCTCTCATGCCCCGCTTCTTTCTTGTATCTCTTGCCTTCATAGCTTTCGCCTTTCCCGCCTTCGCCCAGGCTAAACATCCTTTCACCTTCGAAGACATGATGAAACTCAAGCGCGTGGGCGAGCCGGAAGTCTCGCCCGACGGCAAGTGGGTCATCTTCAGCGTGGTCGATGTGAGCCTCGAAGCCAACACCAAGACGCCGCACATCTGGATCGTTCCGCTGAACGAAAAAGCAGGTTCCTCCACTGCGCAGGATGCTTCGCCTTCAGCGAACCATCCGGCTCCGGTCGGAATGACAGGGGGTGGAGAGCGGGAGCTGATTTCAGATCAAGATGGAGATCGTCCGCGCTGGGCGCCGGATGGAAAGCGGTTTGCTTTTATGTCCACCAAGGAGGGCGGCTCGCAGGTTTGGATCGCGGACTTCGACGGTGCAGCCGGAAACGTCACCGGCGTACATCAGCTGACTTCAATCGCTACAGAAGCGAGCGGCGAACTGTGGTCCCCGGATGGAAAGAACATTCTCTTTACGTCCGACGTTTATCCCGAATGCAGTGGTGCATCGGGGGATAATGCGATGGGCCAAGAAACAAGCTGCAATGCCAAGAAACTGAATCAAGCGAATACATCGAAGGTTAAGGCGTTGATCTTTGACGGGCTGTTGTACAGACACTGGAATGCCTACAAGGAGGGCAAACGCACCCATCTGTTTATGTTGTGCGTTGACTGCGGTTGCGGTGGTGCAGTGGATGGGATCAGTCGCCCCGGCATCTGCTCAATTGCGCGCGATCTCACCCCCGGAGACTACGACGCGCCCGTGTTCTCGCTCGGCGGGCAGGACGACTATGCGTTCTCGCCCGACGGGCAGGAGATTTGCTACACCTCGAATCACGACAAGAATCCGGCTGCTTCCACCAACAACGATCTCTGGATCGTCCCCGTCAATGCAGGCGCAGGCACGGACCATGTGGGGACAGCCGCCTCGGCTGTCCAGGTTTTGGCACAGGCCAAAAACATCACCGCCGACAAGCCGGCCAGTGACTCGTCGCCGCTCTATTCGCCCGATGGCCGCTACATCGCCTACCGCGCCCAGCAGCGTCCGGGATACGAGAGCGACCGCTTCCGGTTGATGCTGTACGACCGCAAGACGGGGGAGAAGAAGAGTCTCATGGTGGATTTCGACCGATGGGTAGGAACGCTTTCTTGGTCGCCAGACTCGACTCGAATTTATTTCTCCGCTGAGGACAAAGCCGATTCTCCGATTTACGAGTTCCAGGTAGGCGGCGTCGCAAAGATAAGGGGTTCGTGGCCTCGCGAAGTGGTTTCGAACTTTAACGATGATCAGGTAGTTGCTCCGAACGGCGACACGTTGATCTTCACCCGAATGTCCCTCGCAGGTCCCATCGAGCTTTATCGTGCATCCGCATCCGAGCCGCCTTGCTCCATTTCGTATCGCGACGGAAAAGTCATGCCGCCAGGCTACGAGGCCGCGAATTGTCAGTTGTCCAAGGCCGAACCTCTCACCCATTTCAACGACGCAATTCTCTCCCAGATTTCCATGTCCCCGCTCGAATCCTTCTGGTTCCCCGGCGCGAACGGCGACAAGGTCCAAGGCTTCCTGGTCAAACCGCCGAACTTCGATGCCAGCAAGAAATATCCCGTGAAGTTCCTCATCCACGGCGGGCCGCAGGGCGCCTGGGGAGACGATTGGAGCTACCGCTGGAATCCCGAACTCTTCGCGGCTAATGGCTACGTCGTCATCATGATCAACTTCCACGGCTCGACCGGATACGGGCAGAAGTTCATTGACGCCATCAACGGCGACTGGGGCGGCGCTCCGTATGAAGATCTGATGAAGGGCCTCGACTACGCAGAAGAGCATTACTCTTTTATTGATAAGACCCGGGAGTGCGCGCTGGGCGCGAGCTACGGCGGATACATGGCCAACTGGGTGCTCGGCCACACCGACCGCTTCAAGTGCCTGGTGTCGCACGACGGCATGTTCAACGCGGAATCCGCCTGGGGCACCACCGAAGAACTCTGGTTCAACGACTGGGAGTTCAAAGGCACTCCCTACGACAACCGCGCCAGCTACCAGAAGTGGTCGCCGCACCAGTACGCCAAGAATTTCAAGACGCCCACTCTCGTAATCCACGGCCAGCGCGACTACCGCCTCGACGTGAGCGAAGGCTTCCAGCTTTTCACCACGCTCCAGATGGAAGGCGTTCCGTCGAAGATGCTGTATTTCCCCGACGAAGGCCATTGGGTGCTCAAGCCGCAGAACAGCAAGCTCTGGTATGAGACGGTAAACGCGTGGGTCGACCAGTGGACGAAAAAGTGAAGGCCGCTCTTCGGGTGTCGGGGCTTCGGCAAGGCCCATGTGGGGACAGCCGCCCTCGGCTGTCCGCCGAGCGCAGCTCGGAGCCGTCCCGGAGGACGCGAGATAATAGCCGGGCATTTCAACGCGGGGCAGGATCGAAACGCATCAACCCGTCCCGTAGAGCCTGCCCCGAGGTTCGCATTGGGCGATTGCGTTCCCGCCAGTCAACTGGCGGGCTATTATTAGCGGTCCCTCCGGGACCATTCTCAGGAGCCAGATCATGCCCTCCCGGAAATCGACTCACCCGACATCGCCCTCATCCTCGGTTGTCATTGTCCAGGCCGACGCCCAATCCCAACTCAACTCCTTCCTGGCGAAATACGATCCCGAGGTCGCCGCCTTCGGCCGCCGGGCCCTCGCAAAGATGCGCAGGCTAGTCCCCGGCGCCATCGAGATGATCTACGACAATTACAACTGGCTGGTGATCGGCTTCAGCCCTACGGAGCGTCCTTCCGAAGCAATCTTCTCCCTCGTCCTGCCTGCAGGGCGTGTGACCCTATGTTTTCTGCAAGGCGCAGGCCTCCCCGATCCTGCCAAACTCCTCAAGGGTAGCGGCAACGTGGTCCGCAACATCCGCCTCTACAACGCGGGCGAGCCAGACGCCAATGTCCTCGACGACCCCGAAGTCCGCGCCCTCATCAACTTGGCCCTCAATCGCGCCAAGGTTCCCATGCCCGCGAACGCGCACCGCAAGCTGATCATTCGGGCAATTTCCGCAAGGCAACGCCCGCGCCGCGTCGCACCAGGAAAGAAAAAGAAATAATTCGAGCACAAGTCCATCCCCTCACCGATAATGCGCCGCGTCATCAAGAAACAGCGCGTACAAAATCCGCCAGCATTCCATACGCAGTCGCGTACAGGCCGGGATTCTCTTCGGTGAGAGCGAGGCCGGGGAAGATGTCAGTCTCGAAATAAATGTAGGACGACGCTCCATCGATTCGCGCCATGGGATCGGTAAGCGGGATTTGCTCGGGCCGGACGCTCGCCATAACTCCGCGTTCTGTTTTCTGGGCGCGGCAGACTAGTTTGTAGGGGCGGCCGTCTCTCCTCGCCGCCCGGACAGCCTCACCATTCAGAGCGCGAATCCCCTCTCGCTCGATTCCTTCCAGGCGCACCGGAACATCCATCAAAACCGTAATCAGCGCCGCGGTTTTTACCGTGGCGTCCCAGCCGTCGATGTCGTGCGTAGCATCGGTTTCGGCGATCCCGAGGGATTGCGCTTTCTTCAGCGATTCATCGAAGCCGAGGCCGTTTTCCATTTCCCTGAGGATTACATTGGTAGTCGAATTCAGGATGCCGTGAAATCCCCGCAGATGAATCACCGGAAGTTGATCGAAAAAAGAAAAGATCGGGACGCCGTCCATCACCGTGGATTCGAACAGAAAGCGCTTGCCGCGCGCGCCGGCCAGATCGCGGAGTTCGCGGTAGCCGTGAACGATTGGCCCTTTGTTGGCGGTGATGGCGTGGGCTCCGTGATTGAGCGCGCCACGGATGTGGTCGATGGCGGGCTGACCGCTCTCGACGTTGAGCGACGTTGCTTCGAAAAGGATATCGGCGCGGGCGGCCTTCAACCAGTCGTGAACATTGGCGGACTTTGTATCATTCTCCCCGAACGTTCGATCCAAATGGGTTGGATCAAGACCATTCGGGTCAGCGATCCAGCCCAGACGCCGGGATGCGATTCCAGAAATGCGAAATCTGATTCCGTGGAGCGCGCGGAGCGCTTCTTCCCGGTCGACCAGAAGTTGCGCGAGCGTCCGGTTGACGTTGCCGAAGCCGAGGAAGCAAAGGTTGTAGACGCGAATGTAGGATTCTCCTCAACCACAACGTCCGTCGTCCCAGGGGGGCTGCCGCCGCTGCCGGAACTTTATCCCATCACTGTGGTGTGCTCAGGCTTGATCTTGTAAAGCACACGCACTTCGCCGGGCTGGCCGTAGGGATATTTATCCACGCCGAGATACTTCTTGGCCATCTTGTCGATGTGAGCGCTCGCCCCATCTTCCGTGATTTCAACCACGCGGCCGCGTATTTCCACGTACCGGTAGGGATTTTCCGGATCGATCAGCGCCAGCGAGACGCGCGGATCGCGGCGGACATTCTTGTCTTTCTGACGACCCTTCGCCGAGTTGAAGATGACGTGCTCGCCATCATAGTCGCACCAGACGGGGGTGACCTGTGGACGCCCATCGGGCATGAGCGTAGCCAGGCTGGCGAAGGCGCGCTTCTGGAAAAGATCACGATATTTCTCAGGGATAGCTTCCGGCATGAGACCTCCTTGCGGCCGTGCAATGAATTGACAGGACATTATAGATGCCGGAGGCCGATTTGCCGCATGCATGGAATCCCAGTATTCTTGCAGACCATGATTCGAACCATGAATAGAACAAAAATGACGGCAGGGTCCGCCCGCACGATTTTGTCATCCGCTGGCAATGCGAGGAAGGGGGTTCTGCTGGCACTTATAGTTTTCGCCACCGCGTTGGCCGGCGCCCAGACGGGGAAGTATCCGCAGACCATTGTTTTTATGACGGACTTCGGGGTGGTGGACGATTCCGTCGCCATTTGCCGAGGCGTGATGTATTCGATCATGCCAGATGTCCGCATCGCCGACCTGTCGCATGAGGTGACGCCATTTTCCATTCTCGATGGGGCGCGATTTTTATACGGCGCGACGCCCTACTATCCCGCGGGCACGGTTTTTGTGGTGGTCATCGATCCCACCGTTGGCAGCACCCGCAAGGCGATCGTAGCCAGGTCGAAGCGCGGACAGTATTTTGTTCTGCCCGATAATGGACTCCTCACGCTGGTCGAGCAGCGCGATGGCATCGAGGCTGTACACGAGGTTACGAATACAGGTTGGATGATTGGCACGAAGTTGTCCTCAACCTTCCATGGGCGCGATATCTTTTCTCCCGTGGGCGCGCATGTGGCGCGTGGGGAGGATTGGACCAAGGTTGGTCCGGAGATGCCGGTTGCGTCGCTGGTGCGGCTGAAATTGCAGGCCGCGCGGATGGACGATCGCGGAGTTACGGCGGAGGTGATTGCGACCGATGGTCCGTTTGGGAATTTGGTGACCAATCTCGATGCTGAGGACTTCCTTAAACTCGGCTACCAGCGCGGGCAGGACGTTCCAGTGACGGTTGGCGGCAAAGAAATGAAGATCAAATTCGTGCGAACCTTCAGCGATGTCGAGGTCGGGAAACCTCTTCTATATATCGATTCGCGCGGGCACTTCGCTATGGCGGTGAATCAGGGTAGTTTTGCGGAGGTGTATGGAGTAAAGCCGCCAGTCGAGTTGTTCATATCGCGAGTGCAGAGGTGAGTCCCGCCAAGGCTGTCCCGCTCAAGACTCGTCGAGCGGCAAGATGGTGAAAAAGCTGGCATCGGAGTACTCGCCTCGATCCTCATGCGAGACCACTGTCCCGGCAATCACATATCCTTGAAAGTTCCCACTGCGCACAAGGAAAACCTTTCGTGTTCTCACCGATTTGGGTTCGAAGCGAGGTAGTTTATCTCTTTCTGTCTCTGAGGCCTCCGAAATTGAAAGCCCGTGGAAGGAGGTCGGCAAATTGATGACACCAACATCTTTGAACAAGACATCCACGCGGGTGGGCTGATCCGCAGACTTCGTGCTCCGCAGCAGCATTTGCCCATGACTTACTGCATATCTCCACAATTGAAAGGTTCGCGGGGAATTGAATATGGGGACTGACATGTATTCTTATGGGCCTTTCTTTACTCCGATACATCTCTTGCGATCCGAGGCAGCACCGCCCAAAGCAGCGCTTCGAAGCTGGACCTGACACGCTCGCCGGTTTCCATCACTTCCTGATGGGACAGCGTCTGGTCGAGAATTCCGGCGGCCATGTTAGTGACGCAGGAGATGGCCAGCACTTTGATTCCCATGTGGCGAGCGGCGATCACTTCCAACGCAGTCGACATTCCGACCAGGTCGGCTCCGATGATTCGCAGATAATTTATTTCCGCGGGCGTTTCGTAACTGGGACCGAGCAGAGCCGCGTAAATGCCTTCGTGCAGCGTCATTCCAAGTTTGCCGGATTCTTCCTGCGCCAGCGCTCGATAATCTTTTGGGTAGGCGTGCGTCATGTCGGGAAAGCGCAGCCCAAAGCGGTCGTCGTTCGGGCCTGCCAGGGGATTCGATCCCTGCAGGTTGATGTGATCGCGAATCAGCACCAGCGCGCCTTGCTGATAATTCAAATTGATCCCCCCGGCCGCGTTGGTCAGGATGACGGCGCGAATTCCCATGCGTCCGAAGACGCGCATGGGGAACGCGACTTGCTGCGCGGAATAGCCTTCGTACAGATGGACCCGGCCCTGCATCACAGCCACCGGCACGGTGCCTGCTTTGCCGATGACCAGCTGTCCGGCGTGGCCGATCGCAGTCGAGCGCGGGAAGGCGGGGATTTCCGGGAAGGGAATTCGTGACGGCTCAGTTAAGGAATCTGCGAATGCTCCCAGGCCGGAGCCCAGCACGAGCCCGATTCTCGGGCGCAGAGCGCTCCGCAGCAGAATGGTTTGGACCGCTGCTTCGGCAAGTGTGAATTGATCTTCCATAGAGATGGATCAGGTAATGCATGTGATCATGCCCGTGGCCGCAACTCTCGTCAAGACGATACCTCTTGATGGCGTCATCCTGAACGCAGCCGTCCCTCAGGCGGAGTGAAGGATCTCCCGTACCCAGCAGCCGCGCACATCTTAAGGAGCCCCGCGCCGCCCAACATCGCTGCCGTCGCGTCCGAAGGGCGCTTGAAAATAGCCCGGCGCATTCAGCGCCGGGTTGAATTGTCGTGATAAAACTAAATCACGACCATGCCAACGATTGAAACCACCGCACCCACCGCCTTCGACATCACCCAAGTCCGCGCGCAATTCCCCTCCCTCGTCCAAACCGTGAACGGACACCCCGCCGCGTTCCTCGACGGCCCCGGCGGAACTCAGGTTCCGCAGCGCGTGATCGACGCAATCTCGAATTACCTGCGCCGCGACAACGCCAATACCGGAGGAGCCTACGCCACCAGCCGCCACACCGACGCCATGCTCGCCGAAGCCCGCGCCGCCATGGCCGACTTCCTCAACTGCGGTGCCGACGAAATCGTCTTCGGCCCCAACATGACCACGCTGACCTATGCCCTGTCCCGCAGCTTTGGTCGGGAGATCAGCGGCCGCGACTTCGGCGCCGGCGACGAAATCCTGGTCACGCGCCTCGATCACGACGCCAATGTTTCGCCATGGCTCGCGCTCGAGGAACAGGGTGTCACCATCCGCTGGGCGGAGATTCACCAAGAAGATTGCACTCTCGATCTCGACGACTTGGCCAGCAAAATCAACGACCGTACCAGACTCGTCGCCATCGGCTACGCCTCAAACGCCGTGGGCACCATCAATCCTGTAAAGGAAATCGTCCGCCTCGCCCACGCCGCCGGTGCGCTCGCCTACGTCGACGCCGTCCATTACGGCCCGCACGGCCTCATCGATGTCGCCGACCTCGATTGCGATTTTCTGGTGTGCTCGACTTATAAATTCTTCGGACCGCACATGGGCGTCCTCTTCGGCAAGCGCGAGCACCTGCACCGTCTGCATCCCTACAAAGTCCGTCCCCTCACCGACGCCGTGCCCAACCGCTGGGAGTGGGGCACGCTCAACCACGAATGCATCGCCGGCATCACCGCCTGCGTGGATTACATCGCCGATCTGGGCCCAAAAAGTCTAGAGACTACCACGGGCCGTGTGGGGACGGACGCCTTCGTCCGTCCGTCGAGCGAAGCTCGATCTCTGGCCACGTCCCTTCGGCGCGCTGCCCTAGTCGCCGCATTCGAAGTGATTCATCATTATGAACACGGACTCATGAATCGCCTGTTAACCGGCCTCTCGCACATTCCAAAAATACAGGTCTACGGCATCACCGATCCAGAGCGCTTGTCCGAGCGGTGCCCCACGATCGCCCTGCGCGTGATCAATCAAAACGCAGAGCAAACTCCGCTCGCGCTCTCCACCCAATTAGGGGATCAAGGGCTTTTTACCTGGGATGGAAACTACTATGCTTTGAACCTGACCGAGCGCCTCGACGTGGAAAAATCCGGCGGTTTCCTCCGCATCGGCCTAGTCCACTACAACACCGAAGAAGAAGTGGATCGCCTGCTGGCCGCCCTAAAACAGCTAGCCGCGTAGCCCAAGATTTTGCTTAAGAAACACAACAGCCCGGGACAGAAATCCCAGGCTGATAAAAAACCTCCGCCACGCAGCACCCCACGCGGCGCGACCGCCAATCAATCTTTGCTAAATCCTACGGCCAGCGCTTCGCTGTATCGTCCCAACCCGCCGCCCGCACCGGTTGCGCCGCCGCCACCACCGGAGGCGATGGAATGCGAATCGGCGCCTGGGGTCCGTTCACGGCCTGCGCCAGCGCCGGTTTTACCATATCGGAGTTCATTTCTTTTTCTTCGGAGAGCAACGGAGCCACCAGCCGCAATGCTTCCACTTCTTTCTCCAGCCGGGTCAACTCCATTTCCTTCTGCCTCAGAACCTCGTAAACATTCTTCATAACCTTGGCACCTGCGAGTCGTTAGGTTGTGCAGCTTTTCTCGCACTTTAGCAGACTTACCTGCATTGTCAAGCCATTAAAAGCCGCCGTTCTTACCGAATGAATGCTCCCACCGCTCTCCATCACTCCGCCAGAACCCTTGCCCAGCAGGCCTTTTCACGAATATTCACAGCGCAGCGATCATTCCAGAAATCCCTCGCAACGCCTTGCTCCTGTTGCCTCATGCCGGGAACTCGCACCCCGCCTGCCATTTGCGCAATTTTGTTCGACCGACTGCACAAAATCCTGTCACCCTCCTGTGGACGCCCTGCACTCCATTGAAAATAAATCAGATAGACTCGCCATCTTTTCGTTGACTCAAATTTTAAAAGGAGTACAACAAGATCGTTCTTTGACAGTTTCTTAAGTTTTTCCGGTTGGTGCGGCGTCCGGGGCTCAAGCGAAGTCACTCTCCCATAGAAATATGAGGAGAGAAGGCAAGCAAGGGTCTATAGCAAAGCGCTGGTCGAGGAGAACGGGAGACCCAGTCGAAGGCAGGATAGAGTTCCGAGGCGTTGAGTAGGTTTTTCCGGTTGGCGGTGAGCCCGGAGCCCGAGCGAAGATCGCACGCAGCGCGCCCGCAAGGGTAGCAGCGCAGCAGGTCAAGCAAGGGTCTAACGCGAGCTACTGGCCGAGACGAATGGACTCAACACCACCTCGGAACTCTTAATTTTTTGCCCACCCCTTTTCCACTTCCATCCCCAACGCTTATTTCTTATTCAGGCTCTTGATCTGTTCGGCCAGCGTGCTGATTTCTTCCGGCGTCAGCTTCCCCTGGTACTTCGGCATTCGATGCTTGCCGTTCGTGATGATGTTGCTCAGTTCGTCTACAGTAGCAGTACTCGTTTTTTCGGACACCAGCGCCGGACCGCCGAAGTGTCGCCCCTCGGCGGTTTTCCCGTGGCACTTCGCGCAATTCTGCTGGAAGACCGGGTTCGTCGTCAGCGTCGCATCGGATGCCGCCGTCTGTGCGAAGAGGCCCGCAGCAGCGAATAGCAAACAGCAAAGCGCAGACAAGAATCGAAATGCTTTCAAGTGGACCTCCGCGAGTTGACTGAAAAAAGATCGGAGCAATCCTCTTGGATGCACTTACCAACCGCCATGCTGTCTCGATCCCTCCTAACCGCCGGGCATGTCTCGATTACGCACCTCGATCTCCCAGCGCTGGCAACCGGCCGCGCATTGCCACGCATCACACTTCATAACCGGCCAAGATGCCCTTTCGACAAGTAGCCAAAATACAAAAATTTACCGACAGGCAAGAGTCCAGCTTCCGCCACTGCGACTCTATTAGTTAGACCTATTTAAACCATGCCAATTGCAGAGCTCATCGCTACCGATGCTTACGCCGACCATGTAAATCCGCAGTGGGTCAAGCTGCTCAATCTGCTCGAGATGAATGTCAGCTATGAACGCTGCTCCGGCGCCGAGCTGTTCACCCGCGATGGCCGCCGAATCCTCGATTTTCTATCCGGGTACTGTGTCCACAATACCGGCCACAATCATCCTGAGATTATCGACGCCCTCAAAGACGAGCTGGATCGCTTCGGCCCCGTCATGCTGCAGAGCAACGCCCCGGAACTGGCTGGTGAATTGGCGGGCCGGCTCTGTCGCCTCGCCGGCGGCGGACTCACTAAAGTTTTCTTCGCCAGCTCCGGCAGCGAAGGCGTTGAAACCGCAATTAAGTTTGCCCGCGCCCACGCCGGCCGTGTCGGACTTCTCTCCTGCCACCGCGCCTTCCATGGCCTCACCTGCGGCGCACTATCGCTCATGAATGGCGAATATTGGCGCAACGGCTTCGGACCGCTTCTCCCCGATACTGCCTTTGTTCCCTTCGGCGACCTCGCGGCCCTCGAAAAAGAATTGGCGACCCGCCGCTTCGCCGCATTCTTTGTCGAGCCCATCCAGGCGGAAGGCGGCATTCGAGTTCCCGAACCAGGCTATCTACAAGACGCACAGGCTTTGTGCCGGCGCTACGGCTCACTCCTTGTCGCCGATGAGGTGCAGACCGGAATGTTCCGCACCGGACCGTTCCTCGCTTCCCATCATTTCGGAATCACTCCGGATATCGTCGTCCTTGCAAAAGCCCTGAGCGGAGGCCTGGTGCCGGTGAGTGCTGTGCTCATGTCGGATGACATTCATAGCTCCGTTTTCACTTCCTTCAAGCGTTCGATCGTCCACGCCTCCACCTTCAGCGAAAACAGCTTGTCCATGCGCGCCGGCCTGGCGACCCTGGACGTGCTGGAAAATCAGAGACTGGGAGATCGCGCCACGAACCTGGGCATGGAGCTGCAACAAGAATTGGCTTCCGCCCTCGCCGGTTTCGAAATGGTGCAGGAAGTCCGCGGCAAAGGCCTGTTGCTGGGCATCCAGTTCACCCCGCCTCGGAAATTGGCTCTGCGCGCCCCGTTCGAAGCTTTTGCCAAAATTCATCCCGCCATGTTCGGTCAGATTCTCGTCATGCGAATGTTCCGCAACCAGAATATTCTCACTCAGATTTGCGGCAACGACTTCATGGTTTTGAAGGTCGCGCCTCCGCTCGTGATCACTTCGGCGCAGATCGCGGAATTTGTTTCCGCCATCCACGACGTGGTCGATTTTGCGCACCATCCCGGAGCGTTCTGGTCGGAAGCCCTGGGACTGGCGCGGAGAGCGATGGGAGCCTGAACGCGCGCAAACGTTACTTCATTATTTCGCAATATAAGATCTCGGCAATGAAGACCGCACTCCGCCCCGGTCCTTGGCACTGATTCCATGGAGAGAGCAACCGATGTTTTCGTGATTGGTGGTGGCCCCGCAGGATTGGCTGCGGCCATCGCGGCACGCCAGCAGGGTCTCGACGTCACCGTGGCGGATGGCGCGCGCCCACCCATCGACAAGCCGTGCGGCGAAGGCCTCATGCCCGACGGCCGGACCGCACTCGCGCACTTGGGCGTTTCCGTCCCGGAAACTGATTCGTACCCCTTTCGCGGAATTGCTTTCGTCAGCGGCGCCGTGCGCGTCGCGGGAAGCTTTCCCGGCGCATTAGGCCTCGGCGTTCGTCGCACAGTCTTGCACCGCGTCATGGTCGCCAGGGCCGAGGCCGTTGGAGTTTCTCTCCTCTGGCAGACTCCCGTGACCGGCTTGCATCAAGCGGGTGTCCTGCTCGGCAAGCAGATCATTCGCTCCCGCTGGATCGTTGGCGCCGACGGTGGTCACTCGCTGGTCCGCCGCTGGGCCGGACTTGACCGCTACCTCTGTGACCGCACCCGCTTCGCTTTCCGCCGCCACTACCGCGTTTCCCCATGGAGCGATTGTATGGAACTCCACTGGGGCCCGAAGTGCCAGATCTATGTCACGCCAGTCGCCGCGGATGAAGTCTGCGTCGCGTTAGTCTCCCACGATCCCCACCTGCGTCTGGACGCCGCACTCTCAGCATTTCCAGAAATCACTTCGCGGCTGCGTAATGCTGAACCCGCATCCGTCGAGCGCGGCGCGATTTCTTCAACCCGCAAGTTGCGACAGGTCTATCAGGGCCGCGTTGCCCTCGTCGGCGATGCCTCCGGCGCCGTTGATTCCATCACCGGAGAAGGTTTGTGCCTTTCCTTTCGTCAAGCCCAGGTTTTGGCCGAATGTTTCGCGGCGGGCGATCTGCAGCATTACCAGCAGGAGCATAGAGCCTTGGCGCGCCGTCCCGCCATGATGGCCCGGCTCATGCTCGCGCTCGATTGGAAGACGTCTCTGCGCCAGCGCGTGATGCGCGCCTTCGATTCTGATCCGCGACTCTTCAGTCGAATGCTCGCCATGCACGTCGGAGCCCTCTCGCCCGCGGCCTTCGCCGCCAACAGCCTCTCCCTCGGTTGGCGAATGCTAAACATCTGAGATCTGAGATTTAAGAACTGGGAACTCAACCACCTCAGTCCACATGCTCCCCCTCCGCCATGAAACTCTGCTCCGACGGAGGTAACCGATCCCCAGGCCTCGCCCAGAACACATACAGGGTCGGCCACAAAATTACGCTCACCAGCAGTTCCACAATCAACCCGCCAACAATCACAATCGCAAACGGGCGCTGGGAGTCCGATCCAATATCATGCGACATCGCCGCCGGCAGCAGCCCCAGCGTCGCCACAATCATCGTCATCATGATCGGACGCAACCTCAGCGCCGCGCCTTCCTTGGCCGCTTCCCGCACCGGCATCCCTCGCGTACGCAGCTGGTTGATGTACTCCACCATGATCACGCCGATTTCTACCGACACTCCAATCAGCGCCAGAAATCCCAGTCCTGACGAAACGCTGAAATGCGTGTGCGTCAACAGCAGGCTCAGAAATCCTCCCAGCGGCGAAAGCGCCACCACCGCGAAAATCAGAAGCACCCACTTCCACGAGCCAAACGCCGAATACAAAATGAACGACATCAGAAGCAGAGTGATCGGCACAATAAATGCCAGCCTCCGGTTGGCCCGCTGCTGGCTCTCGTACTCCCCCGTCCAGTCCAGGTGATAGCCTTCGGGAAACTGCACTTTCTGCCGGACTTCTTCAATCGCCTGCCGCACCGTACTGCCCAAATCGCGCCCGCGCACGCTGTACTTGATTGCGATGTATCTCGAATTGCCCTCCCGGTAAATCGTGGACGCACCATCATCCAAACTGATGTGGCTCACCTGGCTCAAGGCCACGCGTTCTCCGGACGGCGCAAGAATCCTAATGTTCCCAATATCCTCCACCGACGCGCGAAACTGCGGTTGGTAACGCACCGTCAAGTCATAGCGCTGCTCGCCGATCAAAATCTGGCTCACCGCCTTTCCGCCCACCGCGCCTTCCACTGCGTCCTGAATATCGCTCACATTAATCCCGAAACGATCCGCCGCCGCCCGGTCCACCACCAGATTTACATTCGGCTGCCCGCGCACCTGAAATGTTCCGAGATCCGCCACCCCCGGAATCTGGCTCATCACTTTCTGCATCTCCTCGGCCTTTTGCTCCAGCGTCTTCAGATCGGAACCAAACAACTTGACCGCCAACTCCCCTTTCACCCCGCTGACGGCCTCTTCCACGTTGTCCGAAATCGGCTGCGAAAAATTCCAGTCCACGCCGGGAAATTTATTCAGCGATTCATCCATTGCCGCAATCAGTTCATCCTTCGTGCGATATTCCTTCCTCCACTTTTCCCGCGGCAGCAAATCGACAAAAAACTCCGTGTTATAAAATCCGCTGGCATCGCTCCCGTCATCGGGACGCCCCACCTGGCTCACCACCTGCGTCACTTCCGGAAATCCCGCCAGCACCAGCCGAGCCTGGTTCGCCATCGTAATACCCGCGGAAGGCCCGGTGCTCGGCGCCAGCGTTCCTCGCACCCACACCGCGCCCTCATCCAGATGCGGCAAAAACTCTGACCCGATAATTCCGCTGAACACCAGACCCAACATCACCGCCAGAGCCAGTAATCCCAAACCCAATGTCAGTTTAATGTGTTCAAAGCACCAATCCAGCGTCCGCCCGTAATTACGGTTCAACCACTCCAGCACCGGATTTCGCCACTCTTTCATTTCGCTGCGGAACAAAATGCTGCACAGCACCGGCGCAATAAACAAAGCGAATACCAGCGCCCCCAGCAACGCAAACGCAACCGTCCACGCCATCGGACTGAATAGCCGTCCCTCCACTCGCTGCAGCGTAAAAATCGGCAGATACGAAACGATAATGATGATGCGCGCAAAAAATACCGGCTTCTGTACTTCATGCGCTGCCACGGCGATGATCTCCATGAACGATTTCTTCTTGTCCCCGAACGAAGTGTGGCGGAGGATATTCTCCACCATCACTACCGACCCATCCACCACCATGCCGAAGTCGAGCGCCCCCAGCGACAGCAGGTTCGCCGGAATGTGCCGCAAGTCCAGCAGAATCGCCGCGAACAACAGCGAGAACGGAATCGTGACCGCCACAATCAGCGCGCTGCGCACATTTCCGAGAAACAAAAACAGAATCAGCGTGACCAGCAATACTCCGTCAGTCAGATTTCGCAACACCGTATGCGTGGTGTGCTTCATCAACACGCTGCGATCCAGATGTGGAACCAGCTTCACGCCCACGGGCAGCAAACCGTGATTCCCATTTGTGCCGTTCAATTGATCAATTTTCTTGTGCAGATCGGCTAGTGTCGTTTCCGCTACCGCGCCCTTGCGAAGCAGTACGATCCCTTCCACTACATCGTTGCTGTCGACGATCGTTCCATCCTCTTTCCGGATCGCCTTGCCTAGCTGCCCCAACCGCACCTTGGGCGCCTGTACAACCTTGCCCAGATCCCGCACCCGCACCGGCGTTCCGCTCTGCACCTTCACCACAGTCGCGCCAATGTCATCGGTCGACTGCATCAAACCCACGGCGCGCACATTCAGCGCCTGTTCGCCGCGTTCGATAAATCCTCCGCCCGCATTGATGTTGTTTGCCGCGAGAGCCTGCTCTACCTGCGCCAGCGACAGCCCGTAGGACACCAGTTTCCCCGGATCCACCTGCACCTGATACTCGCGCGTCGGCCCGCCAAACGGATTCACATCCACAATATTCGGAACAGATTTCAACTGGTTCACCACAAACCAGTCATTCAGCGTCTTCAATTCCATCACGTCATACCGCGGATTCGTGCTGGTCAGCGTGTAGAACATGATCTGCCCGGTCGGGCTGTAATCCGGACCGATGCTGGGATTGACTCCCGACGGCAGCGTTACCATTTGCAACCGGTCCAGCACCTCCTGCCGCGCATTGAACGTGGTGATGTCATCGTCGTAAATGATCGTAATCATCGACAGCCCCGACAGTGACACCGATCGCAAATGCGTCAGATGCGCCACCCCATTCAGTTCCACTTCCAGCGGCACCGTGATCTGCTGCTCCACCTCCTCCGCCGCATGCCCCGGCCATTGCGTAATGACCTGCGCGTATGTGTCGGCTACATCCGGATACGCTTCGATCGGCAGATTATGAAAGGAAATGATCCCCCACACGAACAGCACCAGCGCTCCGCCCAAAACCATGAGGCGGTTGCGCAGCGCGAAATCGATCATGCCCCGGATCATTGCTGTTTCGACTCTTCTTTTTTCTCCGCCACTTCACTCGAAAACTCCAGCGCGTTCGCCACCACTTCATCTCCCGGCTTCACGCCCTCGCGAATCTCCTGCATGCCGTCCGGTGCCAGTCCGTCCGCCTGCACCGCCACGCGGCGGTAATTCTTCTCCCCTTCCTTGCGGAAGACCCAGTCCTTATCGTGCAAACGCATCACGGCCGTCGCCGGGACCACAGTCCGCGTCGTCTTCCTGCGCGATTCAAACTTCGCCACCGCGAACATTCCCGGACGCAACGCTCCATCCTTGTTCGCCAGCACGATTCTCACCTTCGCCGAACGCGTCGCCGGATCCAGTACGCGTGAAACATCTGCCACCGTTCCCCGAAATACGCGATCACCAAAGGCATTCAGTTGAATCGCCGCCGAATCCCCGATGTGCACCTCACCCAGGTCGTTCTCGAAGACGTCACACACCACCCACACCTGGCTCAGATCGGCAATCGTAAAAAGATTCGGAGTATTGTCCAGGCTCTTCACTCCCTCAAATCCCGCGACATTCTGCTCTACAATTGTTCCCGCCACCGGGGAGCGCAAATCGATCAGATCACTGGGATGGGCCGGATCCGCTCCCAATACCCGCACCCGCTGCGCCGTCGTCGTTACATCCACTCTCGCTTTGTCCTCTGCGTCCTGCGCTGCCTCCAGATCTTTTGCTGCGATCGCCCCTTTGTCGTAAAGCAATTTCGCGCGGTCGAAAGCTTTGCGCGAAAGCCCTTCGTCCGCAACCGCCTTCTGATAATCCGACATCGCAGCCGCCAGGTCGGGACTCGAAATCACCAGCAGCGTCTGTCCCTTCTTCACTGAATCCCCAAGCCGCACCTTCAGATCGATCACCCGCCCGCCGCCCAGCGACGTCACATGAATCGTCCGGTTCACATCCGGAGTCACCGTCCCATTCGCCGTCAGTTGGGTGGAGAGCGACCGCGTCTCCGCCTTCGCCGTCT
>Ga0207122_1016_pt1 | contig 29112 bp, 24 predicted proteins | sample Alteio_BWMinHeat_38_FD_153504 | JGI IMG/M metagenome (GOLD analysis project Ga0207122, IMG submission 153504) | Enriched cells from forest soil in Barre Woods Harvard Forest LTER site, Petersham, Massachusetts, United States -... | ecosystem: Environmental > Terrestrial > Soil > Temperate forest >... | reverse complement strand
CGCACAAAAAGAAAATGCAGCCGATTTAATCGGTGGACTTCAACCTACAGGTATTCAAGACACGACTGTTGCACGTTTATTACTTGATATGTCTCAAACTGCAACCATGAACGACAGTCTCAAGCTAGCTCAAGCCGTGCTCAAAGAAATGGGGGAAATTAATACCCTACACAACGGTCATGTTGAACAAGCTGGCTTTGCTGTCTTGAAAGCTCCAGATATTCCGTCCATCCTTGTTGAGACAGCATTTATTTCTAACCCTGAAGAAGAGCAAAAATTACGTGATGAAAGCCATCAAGAAAAAGTGGCCCGCGCCATTATGGAAGGTATACAAGCGTACGCTACCAAGCATCCGCGTTTAGCCTCCCTTTAATTTTGCCTAATTTACTTAATCACAAGGAAGCCTCCCATGAAAACTTTGAAATGGTTAATCGTTTCTCTACTGGCTACGGCTCCCCTTGTGCTTTTTGCTCAAAACTACGGCAATATTGGTAGTCAATGGGATAACACCGACGAACGGCGGCTTAATCGTTTTAACCCCAATGTTGACCCCACAATTAAGATTCGAAATGCATGGATTGCACCCACAGTCGAAGGTCAGGATGTTGCTGCTGCCTATATGACCATTGAAACACCCGTTACAGCCAGCCTTATTTCCATCTATTGCCCCATCGCCCAACGAGTCGAATTCCATGAGACCATAAAAGATGCAGAAAGCGCTTTTAAACGAACCCGTCCAATCAAATACCCTATTACGTTCTCGCCTAGCTTCGTTTACAAATTAGAACCTAATGGTAAACGCATCCTGCTCATAGGTCTTAAGCAACCTCTAAAACTTGGAGATAAGGTTCCCTTTACATTGCAACTCAAATCATCCATGTACAACAATACAACAAATGCTGCAATTACGACGATGATTCCTGTTCGAAACGCCCCCACCCACGTCGCTCAGCCACAAGATCAAACACCGCAAAATCAAACACCGCGTCGCCAACCAGAGAAGCACTATTAGAAAACAACTTAAGAACCTGTTTCTGGGTTCTATTAAGTTCCATCCGCAGCTCTAACATAAAAACATTAAAGGCTTAAACGTGGTATTTGCACATCTTATCCTCTACTGTTTATAGAACCACGCTCACAATCTCTTCAGAATGCTTTAAGATGTCAGTCATATGACCATAAATAGCTCTAAGAGACCTCCACAATGATCAGCGTTCGATTGCCTGACGGTAAAGTATTGCCTTTTCAACACCCCGTATCTGTATACGAGGTTGCAAAAACCATTAGTCCGCGATTGGCAGAGGCAACGCTTGCTGCCGATATCAACGGAACGCAGGTCGACCGTAGTTTTCTCATAGACCAAGAAACCAATCTAGTACTCATTACTGACAAAGATCCTCGCGCACTCGAAATCATTCGTCACTCCACCGCACATCTTTTGGCGTATGCCGTCAAAACGCTTTTCCCCTCTGCTCAAGTAACCATTGGCCCTGTTATCGAAGATGGCTTTTTCTATGACTTTGCCTTTGAGCGTCCCTTTACTCTAGAAGATCTGACTGCTATTGAAGACAAGATGCGCGAACTGGCTCAAACCAACATTCCCGTATCTTATCGCGTTGTAGAGCGCCAAGAAGCCATTGATTATTTCAAAGGGCTGGGCGAGCTTTATAAAGCTGAACTTATTGAGGCTATTCCAGCAGGAGAAGCCATTAAGCTGTATACCGAGGGTGATTTCACTGATCTTTGCCGTGGACCGCACGTACCCTCAACAGGTTATCTGAAAGCTTTTAAGCTGATGAAAGTTGCTGGAGCCTATTGGCGTGGCGACTCAAAAAACCCGATGCTTCAGCGCATCTACGGAACAGCATGGCATACTCAAAAAGAATTGGATGCCTACCTAACCCGTCTTGAAGAAGCAGAGAAACGTGACCACCGAAAATTAGGGCAGGCTCTTGACCTCTTTCATTTTGAAGAATTTGCACCAGGCTCTGTGTTTTGGCACCCTAAAGGCTGGACACTATTTCAAACCCTCATTGGCTATATGAGGCAACGCCAGACCCAAGCAGGTTATATTGAAGTCAACACACCCGATGTCATGGATCGCTCACTCTGGGAAGTTTCGGGACACTGGCAAAATTACCGGCAAAACATGTTCACCACACAAACTGAAGATGATCGTGTTTTTGCACTCAAACCCATGAACTGCCCCGGCTCCGTCAGTCTTTTTAATCATGGACTTAAAAGTTATCGGGACCTCCCCATCCGCATGGCTGAATTTGGCAAGGTTCATCGTTATGAACCCTCTGGCGCTCTGCATGGTTTAATGCGTGTGCGCCATTTCACGCAAGATGATGCACACATCTATTGCACAGAAAAGCAAATGAATGATGAGTGCAGCACTGTCGTTCGTCTTGTCCTCGATATTTATAAAGACTTTGGGTTTGAAGATATCCGCATAAAACTCTCAACTCGCCCAGAAAATCGAATCGGATCAGACGAGGTATGGGATCTACTTGAAAATGCACTGATACAAGCCCTAGAAGGTATGTCTCTCGACTATAGTTTAAATCCTGGAGAAGGCGCTTTCTACGGGCCTAAGTTAGAATTCGTTCTGCGCGACGCCATCGGTCGTGACTGGCAATGCGGTACACTACAGGTTGACTTGAACCTGCCTGAACGCTTTGACGCCAATTATGTCGATGACGACAACACACGTAAGCGCCCAGTTATGTTGCACCGAGCACTGTTTGGTTCATTGGAGCGCTTCATTGGCATTCTCATTGAACACCATGCAGGCGCACTCCCTACTTGGCTTGCACCGGTTCAAGCACGCGTACTAACCATTAGCGATGCCCACGCAGACTATGCACGGAGTATTGTTCAACAGCTTCAGTCACGTGGCTATAGGACCGATGCTGACTTGAGGAATGAGAAGATTACTTATAAAATTCGCGAACATAGCCTTCAAAAGATACCCTACTTACTGGTGGTAGGTGATCAAGAGCGCGACACGCAAACCGTTGCCGTTCGGGCGCGTGGAAACCAGAACCTTGGCGCTCTATCGCTAGATGCGCTGGTGTCGTTGCTGGGAACTTCTCCCAAACACGATGTATGATTCATGTACTAAAGGAGCTTTACCATAGCACAACAAGATAAAGAGTTGCGCGTCAACTCAGCCATTTCCGCCCGCGAAGTCCGTTTAATTGGCGATGACGGGGAACAACTCGGCATTATGAGTATACGTGCAGCGCTGCAAGCCGCTGAAGATGCAGAACTGGACTTGGTGGAAATTGCTCCCCAAGCAGCCCCACCTGTATGTCGATTGATGGACTTCGGCAAACACAAATACCGTGAAGCAAAAAAGCAGCACGAAGCGAAAATGCGCCAGAAACAAATACAGGTTAAGGAAATTAAATTTCGACCTGCAACGGATGAAGGCGATTACCAAATTAAATTACGCAACCTCAAACGATTTCTCGAGGAAGGCGACAAAGCTAAAGTCACCTTGCGTTTCCGTGGACGAGAAATGGCTCACCAGGAATTTGGCGTACGGCTTCTAGAACGTGTTAGAATAGACCTTGAGCCTTTTGCAATCATCGAGCAAATGCCCAAATTAGAAGGCAAGCAGATGGTAATGGTATTAGCTCCCAAAAAGAAAGCGATTGTTGTTTAGAGGCGCACTCTAAATAGTGCAGCTTTTTTTACATATACGCAAACTCCGGTTTTAGAAGTAGTCCTGTGCAAGCAATGACAGTGGCTCACCGGCTTTTGTTTTATAAACGATTTATCAGGAATGGTCTCCATGCCAAAAATGAAAACCAAAAGCGGCGCAGCCAAACGCTTTCGCGTTTGCAGCAGCGGCCGCATTAAGCGTTCCCAAGCCTTTAAGCGTCATATTCTGACGAAAAAAACAACCAAAACTAAGCGCCAGTTACGTGGTAGCGCTGCCGTTCACACTGCAGATGCTCCATCAGTCCGCGCCATGTTGCCCTACGCTTAAGGAGAATATAGATGCCTCGCGTAAAACGTGGTGTTACGGCCCGTGCCCGTCACAAAAAAAGTATTAGAGCTCGCCAAAGGCTATCGTGGCCGCCGGAATAGCGTTTATCGGATTGCCAAAGAAGCGGTCATGAAAGCTGGGCAATATGCCTACCGTGATCGCCGTAATCGCAAGCGTGATTTCCGTGCCTTGTGGATTGTTCGTATTAACGCCGCAGTGCGTGAATTAGGACTTTCCTACAGTGTATTCATCAACGGTTTGAAAAAGGCCGGAATTGAGATGGATCGCAAAGTGTTGGCCGATTTGGCAGTGCATGACGCTGCTGCCTTTGCAAAAATTGCTGATCAAGTTAAAGCTCAAATTGCAGCTTAATTAACTCTATCTGCATTCGCCAGAAAGCACCACCTCGGTGGTGCTTTCTTTACATGTAAATCACTTCGAAATTATTTTAAATCCGAACTAGCGTAGTTATATACATACTCAAAACCGAATGAGTTCAACGGTTAGTTTGATTTAAAATAGTTTCAAAAAAAGAGAATTGTTCATGTCTGATCATTTAGAAGTTTTAGCTCACGCAGCTAAAATTCGTTTTGAGGAATGTCCGACACTTCCTGAGCTGGATCAAGTCAAAGCTGAATTCTTAGGCAAACAAAGCCCCCTCACTCAAGCATTTAAAGGCTTAGGCACGCTAAGTGGCGAATCACGCAAACAAGAAGGTGATCGTCTTAACGCCATCAAGCAAGCTATTGAGGCCGCCCTCTCGGCCCGTAAGCAGGCTCTCGAAGATGCCCAGATTCAAGCCAAACTGGCCCAAGAAGCCTTAGATGTCACACTCCCAGGTCGTGGACGTATCACACGAACAGCTAAACACCCCATTACACAAACTATAGAGCGCCTTGAAATGCTCTTCCATTCGATGGGATTCATCACCGCAGATGGCCCTGAAATTGAAGATGATTTTCACAACTTTACTGCACTGAATACACCTGAGCTTCATCCTGCACGCTCTATGCATGACACATTTTACCTGGAGGGAGGTTCACTGTTACGCACGCATACCTCGCCTATCCAGATTCGTTACATGGAAAACAATAAACCTCCTGTTCGCATTATTGCTCCGGGTCGAGTTTACCGTGTAGATTCTGATGCAACGCATTCGCCTATGTTTCATCAAATTGAAGGTCTATGGATTGACGACAGCGTGAATTTCGCTAATTTAAAATCCCTTCTACGTGATTTCTTCAGGCTCTTTTTCGAGCGCGATGATTTGCCTGTGCGTTTCCGCCCCTCTTTTTTCCCCTTTACAGAGCCTTCTGCCGAAGTAGATATAGGTTGTGTATTTTGTGCCGGACAAGGATGCCGGGTATGCAGCCATAGCGGTTTTTTGGAAGTAGCAGGCGCGGGAATGGTTCATCCTAACGTGCTTCAGCATGTCAATATTGACCCTGAACATTATCAAGGCTTTGCATTCGGTATGGGTATTGAGCGTTTGGCCATGCTACGTTATGGCGTAAATGATCTACGCCTTTTCTACGAGAATGACCTTCGCTTTCTTCAACAGTTTTCACTCTAAGAGGTAGAAAACCGTGCTGTTTTCTGAATCCTGGTTACGTACCTTCATTGATACCCCGCTAACATCTGAGCAATTGGCTCATCAACTCACCATGGCTGGACTAGAAGTTGAATCTAGAGAGCCAGTGGCCCCTGTTTTTACAGGCATTGTAGTTGGGCAAGTATTAACCGTTGAACGCCATCCCAATGCTGAGCGTCTTTCCTTATGTACTGTCGATGCAGGAGAAGAGGCCCCGCTTCAAATCGTATGCGGCGCTAAAAATGTTGCCGTCGGTATAAAAGTACCTTGTGCAAAAATAGGCGCACTATTGCCTGGTGATTTTGCAATCAAACCAGCAAAACTTCGTGGTGTTGAATCCTTTGGAATGTTGTGTTCAGGTAAAGAACTGGGACTGCCAGATGAGACCGATGGCCTCATGATTCTTCCTGAGGATTTCCAAACGGGCCAATGCATACGCGATGCATTAACATTAAATGACCAGCGTTTTGTACTTAAGGTTACTCCCAACAGAGCAGATTGCCTCAGCATGATAGGCCTTGCTAGAGAAATTGCTGCAATAGAAAACCGCAACTGGACTCACCCTAAGCCAGTCACTATTACACCAACCTTGAGCGAGACACCTTCGCCCACTATTGAAGATAAGCTTAGCCCACACTTCAGTGCTCGCTGGATTCGTGGCATCAACAACACACGCCCCACTCCACTGTGGATGCGTCAACGCTTAGAGCGCGCGGGCTTACGGTGCATCAATCTCGTTGTAGATATCACCAACTACGTTATGCTGGAATTGGGCCAACCCCTGCATGCCTATAATGCTCACGCACTACAAGGTGACCTTACAGTACGCCTAGCACACCCTGATGAATCACTCACCTTATTAAACGGCCAAACCGCAAAACTAACGCCAGACACTTTAGTTATTGCTGACTCGAAGCAGGTTTTAGCCTTAGCCGGAGTTATGGGAGGCGAAGCTAGCGGTGTAGCCGCAGAAACAACCGATATTTTGCTTGAAAGCGCCTACTGGCATCCACACTCCGTATCAGGCAAAGCAAGGCTGTATGTATTAAGCAGCGAAGCAGCTCATCGCTTTGAGCGTGGCGTTGATCCCAAGGCAATACGCCAGGCGCTTGATCGCGCAACTCAGCTCATTCTTGAGCTTGCAGATGGACAAGCAGGACCAATAGGTGAATATCTGGATGCATCCACCTTCCCTAAAGAAGCGCAGATTCATCTGCGAGCTGAACGCATTCAGCGTCTTTTAGGATTCGAGATTAAAACCAAAAATGTAGAGACGTATCTACGCTCTTTAGGCTGTACTTTAGCCGCACAAAAAGATGCTTGGATCGTTACACCTCCAAGTTGGCGCATAGATTTAGAGCGCGAAGTTGACCTGATTGAAGAGTTAGCCAGACTCGTTGGGTATGATCACTTGCCCACACAAGCTCCAACGCCTCCTCTTACATTTTTGCCTGTCTCGGAAACTCATCTCTCAACGGCTTCGTTAAAAGCCTATTGTGTTGAAACAGATTATCAAGAAGCCATTACCTATAGTTTTGTCAGTGACCTCATTGAGCGCAAACTTAATCCTGATATCACTCCAATGCTGCTGCTGAATCCTATTGCACAAACAATGAATGTGATGCGCACAACCTTGTGGTCCGGTTTATTACCCGCATTACAAAATAATGTTCGCAGAAAAATTGAGCGAGTACGTCTTTTTGAAATCGGGCGTGTATTTTTGGGTATTGACCAACAACCACTTCGACTTGCAGGTTTAGCATTTGGTCCCAGAGAGGCTGAACAATGGGGACATCGTAAAAACTTAGTTGATTTCTTTGATGTCAAAGCTGATCTTGAAAGCATTTTTCGTGGTAGACTTCTTACTACGCAAGCCAAGAAGCATCCGGCTTTGCATCCTGGCCGCTCTGCAGCGGTTTGCCTCGATGGCGTTGAGATAGGTATCCTCGGGGAACTTCACCCTCAACTCGTTAAGCAATGGGACTTACCAAGTGCTCCCATTCTTTTTGAGTTAGAAGTTAATGCAACACTTGAGCAACTCGCACTACATGCATTTGTGCCACTCTCAGATTTACCAGTGGTACGTCGGGATCTCGCTCTTGTTGCACCTCAAGCTTTACCTGCTCAGCAGGTTTTAGATGTCATTTGGCATAGTGGTCTTAAACATCTTCAGGATGTCACGCTGTTTGATGTCTTTGAAGGTGGAAACCTTGAACCTCATTTAAAAAGTCTGGCAGTCAGGCTACACTGGCAGCCTGATGTACAAACACTTACTGATGCTGATATACAAACTGATGTACATCATGTGCTCAGCCTGCTAGATCAGCAGCTAAACGTTACGCTACGCAGTTAAAAACGTAAGCTTTGCAATTAATCGCAATAAAGGGAAGGTAGATCATGGAAGAAAAACGTAACACCCTCACCCGCGCTCAACTGGCCGAAAGTTTGTATGAGAATGCAGAACTGCCCCGTCCTGAGGCAGAAAAAATGGTTGATCAGTTTTTCTCAGTTATCAGAGAAACGCTTCTCCAAGGTGAGTCCGTCAAGCTTGTGGGCTTTGGTCAATTTATGGTGCGTCATAAAAATGCTCGCCCTGCACGTAATCCACGTACGGGTGAATCTGCTACTGTTACCGCGCGCCACGTTGTAAGTTTTAAGGCTAGCCATAAGCTAAAAGAGAAAATGCCTAATACAGACCAGGTTCCCCCTTCTTCAGCTTCCAACTGATCGCCTTAAATACACTCTGGACGTCCACTCATAGGAATAGAATTATGATCCCCACTTTACCTCAGCATAAAACGTATTTTTCGCTTGATGAAGTGTGCCAGTGGGTGGACATCTCGCCTGAGGCACTTCGCTATTGGCTTTCTGCTCACGATACCTCATTCGGATCTAGAGGTGCTCTCCCCACCAAGCGCAGTTATCATCGTCGTGAAGTACTTTGGTTATGTAAAATAAAACCTTCCATCGAACACATGGCACAGGAAATTGTAGGAAAACCTGTTGACCTATCACCTGTTCGACAAGAACTTCAATCGATGCTGGAAACACTTTCCTCGCAAACAACATCGAATTCTATGAGAGCTTAAAACCTTAGCTCTCATGTCGTCTGGTATCTCAAATTTACGTTAAGAACTTATCTTTTCTCATTCACATTAAACTTTCTCGTAGTACCTTAGTATATTTAAAGCTTTGTAACCCCGCCTAGCTTCACTTTAAGAACACACGTCCTTCCCGCGAAGCTTTAGAAATAACCCAATGGCGATAAGGAAAACGATCATGCGCTCTCTATACATTGCTACTCTTGCTTCTTTATGTGTTGTAACGCCTGCTATTATTCAAGCAGCTGAAACATCCTCTCCTTCTGAGCTTGTTAAAAAGGTGGCAGATGAGGTTCTGGATGAAATCAAACATGATACCTCGCTACAAAATGACTCTGCTAAATTGCAAGCCATGGTCAACACACACATTGCACCGCATTTTGACTTTACGCGATTAACTCAATTAGCTATGGGACGCCACTGGCGCACCGCTTCACCCGAGCAAAAAACTCAGCTCACCGAACAATTTAGTCGCCTACTGGTTCGCACCTACTCTAATGCTCTAGTGAATTATCGCAACCAAGAAATCGAGTACCTCCCTATTAAAAGCTCCGCTTCTGATAAAGATGTTGTGGTACGTACTCGCGTACATGGCGGCGGAAAAGCTCCTGTTGCCGTTGATTACACCCTGGCATCAACACCCAATGGTTGGAAAACCTATGATGTTACTGTTGCGGGGGTTAGCTTAGTCACCAATTACCGTGACGAATTTAACGCTGCCATTCATGACAAAGGCATTGACGGACTCATTGCTTTGCTAAAAGATAAAAACTCTAAGCCTGTTGTCCCTAAAAATCCCTCCTAACACGTAAAAGCACGGCGACATACACTATGCTGGATCTAACCCCAACTGGCCTGCGTCTCCATACTTCTGCAACATTGGTAAATTGTGCAGACTTATTGCGCAAAGGGCAGGAACTGTGGGCTCAACTCCCCAAGTCTGGCCCTATTATCATTGAATTTGATTCGATCGCCCGTTTAGACTCCAGTTTGCTTGCCCTGCTTTTAAATTGGCAGGAACGTGCTCAAGCTGAGTCCAGACAGCTTGAATTACGCAACGCTCCCGCCAATCTTCAACACTTGGCTAGCCTATATGGTGTGGATAACTGGATTCATGGATTAACAACCTCATGATGGCACCTTCTATTCCATCTCCTTTAGCGCCTCCTGTCATTAGTTTCCAGAATATTGTTAAACACTACCCCAAACAGACAGCGCTGAAAGATGTATCCTTTGATATACACACTGGCGATTTCTTTGGGTTACTTGGCCCTAATGGCGCAGGAAAAACCACGTTAATCAGCATACTTGCTGGACTGACTAAACCCTCTTCTGGCCATGTAAAGGTCATGAATTACGACGTACAAACTCACTATCAGCAAGCACGGTTAAACGTGGGTGTTGTCCCACAAGAGCTTGTATTTGATCCATTCTTTACGCCCCGTGAAATGCTGAGACTGCAATCGGGCTACTTTGGACTTCGTAAAAATGAAGCCTGGATCGATGAACTACTCCATCACTTGGGACTCAGTGATAAAGCCGATGTAGGCATGCGTGCGTTATCCGGTGGAATGAAACGACGTGTACTTGTCGCCCAAGCCTTGGTTCATCGTCCTCCTGTCATCGTACTTGATGAGCCTACTGCGGGAGTAGATGTGGAACTCAGGCAAAGTCTTTGGGCGTTCATTCGGCGCTTGAATCAGGATGGCCATACTATTTTATTGACCACACATTACCTGGAAGAAGCCGAAGCGCTATGTAACCGCCTGGCTCTCTTGCGCCAGGGTGAAGTGATCGCGCTAGACCATACACATCATCTACTCAAAAACTCTCATGAGCATTGCATTAATATCTCTCTTTCTGGCCCATTACCAGAAATGTGGCATCCCAATATTCAATCCAGCACAAATTATCAGTACACCTTAACACTCCATAGCACCGAGGCTGTTGAAATGCTCCTCAGAGAGTGCAGAGAACGTCGCATGCAAATCTATGACTTCACTGCCGAACGTCCTTCTCTTGAAGATGTTTTTTTACGGATGATGCGCGCAGCTTAAAAAAAGTATCAACGATTGGATTCATTATGCTTACTGGTTTCCAAACCCTTTTTTACAAGGAAGTGTTTCGCTTCTGGAAAGTCAGCGTTCAAACGATTGTTGCCCCCGTCATTAACGCACTTCTCTATCTAATGATTTTCTCTCACGTCATGCGTGAACCGATTGCACTACCCGGTGGAACAATTCCCTATACCTCCTTTTTGCTTCCGGGCTTAGTCATGATGTCTGTTTTACAAAATGCCTTTGCAAACAGCTCATCCAGTTTGATTCAATCTAAAATTACAGGTAATCTCATTTTTATTCTCCTGCCGCCCCTCTCTCCACTTACACTTTTCCTCGCTTACACAGGAGCATCTATTGTACGTGGCGTTGCTGTTGGCCTTGGAGTATTTGCAATCACGCTTTTTTTCGTTCCGCTCAGTCTTGTACATCCCTTATGGATGATTGGATTTATGTTATTGGGTAGTACGTTGCTTGGGATATTGGGCTTACTGGCGGGCTTATGGGCCGAAAAATTTGATCAAATCGCGGCATTCCAAAACTTTATCATCATGCCGCTGACCTTTTTATCAGGTGTATTTTATTCTGTGCACTCGCTTCCACCTATTTGGTCTACCCTCTCACGTTTCAATCCCTTTTTCTATCTGATTGATGGGTTTAGATACGCTTTTTTTGGGCTGCACGATGTATCACCATGGCGCAGTTTAAGTATTATCCTGATAGCACTTACAGGACTTTCAATACTTTGTCTGCGCCTGCTTCAAACAGGTTATAAAATTCGGCAGTAACTACCTGTTATTGCACATCTACAAGCCTAGTATTTCAACAACACTCTCTACTTCGTATGTTTGTCTAAGGAAGTAGCCAATAGTGAAGTCGTCTGCAAACCTGAGGATATCGGCATTGTCTGTCCTGGCAAAGGTGGCGATGAAAATGATGCCATAGCATGCACTAAATAATCTGCTTGCAATATAACATCTTTGGGCGGCAATACAGGCCCAGGCCCCATTGGCTGTATAACTGGAAGATTAACCTGCCCCGAAGGTGGAATAGTGACATCGGGTGATGTCACGCTGTGCAGTGAGAAGTTAGATATAGTATCTCCAACGGGTTTAAGATCTACCCTGGCAATATCGAAATTTGCTTTAATGGTAAATGCTGCCAACCCATCTGCAGTCCCCTTAACGATACCTGTCATGCTCTTTTTACCATCAGCGCTATAAGCCACCCATTGAGCCTGCTCCAGATGACCTTGCTTATTGTAGTCATAGGTTGAAGGATTGCTTCCATCAAATAAGGCACCTAAGCCAATCGTTACATTGGAAGGCTTCTTATCAAACGATAACTCTATGGCTTGATGTGCATTAACCTCACTGCCACCCGTACCCTTTTTTACCCCAAAACCAGCGTATTCTTCAAGGCCTTTAGCCTCTCTTACAACGGTTAAAGCCGCATCCAACTCAGCAGGATAGTACCGTTTTGTTTCAGTACCGTAGTTCAGTGCCTTCACCTGAACACCTTCTTTAGCCCAATCACTCACTATGCCGCTAACTTGATGGACATCGGTAATCTGATCAAGCTGCACACAGAGAGAAAACCCTTTTTCCACAATGGGCGTCACTGCTTTATTGACATCATCAAAAGTAATCACTGAGTGATCACTTTTAAATCGAATCTCTTCAATACGTGTATCACTACCATTAGTATCAGGTTTAAAATAGTTTTTAATCGTCAAATCATCTTGGTTTTGTGTCCACATTTGCCCTGGCATCGGTTTAAAATCAAGAATGAGATTGTCACCCTCCCGCTTAAAATGAATATTCCCCGGCTTTAATCCGCCCTCTAAAACAAGCCTGTCTGTCTCTTTAGGAGCAAGCACGCCATCTGCACTTATGCCACTGGGTGTACTGATATCTTCAATAATATCCTTTCCCATACCTCGACCAAAGTAATAGGTATCAGAACCTCCTGTATCTATCATTTTGTCGTTGCCCTTACCTCCCCAGTAACTATCATTACCGTTCCCACCTGCCAGCAGATCATCACCAGCGCCACCATGAAGCCCATCATTCCCACGTGTGCCTTTTAGCCGGTCATTACCTGAGGTACCCACAACTGAATGTAGCGGTGGTAGATCAACGAGAATAGTATTGGAAGGCATCGTGTTTTGAGGATCGTTCTCATCGGTAGCCATAAAATAAACTCCTTGAATCAAATTCAATGCTGTCGCGGCTTTTTAAAATCTATGCCGCAATTTTTTAGAATTGTCTGCGGAACGTATAGAAAATTAAGGCGCACCTATAGGTGCGCCTAGTACCACGTTCAGGCACTTAACCTCTTTTATAGAGGTTAACCTTTATATTCGACAGCATGAGCAAGAAGTCAAGCAAAGAACATAGGCCTCAGCCACCCGAAGCTGTTATTAGAAAAAGAAAATTCGGCAGTTCTACCAAACTGAGCTATTTTTCCGTATGGCTATACGTCAACAAAGGCGGGCATGAACAGAAAACATTACGGTCACCATACACATTATCGACTCTTCCTACAGGGGGCCAGTATTTACGATGACGTAAGTTTTCAATAGGATACGCTGCTTCTTCCCGCGTATAAGGATGCATCCAATCCGCCCTCATCAAATACTCTGCTGTATGAGGTGCATTAACAAGCGGATTATCATTTCTAGGCCAAACACCACTTTCCACCTGCGCAATTTCCTGGCGAATGGCGATCATGGCATCGATAAAACGATCTAACTCTTCTTTAGATTCGCTTTCTGTAGGTTCTATCATCAGCGTGCCGGGCACAGGAAAAGACATTGTTGGCGCATGAAATCCATAATCCATCAAACGCTTGGCAATATCTTCTGCTGATATACCACTTATATCTTTCAAAGGCCGGATGTCCAAAATACACTCGTGTGCAACTAAGCCTGCCTGCCCGCTGTACAAGACGGGATAGAATTCATTTAATTTTTTGGCGACATAATTTGCATTCAAAATGGCCACCTGAGTTGCTTTTTTCAGCCCCTCTGCACCCATCATCCGAATGTACATCCAGGAGATAGGAAGAATGCTCGCACTTCCAAAAGGAGCCGCAGATACTGCTCCTGTAGAATGCGTGTCCTCATCCCACCCTAAACGCTTAGGCAAAAATGCCGCAAGATGAGATTTCACTGCAACAGGCCCAACACCTGGACCACCACCGCCATGGGGAATACAAAACGTTTTATGTAAATTAAGATGCGACACATCCGCACCAAATTTACCGGGTGCAGCTACACCCACCAATGCATTCATGTTAGCGCCATCCAGATAAACCTGGCCACCTTGCGCATGAACCCATTCGCATAAATCAACGATATGTTCCTCAAACACGCCATGTGTAGAGGGATAGGTAATCATGAATACTGCAAGTCGCTTTCCGTAGTGTTCCAGCTTGGCTCGGAAATCATCTAAATCGATATTTCCTTGAGTATCACACTTCACCACAACAACTTCCATACCCAACATACCTGCTGTAGCTGGATTCGTTCCATGGGCCGAACTTGGAATTAAGGCCACATCACGTTGAGCTTGTCCGTGAGCACGGTGATAAGCCTGAATTGCTTGTAAGCCTGCATACTCACCTTGTGCACCTGAATTGGGTTGCAATGAAACAGCGTCATAACCTGTACACGCTACCAGCCACTCTTCCAACTCTTCGATAATTTCCATATATCCTTGCACCTGCTCTTTAGGTGCATACGGATGAATATTGGCTAACTCTGGCCATGTCACTGGAATCATTTCTGAAGTTGCATTTAGTTTCATTGTGCATGAACCTAATGGGATCATCGTACGATCAAGCGCAAGATCTTTATCTGCCAATGCACGTAGATAGCGTAAGAGCGCTGTCTCAGAATGATAACAATTAAAGGTTGGATGCGTTAAATAGGCAGACTCGCGCCTCAGCGCTTCAGGAAAAGCATCGTTAACCGCATTCACACGCTCGGCGGCCCAAAACGGAGTAGCTTCCCCACTTAAAATCCACCACAACGCATCAATATCTCCAGGTATAGACGTTTCATCTAATGACACACTGATGGCATCTTCGCCTAAAGCACGTAAATTTACCTTAGCGACACGTGCTCGATCTAAAATATCTGCGGTAGTCGACCCTGTTTCAAAGGTCACCGTATCAAAAAAATGGGTATGGCGTACTTTTAACCCTAAAGCCCATGCCCCTTCAGCCAGCGCAGAGGCTAAACGATGCACTCGACGAGCAATCTGCACTAACCCCTTAGGACCATGATAAACCGCATACATGGAAGCTATGACTGCCAATAACACTTGCGCTGTACAGATATTACTCGTCGCTTTTTCACGCCGAATATGCTGCTCTCTGGTTTGCAATGTCAATCTATAAACGGGACGACCATGCGTATCTACAGACACGCCAACCAAGCGCCCAGGAATATGACGTTTCAAAGCATCTTTACAACTCATGTAGGCTGCGTGCGGCCCCCCAAAACCCATAGGCACACCAAAGCGCTGTGTTGAACCGATGGCGATATCCGCACCCAATTCACCTGGAGGTGTAATCAGTGTTAATGCCAGTAAATCAGCAGCCACTACAACCGTGGCTTTTTTCAATTTCAATTCAGTGATCAGCGATCGATCATCACGAATCGCACCATCTGTTGCTGGGTATTGTAAGAGCGCCCCAAATACATCATAGTTCAATGCATTCTGGGGTGTATCGATAACAATTTCAACACCTAAACCCGCGGCGCGTGTTTTTAACACTTCCAATGTTTGTGGATGACAATCGCTTGCCGCAAAAAAACGATTGGAAGCCTCTGAAGCTCGTGTTCTCAAAGCCAATCCCATGGCCTCAGCCGCAGCAGTGGCTTCATCTAATAGGGAAGCATTTGCAATATCCAGACCGGTTAAATCACTCACCATAGTCTGAAAATTAATCAGTGCCTCTAAACGGCCTTGTGAAATTTCGGGCTGATAGGGTGTATACGCTGTATACCATGCTGGATTTTCTAAAACATTTCGCAAGATCACTGCCGGAATTTTTGTCCCGTAATACCCCATCCCGATAAAATTTCTGAACACCTCATTACGACTCGCACGCTCCCGCAAATAAGCCAATGCATCATCTTCTGTGCATGCATCAGGAATATCCATAGCTCCATGAAGCTGAATAAGCTCGGGCACCACTGTAGAAACTAAAGACTCCAGGCTTTTATAACCTAGAGCATCCAGTAGTTCCTGTTGATCTGACTCTGATGGACCAATATGCCGCCCTACAAAAGCATCTGAAGGTGACAACTCAGAAAACGAAGAAGCTGGTGAATGCATACGGCCCATAATTTTGTCTACCCACGCACAAATTCATAAAAAAAGGCATCTCTAAAAACCTCAAACCCGAACAAAACATTGCCAAAAAATTCAATGCCATAGATATACTTATCTTTGGCCAAAATTTTTAAACTACAACACAGTATCGTAACGAATTAGGAGTTTTTAGAGATGCCCTAAGAGCAGCCCTGAAAATCAGAACCACTCTTACTTCACACATGGGTCCTAATGACCCTCATCAACAGAAGCTTGATACCCTGCAGCATCTAACAACGTACTCAGTTGGGATGAATCTGAACATTTGATTTTAAATAGCCATGCTTCATACGCATCTTGATTCACTAAGTCTGGGTGATCTTCCAAACTCGTATTAATCGCAATAACCTCACCAGAAACCGGTGCATACACATCGGCGGCAGCCTTTACAGACTCCACAACAGCACACTCCTGGGTGGCCTTAACCTGCTTATTCAATTCCGGTAACTGAATAAATACCAGATCACCTAGCACTTCCTGAGCGTGATCTGTAATTCCCACTGATACGGTACCATCTGCTTCAGTACGTATCCACTCGTGGCTGGATGTATAGCGCAATTCGCCTGGAATATTCATGCGATGTACCCTCTCAAAAACGAAGACAATATCTTATCTATTGTAGCAGAGCTCGACACCCCACAGCGATGCTCAGAAATTAAATTGCACCTAAACAGCATAAGCCCTTACACTTGCTTGAATGGGTAGTTTAGAAACCATACTTTAGGAGGCTTCTAAAAACCTAAATACCACTATTTATTTGATGCCATAATGCCAATACCTAAGCTACCTATTGCACATCCCGAATCTAAACCTGATTTAAATAATCCAATAGTTAGCAGCTTACTTATCGCTATAGTATGCATTTCTGTCATCGCAACCCGATACATATTCATACCTACTACAGATATTGCATGGCTTACTTACGCGGCTGAGCAATTGATTAAAGGCAAAAAATTCGGCGCTGATATTTATGAATTGAACACCCCCTTTGCGATTCTACTATACGCCCCCTCCGTATTAATAAGCCGTCTTTTTTCAATTTCGCCCTTTTTAGTCACCTATACTCTAACAACCCTTTGCATTATAGGATGCTTAAACGTTAGTTCAAAAATATTACGTTATAGAGAATATCCTCTCTTTAAAGAAAATTTAAACATCAACGTTTTCCGCTTTTCGTTTTTATGCGCCTATTTATTACTACCTGGACTCAATGGTTTTTCTCAGCGAGATCATCTTATTTCAGCGCTTCTTTTACCATATGCACTCATCAAATTATCACCCTCTGGGTTTAAAGAACATCCAACAGAGCATAAATATAGCCTTAACCTTTTAAGCGCACTCCTTCTAGCTATCAGCTTACTTATAAAACCTCAATACTGCTTCTACATATTCATAATTAATCTATTCTCAGCATTAAAATACAAAAAAATACGCCTTTTTAAACCTGGCATATACTTATCCTCACTTATTTTAGTACTGGGTATACTTTCAGTTATAGTTTATTTCGCAGATTGGCTGCCACTCGCTCGCGATGCGCTCGTCACTTACCCTGGCTACCGACATGACCGTACTATTCTTTTTTTACATTTCATAAAGATATATTATATTCCACTAGCATTCATTGCTATATTAAAAGATCTTTTACCCAAAGATCACAAAAAGAATTTCTTACTTACATTTTTCTGCATATCTACGTTTGCCATTCCTGGGCTTTTTATCTTTGGTAATGGTTGGTATTACCATCTTCTTCCCATCATGCTTCCTTTATGGGGCATTGCCTTCTTTAGTATAATCTATCACTTATCGCATCAAAAAAAATACATCTTTTCTGGCTTCATAATCATCATACTTATACTAAATGGCTACTTTCTATCCCAACAAAGCAAAAATTTTTATCTTGTACCACTGCCCAAAGAAACATTTACAACCCTTCAGACAGGCGACAGTTTTTTATGTATATCCAGCGATCCACAATGTGCATTTCCTCTAACAACAATTAAGGGCTATCAATATGCTTCGCGCTATCCATCTTTATGGCCTACCGCAGGGGCAAAAAATTTGCTCAAAAAAGGAAAGTTAGATAAAAATACTTTTCTACATTATTTTAATAACGATGCAAAAAACCTATCTGATGATATAAAAAAACATGCACCTAAAACTATTGTTATCCAGTGGGATCAAAAACCCGATGGCACCATTGAAGATTTTTCCGACTCCTCTATTTTTTTAGATGCGCTGAGACCTTATACTCTTCTCAAAAAAGAAAATTTTACACCTGATTATTCAACGTGGATTTATGTAAAAAAATCTTCTTGATTCACAAGAATGTAGCACACACATATTACATTCCATACACTGTAAATTTCCTTACTCTTCTTTACGCATCTACTGACTTATCCTGAACTTGTAAAAAGAGAGTAAAACCGCCTACACTCACAGGAAGCGGCCCTTTACAATCATCATAACAAGGTCAGTTTCTACGTGCTCCTAGGTGGATGAAGCACCCATCAGGTAGAATAGACACCACTGGCTATTGTGCTTTAAGAGATGCAAACCTATGCATAAAATTCTTATTCTTGATTTTGGATCACAAACCGCACAGCTTATTGCTCGGCGCATACGTGAACTTAATGTGTATTGCGAACTGCACGCGTACGATGTTTCAGACACATTCGTGCGTCAGTTTGCGCCTACCGGCATTATTCTCTCCGGAGGCCCTGAATCCGTATTATCCGATGCCTCACCACGTGCTCCTCAAGCTATCTATGAGTTAGGTGTCCCCATCCTTGGTATCTGCTATGGCATGCAAACCATGACAGAACAACTTGGTGGCAGTGTTATTCAAGGTGTTGCAGGAGAATTTGGATTTGCGACCGTACAAGCCATTCAACCTTGTGCGTTATGGCCACACGGCTGGCAAGTGCCCCATCACTTTGATGTCTGGATGAGTCACGGAGATCAGGTTTTACGCTTGCCTGAAGGTTTTCAGGATGTAGGAAGCAATGAATCCACACCGATTACCGTAATGGCCGATGAAAACCGCCGATTCTATGGCGTACAATTTCATCCAGAAGTCACACATACTCCCGATGGCATGACCATGCTTCGTCGTTTTGTGCGAGATATCTGTGAGGCAGAGCCAAGTTGGACAATGCCCAATTACGCTGAACAGACGATTGAGCAGATCAAAAAACAAGTCGGCGACGATCACGTTATTCTAGGCTTATCAGGCGGCGTTGATTCCTCCGTGGCAGCAGCTCTGATTCATCGTGCTATTGCCGAACAACTGACCTGTGTCTTCGTTGACCACGGCCTGCTCCGCTTTAATGAAGTCAGTGAAGTACGAGAAATCTTTGGTGAACTGGGTGTAAAGGTCATTTTTATTGATGCTCGCAAGCGCTATCTTACTGCGCTTCGCGGCGAAATTGATCCTGAACGCAAACGTAAAATCATCGGCAAACTATTTGTCGAAATTTTCCAGGAAGAAGCTGCCAAAATTGAGGGTGCGGCTTGGCTGGCCCAAGGCACTATTTACCCTGATGTGATTGAATCTGCCGGCAGTAAAACTGGGAAAGCTCACAATATCAAATCACATCACAATGTAGGTGGATTGCCTGACACATTACACTTGAAACTGCTTGAACCACTTCGTGATCTGTTCAAAGATGAAGTACGATCATTAGGTCAGGTTCTGGAATTGCCTGATCGCTTACTTTTCCGCCACCCCTTCCCAGGCCCTGGCTTAGCAGTTCGGATTTTGGGTGAAGTGAAAGAAGAGTATGTGAATTTGCTTCAGCGTGCTGATGCCATATTTATTGAAGAGCTTCACCGTTTTGGATGGTATCCGCTCACAGCCCAAGCCTTCGCCGTATTTTTGCCCGTAAAATCCGTGGGCGTAATGGGCGACGGACGCACCTATGATTACGTTGTTGCGCTCCGTGCAGTAGAAACAACGGATTTCATGACCGCTCGTTGGGCACATCTGCCTTATGAGTTACTCGAAACGGTATCAAGCCGAATCATTAATGAAGTACGCGGTATTAATCGTGTTGTTTATGATGTTTCGAGTAAACCGCCTGCAACGATTGAGTGGGAATAGAATCTTCTGGAAGTTTTAAACTGAGGAAATACTGATGTTCACTCAACTAAGGCTAAAAAACTTTAAGGCATGGTGTGACAATGGAGCAGATGACACCCCCATCACAGTTGATCTAGCTCCTGTCACAATATTGCTCGGTACAAATTCCTCCGGAAAATCCTCTTTGCTACAAAGTCTGCTATTGCTTAAACAGACTGTAGAATCGCCCGATCGCAATATCCATTTAAATTTAGGCGGAGACGAAATTAATGATTACTTTAACTTTGGCCATTTCAAGGATGTTTTAAGCCAAGGCGCATCTTCACATCAATTTGAAATAGGATTTAACTTCCGCAAGCCATCCGATCTTAGCAGCAAAAAAAACCTCGATGAAGGTAAATTCCATGCAAAATACACTGAGGTTTCTGGAGCTACGGTAATTCAGGAATTATTTCTCGAAGCGGGAGAAAAATCTTATAAACTTATAAAAGGCGAAAGAGGAGCTTATTCAGTATTTGCCAATGACGAAACTCAAGAGCTAGGCAAACGTAAAGAATATGCTCCTGAGCGTTCTATTGCATTATCTCCTTTGACTATTCAATGGCTATCTCTTGATCGAAGTCACGCTGAGGATACTAGCTTAGCAATACGCCGAGAGCTAGAAAATATTGCCTATCTTGGTCCCCTTCGCCGCAAACCAGAACGTGATTATGTATGGAATAGAACCAAGCCTGGACAATTAGGCGTTGATGGAAACCACGCGATTACAGCCTTATTAGCCAGTGCAGATTCTCGCAGCAGAGATGCTTCCAGCATTGTTAACGGCGTTTCAAAATGGCTTGAACGCATGAAAATCGCTGAAAAACTAGAAGTCCGACCATTAGGCCATTCTCGTTACGAAATTGTCGTGCACAAAGATGGGATTGAAGCCAATCTTCGCGATGTTGGGATTGGAATTTCCCAGGTATTACCTGTCTTAATCTTGGGATACTTTGTTCCTCAAGGAGCCACTATTCTTCTTGAAGAACCTGAAATACATTTACATCCATTAGCGCAATCCGTTCTCGCCGAATTTTTTACAGAAGTCAGCCGTGATCGACATATTCAATTTATTGTTGAAACACATTCTGAACATTTGTTCCGGCGTTTACAAACACTTGTAGCTGGTGAGCACATATCACCCAAAGACTGCTGTCTTTATTTTGTTGAACAAAAAAAGGGCAAAGCTTCTTTACAGTCACTGACTCTAGACTCCTATGGCCGCATTCAGCATTGGCCAGACAAATTCTTTGGTGATACTTTAGGTGAAACACGTGAACAAGCACGTTACATGTTTGAACGCCAAAAGAAAGAAAATCAAAAATGAAACCACGTTATGTAGTGGATACTAATGTTTTGATTGCAGCCAGTGCAGGCAATGCTCCTCATTCAGTAATAGCGAAGGATGCAACTCCTGATAATCCAGATCTACGCCTAAAAGTATTGGAATGGTTAACTGATTTTCAACAATCAAGTACACGGCTTGTCCTTGATTATCAATGGGAAATCGACAAAGAATATCGCAGAAAAATGGACTACTTCAATGATTTCGGACTTCAAGTCATTCAAAACAAATGGGATAACTGTGCGGTAGATTTAGTTGATGTTGTTTATGACGATCATGGACACGCTCTCCTTCAAGAACCTCTCCAAACCATTGTGCATGATTGTTCGGATCGGAAAATGGTCGCTGCTGCTGTTGAAGCCATTAATTATTACGGTGAAACGACTATTGCCAATGCTTCTGACAGTGACTGGTACGAATGGGAAGCTGGCTTATTAGCGGCTGGTGTTATAGTCGAACAGATTCTTGATGATTGGTTACGCCCCAAATATAATCAACGATAGAATTATGACTGACTTCTTCCGCTTCCCACACACTCCTCATATTGCATGGCTCGGAAAAAACACCCCACGTAACGACAAAGTACTTTCGCTAGACGAAGCACAAACATTGCTTGCACAAGATGTTGTCTTAGAAGAAAAGCTGGATGGTGCCAATTTAGGCTTTTCAGTCAGTCCAGAAGGAGAATTGCAAATCCAGAACCGTGGGCACTATTTAACACCTCCTTACGCTGGCCAATTCGAACGATTAAACTCATGGCTTTTCATACATCAAGACCAAATCTTTGATGCCCTTGGTGAATATCTAATCCTTTTTGGTGAATGGTGCGCTGCTCGTCATTCTCTATCTTATGAAAACCTACCTGACTGGTTTTTGGTATTTGATGTTTATGACCGCCAAGCTAAAAAATTCTGGGGTACATCTCGGCGTAACGCCTTAGCCATTCATTTGAAACTGACTACTGTCCCTTTTTTAGGGCAAGGTCGTACCTCTTTAAAAGAACTTGAATCTCAAGTCAAATCAGGTACCAGCCAATTTCACTCTGGCTCATTAGAAGGCATTATTATTCGTCAAGAAAGCGATAACTGGCTTAAAACCAGAGCAAAACTGGTACACCCTGATTTTACCCAGGCTATCGATCAACACTGGCGCAAACGTTCTATTGAGTGGAATCACCTAGCCTCTGGGTTTTAATTAAAACTAGCACCTTAAAACTCACAAATCACATATGTTTCCAACCCAGCTTCTTTAATACGCTGTGCTCCACCTAACTCTGGCAAACTCACAATCGCAGTACCTTCCACAACGGTAGCCCCAGAACGTTGCAGAAGCTTCAACCCCGCTAACATGGTTCCGCCCGTTGCAATCAGATCATCTACGAGTAGCACTCGATCTCCTGCACCACAGGCATCGATATGCATTTCCATAGCGCCACTGCCATACTCCAGTTCATATTCTTCATCAAAGGTATCATAGGGAAGTTTCCCCTTCTTTCGGATGGGAATAAAACCTAGATTTAATTCGTAGGCAATTACACTTCCTAGAATAAATCCACGAGCATCCATGCCTGCAATCAATGTCAATCCATGATCCATATAGCGATGCACAAACAAATCAATTAATACTCGGAACGTCTTGGGACCTTGAAGCAGCGGAGTAATATCGCAAAAATTGACACCTGGCTGTGGCCAATTGGGTATGACACGAATGTGTCGCTTAATGTAGGTAGGATCTAGAAATGAGGTCAATGGCAACGACATGAGAACTCCTTGTTAGAGTCTCCCTAATTGCTTAACAATTGCTAAGCAACTAGGGAGGTACCCCATGTAAAACATAAACCCTGTTTACGGCATTGAAATGACTTTAGTTCAAACTCGCCTTGTGTTGTTTAGTTGCTTCACCACTAACACTCCATCCACCACCCAGTGCTTTATACACACTAATTAACGCTGTCGCTGTACCTGTTTGGCTTTGGCTCAAATGCGCCTGATCAGCGAGCCGTAGGCGCTCAGCATCCAATACCATCATGACATCAGCAGCCCCTGCATCGAATTTAAGACGTGTAATCCGAGTAGACTCTTCAGAGGCTTTAAGTGCATTAAACAAATGTTCTGTTTGCTGTGCGGAACGCGTAAAAGTTACCAATGCACTTTCGGTTTCTTCCAAGGCGGTTAAAACAGTACCCTCATAGACAGCCAGAGCAGCATTAGCTTGTGCCTTGCTTCCTTCGATCCGTGAGCGGATACGACCAAAATCTAACGCTGTCCAAACTATAGAGGCCCCCAAGTTATATATAAAAGCTTGGCTGTTTGTCAGTGCATCTAAACGCCCTGCATTCAAACCTAACATGCCCGTAAAACTCACTGTTGGAAACAACTCAGATGTATTTACACCAATATTGGCAGTCGCTGCAGCTAGTCGTCGCTCTGCCTGGCGCACATCAGGTCGCCGCCTCAATAAAGAAGCTGGCGTCCCCACTTGGCCTAAAACAGGAAGCCCTGGCAAAGGCTGAGTAGTCGCCAATAATGCATCTAAGGCTGTAGGCACTTGCCCTGTTAAACGCGCTAAATGATAGCGAGTACGCTCAATCGCTCCCGCTAAATCAGGAATACTGGCCCGTGTACCTTCTAGCAATGCACGCACTTGAGCCACTTCTAATGCACCACTACGCCCTAGCCGTTGCCGTGTTTTGGCCACCTCCAGCACGGCTTCCAAATTTTTCACCGTGTCTTTAGCCAGATCAAACTGCGCCTGGAAACCTCTCAACTGGAAATAGTTGTGTGCAATCTCAGCTGTTACGCTCACCTGTGCGGCATGAATACCCGCTTCTTCTGCAGACGTTAGTGCAACAGCCATTTCTTTAGCGCGTGAGAATCGACCAAATAAATTAGCTTCCCAACTCATATCGACACCCGTTTCATACACCGTATGGGTACGATCAGTGCGATCACCAGGCATAAACGTTTGTGAAATTACAGACTTACTGGGTGAAGCATGAACGCCTATAACAGGCCAAAACTCTGCATCCACGCCCTTTTCCTGTGCTCGTACGGCTTGCAAATTGGCCATTGCAACCTTAACTTCAGGATTGGCTTTTAAGGCCGCTTCAACAAGCTGATTTAAGACGGGATCATTAAACCCAGTCCAAAAAGTATTCACAGGATCTTCATTGGCTTGCTGGCTAGCAGGCCCATTATGAAAAGTCGCATCCAACTTCATATCTGGCTGATGATAATCCGGCCCAGCGGTACAACTTGCCAAAAACAAGGCTGAATATACCAATCCCCATGTTTTTTTTAGCTTCATGATGCGCTCCCTTCCTGCAGAACAGGCTCCTTTGCGCCCTTTAGAGGGGTACGTCGCAACAACACATAAAATACAGGCGTAAGGAAAATACCAAACAGTGTCACACCAACCATACCACTAAACACCGCTATCCCCATGGCCCGACGCATTTCATTTCCTGCGCCTGTTCCTACAATCAAAGGAATCACCCCAGCACAGAAGGCAATTGATGTCATCAGAATAGGACGCAAACGCCACCGGCACGCTTCAATCACTGCTTTCTTGATCGTATGCCCCTGAAACTCCAGCTCTCGAGCAAATTCTACGATCAAGATCGCATTTTTACAGGCCAAGCCTAACAGCACCACCAATGCAATCTGCGTAAAGACGTTGTTATCTCCCGGTTCCCCCAGAAATCCACTGATCCACACCCCTGCCATGGCGCTTAGAATACACAAGGGCACAATCAAGAGAATCGCCAATGGCATCGACCAGCTTTCATACGTAGCCGCCAGCACGAAGAACACCAGAAGAATACATAAAGGGAAAATATAAATCATGGTATTCCCGGCAATCTTCTCCTGATACACCAACTCTGTCCATTCGTAACCCATGCCATGCGGCAAACTACTTTTAAGTAGACGCTCCATTTCAGCCTGAGCCTGACCCGAACTGAATCCAGGTTTCGGGCTTCCATTGATATCTGCCGAAGGATAACCGTTGTAGCGCGTGACACGTGTTGGGCCAAATGTGGTCTGAACCGTCATCAATGCCCCTAAAGGCACCACTTCGCCGTGTTCATTACGTGTCTTGAGCTGTAACATCGACTCAGGAGTTGCTCTAAACGGCGCATCGGCTTGAACCACTACAGAATAGGTCTTTCCAAAACGGTTAAAGTCGTTCACATACAACGAACCCAGATAAATCTGCATCGTATCGTACACATCTCGCAGATTGACCCCCATCTGCTTGGCTTTGGTACGATCCACGTCTGCAAAAAGTTGAGGCACATTAATATCGTAGGTTGAAAATGGAGTTCCAATGGGACTCTTGGGATTCATATAAATCTGCCCAAGCGTTCCCCATACAGAGCCAAATAATGCCTGCTCTCCCAGACCTTTACGATCCTGAACTTGCAGTTTGAATCCACCTGCATTCCCCAAACCATCCACTGCAGGAGGCGGCACCACAAAAAGTCGCGCCCCTTTAATCTGCTGAATGGCCCCATTCACCTTACCCAGAATGGCCATTTTGGATACATCAGCAGATGTACGCTCTTCAAACGGTGCCAGACCAAAGAACACAATCCCTTCGTTAGGCGCTGTTGAAAACCCTGCAATCGACAATCCCGGAAAAGCAATCGAGTTCTGAATGCCAGGCACTTTAAGAGCGATATCACTCATCTGGCGAATGACTGCATCCGTACGATCCAGTGATGCTCCTGCAGGAAGCTGTGCAATTCCAATCAGGTACTGTTTATCCGGTGCAGGTACAAAACCTGTGGGCACACGGTTAAACAGAAAGATCGTAAGTATGACCAATATCAGATAGAGAGCAATTGGGCCACCTTTGCGTGTCACGCTTTTCTCAATCCTGCGGCCATAACTTTCGGAGGCGCGATGAAACACTCGATTGAAGCCACGGAAAACAGGACCAAGCAATTTTTCCATCCAGCGCGTCAAACGATCTGGCGGAACATCATGACTACGCAAGAGCAAGGCTGATAAGGCAGGAGAAAGTGTGAGTGAATTCACCGCTGAAATCACCGTCGAAATCGCAATAGTCACCGCAAACTGCCGGTAAAATTGCCCGCTTAAACCACTTACAAAGGCCAGTGGAACAAACACGGCACACAGCACCAAGGCAATCGCAATAATTGGCCCTGAAACCTCTTTCATAGCCCTTATCGTTGCATCATAAGGACTCAAACCATGCTCAATATTACGCTCAACGTTTTCCACAACGACGATAGCATCATCCACCACAATACCTATCGCCAATACCAAGCCAAACAATGTGAGTGTATTGATTGAAAACCCGAGTAGATGCAAGATAGCAAAGGTTCCAACAACGGATACGGGTACCGCCAGCAATGGAATAATCGATGCACGCCATGTTTGCAGGAAGAGAATTACAACCAGTACAACCAGCAAAATGGCTTCAAGCAAGGTATGAATTACTTTGTGGATGGAAGCCTGCACAAAACGCGTAGGATCATAAACAATGCTGTACTCAACCCCAGGCGGAAAATCGGCTTTCAGGCGCTCCATGGTTTCACGCACAGAATCTCCCAAAGCCAACGCATTGGATTGCGGTGCCTGAAAGACTGCAATGGCAGCGGCCTCTTTATTATTGAGCAAACTTCTTAGTGCGTAGCTATTGGCACTTAATTCAACCCGGCCAACATCTTTCACACGAATCATCGAGCCATCCTGGGCATCGGTTCTAAGAATGATATTTGCAAATTCCTCCTCAGTTTGCAGACGCCCTTGCGTTCCAACGGATAGCTCAAAATCTGTTCCCTTTGGAGAAGGTGCAGCACCAATCACCCCAGCAGCCACTTGTGCATTCTGCTCACGAATGGCAGCAGCAACATCTCCAGCAGTTAGATTTCGTGCTGCCAATTTTTGCGGATCTAGCCACAAACGCATGGCATAGTCGCCGCCTCCAAAGAGCAATACTTGCCCCATTCCTGGCAATCGAAGTAACTCATTGCGAATGTTCAACTGTGCGTAGTTGCGCAAATACAAAGCATCGTAGTGATTATTTGGAGATACCAGGTGAACCACCATGGTAAGGTTGGGCGAAGATTTCTCCGTTGTCACCCCAATCTGACGCACAATATCCGGCAAACGTGGTAATGCACGGTTAATGCGGTTCTGTACTGCAGTCTCCGCAACCTCTGGATTTGTACCAATCTTAAAGGTAGCTGTCAGCATCAAGGTTCCATCGGAGGTTGCCTGACTATTCAGATACAGCAGATTTTCAACACCATTGATCTGCTCTTCCAGAGGCATCGCCACCGTTTCAGCAATCACACGAGGATTCGCCCCTGGAAACTGTGCTCGAACCACCACATTAGGTGGCGAAACTTCTGGATACTCCGATATGGGTAAACGAAAAATTGCGATTGCACCCAATATAAAAATCAGCGACGACAATACGGTTGCAAAACGCGGACGATCAATAAAAAAACGGGCAATATTCATATGGGCACCTTAATCTTAGTGCTTAGGTTTTGCAGTAGGCTCAACGGCTGCTTTATCTGAATGTGGGGATGGCGCAGCTTCATTTTGCGAGGCTTCCTCAACCTTCATAAGCTCAGGTTTTACAGGCATTCCAGGTTGCACACGCTGAACACCCTCTACAATCACCTGCTCACCCACTTTGAGACCCGATGTCACCACACGCTGGCCATCCACAAGAATCCCAGGCACAACATCCCGAGGAACGGCCTTATTATCAGGCGTGACGACCCATACCACTTTCTTGGATTGATCTGTACCAATAGCACGATCAGGCACCATAATGGCTGGTGCTGGCGCTCCTTCGGGTACTTTAATGTGGGCAAACAATCCAGGCATCCAATGCCCTCCTGTATTCTGAAACACAGCTCGAGCTTGCACTGTACCGGTTGTAATACTCACGCGATTGTCAATAAAATCCAATACTCCCTTATGAGGCGTCCCTGTTTCATCCGCTAATCCCATAGAAACAGGTATTGCTCCTCCTTTAGTTAGAGCATCAATAGACCTCAAATAGGATTGTTCGCTCATGGCAAAATACACATGCATCTGATCTATCGAGACCACTGTAGTTAATACAGGGGTACCTACCGCTATTAAATTACCCGCTGTCACCAAGGTACGTGAAACACGCCCGGTAATAGGAGAGCGAATCGTTGTGTAATCAAGATTCAGTCTAGCCAAACGAACGGCTGCTTCAGCCGCCTTTACTGATGCCCCAGTATTACGCTCCTGTGCATGCAACTGATCAAACTCTTGTTGCGAAGCGGCCTTTGCATCCAAAAGTTTTTTTGAGCGTACAGCCTCTGCTTTTGTCCATTCAGCTTGTGTTTTCGCTGATACTAATTGAGCCTCGGCCCTTGCAAGCTCCGCCTGATAGGGAGCTGGATCAATCGTAAACAATACCTCACCGCGTTGAACATGTTGACCCGCTTTAAAATGTATACGCTCAATCGTTCCTGTAATACGGGCACGAATCTCAACATT
>Ga0207122_1015_pt1 | contig 29186 bp, 25 predicted proteins | sample Alteio_BWMinHeat_38_FD_153504 | JGI IMG/M metagenome (GOLD analysis project Ga0207122, IMG submission 153504) | Enriched cells from forest soil in Barre Woods Harvard Forest LTER site, Petersham, Massachusetts, United States -... | ecosystem: Environmental > Terrestrial > Soil > Temperate forest >... | reverse complement strand
GTTTAATAAATTAAAAGGAGGGTTTTATGACAATAGAATCATCTCATCCTTGGGGAGTTATGTTTCATTTTAATGATCAGAACAAATTAGTTGGTGTGATGACGACAGTTCAAGATGTTGATAGCCCATTGATAGAAGAGAAAGAATCGGAGGAAAATTATCAAAAGCAAGCGGTCCAATATATCGCCCAAAACGCTTTAAAAATACCAAAAAAAATAAAAATTGTAGAGGATTTTCGTCATGAGAGTGAATATATTGAACGGGAACAAAAAGGGCAGTTATTTGGTAAATTCTTGAAAACAACCAATTATAAAGATTCAGATGTGTATGTTGTTGTATCTGATAATATGAAAAAGGAAGAGGCTGACTTTGTGATTAAACCTCACAGAGAGATTGAGAAAAAAGAGAAAAAGTCATTTGGAGAGAAAGTATTAAAATGGTTTGAACATAAAAAGGAAACATATTTAGGGGATATCTACGAATTCACGGGTAAATATGATATTGAGAAATTAAAAAGTTTATCGAATAGACAAAAAACCATACTTCTAAGGGAAAAAGATATCGTAAATGATTACGCCCAACATGGAAACAACCAAGACGGTCGTTGATTTAATCAATAGCTTTTCCGGCAGCGGCGACAACTTTCAGGATGGTGCCTTCGATGATGTCCAAACTGTTGTCTTTGACTAGGGCATGCTCGATAGAGATGAGCTCCCCGCGCCGCAGATATTCGAAAGCCCGCGATTCAAGCGGGTGTTCTTTCAAGTGGGATCCCAAATTTTTCTTGCCGTCAGTTCCGCAGAGGTAAAAACGTTTTCCTTGATACGTCTCCACGGGAGGGCTGATGATGCGATACAAGGGGAGATCGGGCAAAGCAGGCCAGCCAGCTTCGGGATGGCGTAGGATCAGGTATGACATCTTCAGCGAACTGAGGTTGATCTGCGCCGCCCGCTGGATCTCTTTAATCATGTATGGCTTGACGAGTTCCCTCTGGGCATAGCAAGGGCTGTTTGCCGCTTTCAAGGCTGGGCATTCGCCGCGCCAGACGCACGGCGCTTGGACGGGGACGCCTTCGCTGACAAGCTGGTCGCGGAGCATCAGGATGCGCCTGTTTGTTTCGTTGAGGGAGCTGTCGACGAGCAGAAGGAATCCTTGTGGGGTCAGGCGGCGCAGCAGCGAGTCGACGAAGGCCTTCTGGCGTACCGGCCACTCTTTCTGCGCGGCGGGAAACAGCTCTTCAAGGCAGTGTCCGACGATGATCAAATCGAATTTGCCTTCCACCGGGATAGGGCCTTTGGTGCAGTCTGCCTCCCTGACAGTCAGGGGGAATCCGTAGCGCCCGCACACTTCTGCTCCGAGCTGCAGCGCTGCAGCATTGCGGTCGACGGCGACGACGTCGCTGGCGCCGTGTTTCAAGGCAGCAAAAGCCATCGGAGCAGATCCGCTGCAGATATCCAACACACGCCGAGGAGTATGCGGAAGCTCGTTAATCAAAGAAAGGGCTTGCTGATAGTGGATGATCCAATCGTATAAGAGGTAGGCTCCTAGCATGTCTTTGTCTTGGCCGATAGGCTTGCCTGCTTGTATCTTTTGGACACCTTCGACGACGCTGCGGAACTCTCGCGTCTGGAGCTTATCTCCCGGGCCGGCCAGCTTATGAAAACGGCGCCACACCCCGATCAAGAGAGGGATCAGCGTTTCACAATCGGCTTCAGGCGCTTTCTTTTTCATAATCCACCATATATTTACTCAGGGTAAACCTCAGGCTAAAGCCTGAGCTACAGTTTTCATTTGTAGCTCAGGCTTTAGCCTGAGAATCTACAGAATCTGAGAATGCGTTTTTTTCCTTCTCGGTGAGGGGCCTCCACGACCCTTCAGGAATGTCGCCCAAAACGAGGTGTCCGAGACGGATGCGGGTCAGTTCATTCACCTGCAGGCCGGCGGCTTGAAGGAGGAGGCGGACCTCATGTTTCTTTCCTTCCGATAGGGTGATCTTGACGACGCCGCGCCTCACTTTCGACACCTTGATAGGCTTTACATAAACACCTTCGACGAGGGTTCCTTGGCTGATCGTGATGAGATGTTCATGGGTGATCTCTTGGTCGGTTTTGGCTAGGTATTCCTTTTGGATGTTTGCCGACGGATGGATCACACGATTAGCAAAGTGGCCGTCGTTGGTCACCACTAGCAGGCCTTTAGTGTCTTTGTCGAGTCGGCCGACAGTAAACAAACGGCAGCCGGCATCTTTGAAGAGGTCGATGACGAGCGGAGTGGAGGAATTGCCGCGCGCGGAGCAGACATATCCTGCGGGTTTATTCAGGATATAATACACTTTTGACTCAACGGCGCCGACAGGGGTTCCATCGACGAGGATTTGGTCGACTGAGATATCCACTAACGTCTGCGGCACAAGGACAACCTGATTGTTCACCTTCACCCGGCCGTCGAAGATCAGCTCCTCGCAAGCGCGTCGCGAGGCGACTCCTGCTGAAGCCAATGTTTTGCTCAATCTTTTCTTTTCCACAAAAAACCCTTATAAAAAATCTAAGTAATGATATGATACACGAAAAGTTATTAATATTCAACAAGGTAATTAGATGGCTAAACTCATTTTAATGAGGCATGGGCAATCGCTCTGGAACCTGAAAAATATCTTCACAGGATGGGTCGACATCCCTCTATCCCCTAAAGGGATGGAAGAAGCTATCGAAGGGGGAAAACAGTTCAAAGATATCCCTATCGACATCATCTTCACCTCGACCCTGGTCCGCGCACAGATGACGACGATGCTTGCGATGATGCACCACTCCTCCGGAAAAATCCCTTGCGTCCTCCATACCGGCGAGGGTAAACTCGACGACTGGGGCAAAATATACAATGAAAAATCCGCTCAAGGGACCATCCCGGTCATCTGTGCTTGGGAGCTCAATGAGCGGATGTACGGCCGGCTGCAGGGTCTCGATAAAGGCGAGACGGCAGCAAAATACGGAGCCGAACAGGTGAAAATCTGGCGCCGCAGCTTCGACACAGCACCCCCTGAAGGAGAAAGCCTAAAAATGACTGCAGCCAGGACTATTCCCTACTTCGAAGAGGTCATCATCCCGCATCTCAAAGCCGGCCGCAATGTGTTCGTTTCCGCCCATGGCAACTCCCTCCGGTCGATCATCATGGACCTCGATCGCCTCACCCCTGATGAGGTCGTCAGCTTGGAGATCCCCACCGGAGTGCCAATCTTTTACAAATATGACAAAGCGCTGTTCACCAAAGTGCCCGCATGAAAAACACCGTCTATCTTGATAACAGCACCATCGCTCGGCCATCAGAAAAAACCATCAGCGCGATGATGCCCTTTTTCTCTGACCTGTGGGGGACTCCCTCGGCGCCCCATCAGAAAGGGCAGGAGCTCTACCCGGCGCTCAAAGCAGGCTACCAGTCATTGTATACCCTTGTCGGCGCTAAGGAAGAAGACACGATCCTCTTCACATCATCCGGCGCCGAAGCTGTCAACCATGTGATCAACTCTGTGTATCATGAATTCACCCTAGAAACGGGCAAGAACCAATTTATCACCACTGCTATGGAAGAGGCTGCGATCTTGCTCGGAACGCGCCGCCTCGAACACATGCACTGCGTCTCCAAGACGGTGCAGCCTGACGAAAATGGCATCATCACCCCAGCCGCCATCGCCGCCATGATCTCCCCACGCACGGCCCTGGTGTCCCTCTCATGGGCTAATGGCTTGACAGGGGTCATCCAGCCCGTCGCCGATATCGCTGCCTTATGCCATCAGAGGGGAATCCTGCTCCATCTGGATGCCACACATATCCTCGGCAAGCTTTTCTACGAGATTGATGACATCGGAGCCGATTTCATCTCCTTCAATGGTGACCAGCTTCATGCTCCGAAAGGCACAGGCGCCCTCTACATCAGGTCTGGAACGCGTTGCAGCCCATTCATCGTTGGCGGCAGCGAGCAGGGTGGCCTTAGGGCCGGCAGCGTGAATATGCCGTGTTTGGTGGGCTTTGGCTGCGCCGCGAAGGAGGCGCTGGAGACACGAGACTATCTGTGCACTGAGGTTGCCCGCCTCCGCGATAAGCTGGAGAGGGGAGTCGAAGCTGCCGTCGAGGGATCGTTTCCCTTTTTTCGTAAACAAGAACGCCTGCCCCATTGCACCACGATCGCCTTTCCTGGAGTGGCCAACGAAGCGCTGCTGTATCTGATGAATCGAAAAGGGCTCTATGCCAACATCGGAGGAGGTTCATTCCAACAGATCGGCTTGCTGCTCCATGCTTGCGGAGTCGATGAGACCCTCGCCCACAGTGCTGTGTCGTTCAGCTTGTCGCGCTATACCACCGACGACGAGATCGACCGCGCCATCCCGATCATCAGCGAGGCTGCGGCGCAGCTCCGCAAAATCTCCAAAGGATGGATCCCATGAGCCAATCCAAGCTATTTCCTGCTTTCATCTGGAACCGATACAGCAAGAAACTTGTCTCTAAGATCGATAAGCCGCATAGCGTGGGTTCCTTCACAAAAGAAGATGCCGCAGCGCGCCAGATGCGCCTGGCAGAAGGGCGCGAGGGGACTGTCCAAGCAGGCAACGCCGTGGCTTTGTATTGGCTTGTGGACCCTGACGACGGGATCATCGTCGACTCCCGATTCCAAGCCTATGGACAGTCTGCCCTCATCGGCGCCGCTGAGGTAGCCTGCGAACTCGTCATCGGAAAAAACTACGATCAAGCCAAACGGATCAGCGCCGACCTGCTTGACAAGCAGGTGCGCGACCGTGCCGACGACGCTGCTTTTCCCAGAGAGGCCTCGCCGCACCTCAACCTCGTCCTGGGCGCCATCGAAACAGCAGCAGGCCAATGCACTGACATCCCGTTCGCTGCGACATATGTCCGTCCGCCTATGCCTGCAGAACTCGGCGACGTTGTGGAAGGGGGATATCCCGGCTGGCAAGAGCTGACTCTTAAACAGAAAATGGGCGTCATCGAAGAGGTCATCGCCCGCGACATACGCCCCTACATCGAACTAGACGCCGGCGGGATCGATGTCCTGAATCTCATCAATGAGCGCGAGGTCATCATCGCCTACAAAGGATCCTGCACGACATGCTTTTCGGCCACCGGCACCACGCTATCGTACGTGCAGCAGATCCTCAAAGCCAAAGTCCATCCAGACCTCATCGTCATCCCCGATCTTTCAACTAAATGACCTTAGCCTTATGCGTACGCCTGTTTGTTGATGCATAAAAGAAGTAGTAGCCCTCGTCTCATATCGGACGAAGGCTACTGTCTACTGTTCCTCTGCTATTGCAAGGTGATCGTGACGGGATCGCTTTCCCCTATCACATCGAAAGCTGTGACTGTATACGATGCGGCAACATGAGGTGAGCAAAAGCGATTTTCATATTGCAATGGCCCTTCTGTCGGTATGGTTGCTACAAGATTGCCATCACAATAGACTCTATAACCAAGAAGCGAACCTACTGTCGAACTAGAATCCCAGTAGATAAAGTGGCTATAGGTCAAATCGTTGAAATATCCGTTCGTGATCACTTTCCCTTGCAGGTTATTAGGAGGATTCAGATCGTTCAGAGTTGTAATTTGGATGTTATCCACGCCTACGTTAAAATAATATTCCGAGTTGACGCAGGCAAAGCGGAGGCGTACTGTCTGACCCGCAAATGGCGTCATGTCATACTCTATTGTTGCAGGACCATATAAACTGGGGCTGCTTTCCGGACTGGTTTGGAAGATGTTTGCTAAGATATCGGCTGCATCAACAGAATAGGTATCGGAGGCAGATGGTGATACTATGTCGATGCGGGCTTGCTGGTTAGGTGCATTGAAGCAGTTAAGACTTGGTGGAGAGTAGAAGTTGGCAAAGTTCACATAATAGTATTCGAAAGAAAGCAGATAGCGGCTGCCGGCAGGAAGCGCGATATCTTGATATAATATCATGGACGCCATATTGGTTTGGTCTGCCAGAGCTGCATGCAACCCCTGCGGATGCGGAGGCACGGTGTTGCCGCTGATGGGAGCTGTAGTGCCGGAGTAAACAACCCAATTACCAGACTCTGTCTGCGATTCTGTCGTCCATCCTGTGAAATCTCCGGTCTCGAAACCACCGTTGACGACTAACTGGCCGTCGGCCTGCAGATATGATGCGGCTAGTAGCGCGCTGCAACCAAAAACATAAGCAAGATCTTTGACGTTCATGACTACCTCCTAATTGTAAAGGACATTATCCCAACGCATAGACTATATAGAATTTTTTTGCAATGGATGGACTTCAATCCCGTTAAAAATCTCAGGCTAAAGCCTGAGCTACATATATAACCTGTAGCTCAGGCTTTAGCCTGAGATCGGAGGAATGGCGGAAATCTTAGCGGGAACTGCTGCTAGGTCCCTTTTCCTTTTCTGATTTCATTACTGATCCCTCTCATCCCTCTGTACATGAGGAACATGAACACTAGCATCAACAATAGCGGAGCAAACAAGATCAGGATCACCACCAAGCCCCCTAGCATCACTTCAGGGGAGGGGTTAGAGAGTTTTTCCAGCAGCGCCGTCGAAGACTGAATCACCTTGGCGTTACCTAAGATCGCCTCATTACTTTTCTTGATCGCTTCCGTTGTCTGTTGGACCACATCGCCGTTTTCCCGAATGAGCTTGGTACTCTTAGCGACGCTCTTAACGTTAGCGGCAATGGCCTTGCTGCTTAGGTTGACGATCTCATAATTGTGCCGGATGGCTTTAGTGCTGTCGTCGACCATCTTTTGGTTCTCGGCGATAGAGTCGGTGCTCTGATCAACTGTCTCATAGTTCTCTTTAATCGATTGGGAGCTCGTATCAACGATATCTTTGTTATCTGCGATGGCTTTGGAACTATCGGCAACGGATTTCAAGTTGTCTTCAATGACTTGAGAGCTCTTTTCGATGATCTCATAGTTTTCGGAAATGCCTTTGGTGCTATTCTCAATGGCTTTTTGGTTTTCTTGAATGGCATTTGTGGTCTTTTTCAAGCTCTCGATCAAGCTGCAGCTCGACAAAGTCAACGCTAGACATAGGCACAAACTTGGTTTAAGCATACGCATCACTTTTTCTCCTGTTAGACATTAATCCACATAAAATCATAATCATAAATTTTTTAATAGCAGATCTTGCAAAAATATTCGTTATGCGATACACAAAGGTTTTTAAGTTAACATTAGGAATTTGCTTTACCCTAGGAAGGTATTATGAAGAAATTGTTGATGATGGGGCTGTTGATGCTCAGCTTCACAAGAGCAGATGCGTTTTATGGAGGTGGAAAATCCTTAGGGATGGGTGTCACAGGCACAGCTAACCCGCAAGATACGATAGATACCTCGATGAACCCCGCCTCTTGGGCTAAAATCAAAGATCGCGTCGACATCGGCGGCTATGCTTTGCGCGACAAGGGACACGTCAAAATTGCTAACAACGTCGACCTTTTGAATCCTTTTGTCGTTAGCAATGGAGCCTATAATTCCACACATACCGACTGGACCGGCGGCGCCTCGTTCGGGATAAAGAAAGGCTTCTGCGATTGGCTTGCTGTGGGACTAGCAGTCTACCCCACAACGTACTCAAAAACAACTTTCAAAACTCCCATCCCTCTGTACGGCACTTCCGATTTGGGATTGGAATTTAGAAACGTCATCGTCGAGCCAGGTATCGCCATCGACATCGGCTGCCAAGAGCTCTGCGGCTGTTCCCTTGGCCATCATTATTTCGGTATATCTGCACGGGTTCCGATCCAACGATTTAAACTCAATGGCCTCGAAGACTTCGCCAACTCGAATCCTTTCTTCCCCATTTTGTCCTCTTCACCCTCAAACGTGACTAACAGAGGGTATGAATACTCTTATGGAGTTGCCCCAGTCATCGGATGGTTGGGAGAGTTTAACGAATACTTATCTGTCGGCGTGAGCTATCAGCCTCGCATTAAGATGAAAAAAGAGAAAAAATACAAAGGGATCATCGCAGACCACGGCAACCTGGATGTGCCTCAAGAGTTTTCTGTAGGCGTCCTGGTGACCCCGATGTGCAATATGCACCTCGCCTTCGATTTCACACGTGTCTATCAGAAACAAGTCCCTATCTTCGGAAATAACTTTTTCCCCAACGTAGAAACACATCTGGCCGGGGAAAAGAAAGGTTTGGGTTTCGGCCTCAAGAACCAATCGTTTTATAGAGTGGGCGCAGACTACTCCTTCCGTGATGATTTCACTGTCAGAGCAGGCTATGTCTACGCGACCAAGACGACAAGAAATGTTAACGCGATGGCAGATCTGTTGCTCACCAACTACTACCGCCACGTTGTTACCGTTGGCGCGACGTATCGGCCTCTGTGCAATATAGAGGTGGATGCCTACTTCGATTATGGATTTAAAATCGACAACAAAGCGACGGGCTCGATTCCGATCGTCTTTGGAGGCGGAGACATCAATTATCATACACAAAGGCTCTTGTTTGGTCTCTCCCTCTCTTGGCTGATGTAACACATCCCTCTGGCAGTTTTTCCGCAAGGAAGAACTGCCTTTTTTTCCAGTCTCGCGATATTCACAAGCAATTTCACGCAAAGACGCAAAGGAGCAAAACGCAAAGCCCGCAAAGAAAGATGTTTGTCGTAAGCTTTTTTGAGTCGCTACAAATCAGATTGCTCGCAAGCTCGCATCTGATTTGTAGCGACTCAAAAAAGCTTACGACAAACACTTTACAGCATTGCTTCGCAAATTAATCTTGCGAAGCAATGCACTAAAGTGCTTGTCATTTTTTGCTATCGTTTGGGCCTAACTCAATCAATCGCCAAGAGCGAGTGTGAGGAATAGCAAAAAAGGCGATTGATTGAGTTAGGCCCAAACGATAGCGAAAATGACAAACATCTTTCTTTGCGCTCTTTGCGTGTGGCTCCTTTGCGTCTTTGCGTGAAATTGCTTCTGAATATAGCGAGACTGACAGAAAATTGCTTTTGGAAATTGCGATATTTTGATACATTAGGGTCAATTCAATAAAAAGAGTGGACACTATGGCACAGATTAGCACCAATGAATTGAGAAGCGGTCTCAAAGTCGAAGTCGATGGTCAGCCTTACAACCTCGTCTCGAATGAGTTTGTCAAACCCGGCAAAGGGCAAGCCTTCAACCGCGTCAAACTGAAAAACCTCATCACCGGCAGAGTCATCGAACGGACCTACAAGTCCGGCGATAAGCTCGATGTCGCTGACATTGTCGAGTCGAAGATGCGTATGCTGTACAAAGAAGCCGATGGCATCATCTTCATGGAAGAAAGCACCTACGAACAGATCAAAATCACCTTTGACCATATCGGCGACTCGAACCAATGGCTCATGGAAGACAAACTCTACGATATCGTGTTCTACAAAGGTCAGCCCATCGCTGTCGAGCCTCCCACCTTCATGGAGATGAAAATCACCGAGACAGCTCCCGGTGTACGCGGCGACACAGCCTCAGGGCGTGTCCTGAAACCTGCTATCACTGAAAGCGGCGCTAAAATTCAGGTGCCAATCTTCATTGAGCAGGGTGAACTTGTTAAAGTCGATACTCGGACTTGTGAGTATGTATCGCGTGTCTCAAGCTAAACAGGTTGATCGGATCAAGCATTTGCATGATCGCGCCCATATGCTCAGTCGTGCAAGACAGTTTTTTCTCGAACGGAATGTCCTAGAAGTCGACTGCCCCGCCCTGAGCCGATTTGCTTCTGTCGACTCCCATATCGACCTCATCCCAGCGCTCTATCAAAGACAAGACAAAGCCTATCTTCACTCGTCTCCCGAATACGGGATCAAGAGGCTCCTGGCGGAAGGCATCGGCGATGTCTATCAGCTGTCCCACGTCTTCCGCGATGGAGAGTTCGGCCGCCACCACAACCCGGAGTTCATGATGGCCGAATGGTACCGCTGCGGCATCTCGTTCCAAGCGATGATTGACGAGACCCTCGATTTCATTCGTCTTTTCGTCGGCGACCTCTACGCACGCCACATGACTTATCGGGAAATGTTTCAGCACTATGCCGGCATCGACTACACAGCCTTCTCAGTGAACGATCTGCTGCATTTTCTAGAGGGGCGCGGCATTGAAGCCTCCCCGGATGTCGTCTTGGAAGGGAAAGATGCTCTGTTGAATCAGGTTTTAGGCACTGTCATCGAACCCCAGCTTGGAGTCGGAGAACTCTTTGTCCTCACACATTATCCCGCCTCCCAGGCCGCTTTAGCCAAAACCCTTCTCCATGGCGACGAACTCGTCGCAGAACGCTTTGAAGTATACCTCTACGGCATCGAACTCGCTAATGGCTATCACGAACTCACCGACTACGAAGAACAGCTTAGACGGTGCATCGAAGCCAATAGGGAGCGCAAAAAGATGGGAAAAGAAGAGCTTCCTATCGATGAAAATTTCCTTTCGGCCATGGCAAAAGGGATACCCCAGTGCTGCGGCGTAGCAGTAGGATTCGACCGCCTCATGATGCTCCGCCACAACGCCGGCCGTCTGTCCGACGTCATCCCCTTCAGCTGGGATCAAGCCTAGCAGTAACCACTTCATTATCAAAGTGTTAAATTAATTAACAATTTATTAAAAAAATTAATATCATTGTTTTTAAATCAAATATTAATTTATAATAAAAATGTAGTGATCCTAATTGTTAAGGAGGTGTTTTATGGAAATCGGTAAAGAAAGAATCGATAGTTTCCTTCAACAAATCCAAGATCCATTCATAAAGGATAAGGTTGAAAAAGTTGAATCTCCTAGAGGTAAGGACTCTTCTCAAGCGATTGCAATTCTGAAAGAATTAGCAAGTAGTCGCACATTGGCTCCCGTGTTTCCCTCCTCTAAAAACATTAAGCAGAGAGAGGAAAAAGGTATTACATTAAAAACAGATAGTAATAAAAATATATTTCTTAGTGTTGATCAATTTAAGGAGCTTGAAAAATTAACTTCGGAAATGCAAGAAAAAGCAACGCCTGCAGCATTTATTAAAGGACAAGTAGGTCCTGATCACGCTGAAATCCAAGAAGAGTTGGAAGCAGCGCTAAATAAAACTGAAGATAAAAGACCCCTGTCTGAAAAAATGCTTATAGAAGGCAAGGTCAGACAATATGATCAACAGCGAATCCCTTCCAAGCAAGTCTTAGAAAAGAAGCTCATGCAAGCCGAAAAAAATCTAAATGATAGTAAGGGATCGTTGGATGATCTTGCTATCATGTTTAAGAGAACTAAATCGCCTGAACTCATGAATAAAATGGTTCAAAAAACTGTTGATATTTTCGATTCAATGAGTGAAGTTGCTACATTGAAAGATATGCTAAAACAAAAGTCAAATATCCTAACACAAGATTTTTTGAGCGATCTAAAAGTAAAACGTCCAGGTAAAGTGATGGACTATGGAATAGAAGACTTTGGACTGGAAGTAGCAAAGGATGGCACTAAAATAGCGGATGAATATGGCGAAGAAATGATAGACATGAAAAAACAATCGGAATTTCTAGATAAAATAAGTAACGAAGCTGATCGTAGGGCAACAGAACAAGATATGAAGGAAACTGGTGCTACAAATAGATATGAGCTCATGTGGATTAATAATAAATTTATTTTTAAACCAAATATTAAACTATATTCGAAAGAATTAATTCAAACTAAAGAAAATGCCGATCTGATATCTGAAAGATTGATTGATTTAATTGGGAAGGATATGAAACAATTGAAACAATCGAAAAATTTAAAAAATGTCGATCTGGATGATACCATGGGTTTAATGGCGAGAATACAGATGAATATAGATGCCCTTGCTACATTAAACGATATGAGAGGAAAACAAACGGGCTTGGTCAAGTAAACTTCGGGGCGGCAAATACTCGTTATACAGGAACAATTTACAGGAGGTAGCATCCCTGCTTCCATCTTGTTCTTTAATTCCTAAATGTTGTTATATTTTTGACATGAAAAAGTAAATCATGATACATTTACCCTTTGTTTGTTATTCGGAGATAATATGAATTTAACAGATACTATGCCAAGTGGGAGAAATCCTTGTTCGTGTCTATCGGACATGCCTGTTTACAAACTAATCGTATTTGGAGGAGTCGTCGCTATCACCAGCGTCGTTGCATTGGCGGCTCTCTGCGTTGTATCATCTGCTTTCGAAGCAGCGGCGGTTTTTATTGGAATTGCCATTATGCTCACTTTCTCGGCGGTCCTATTAAGTTATGAAGCTATAATAAAATACAAACCGATAGAAACAAATGTCGATAATTTAAAGTCGGCCAAAATCATCTGTTTAGCTGAAGCTCACAATGAATCAAATTATCACAGGAGAAATGCCGATGTGATAGCAGATCTTTATCAAGAGGGTGATATCATTCTTGCTGAACAGTCCGATTCTCAAAGTGTTCCAGCTGACAAATTGGTACGACTTGGATTAAAAGACTCTGTTCTTGCTGATAAAAAACTCGTTGTGAAGGGATGGGATTCCCACTCTATAAGAGAGGAAATCTCAGCACAATTTGCAATCTTCCAAAAAGAGATGAAGGATCTTGAAGGTGCCCTTGAAAAAGCCAATTGGGAAGGGAGTGAAGCACGACAATTATTGAGTGGAAAAATCGAAAAACTCAGATCTGGGGAGCGAAAGGATTTTTGTAAGTCAGAACTGGATGGAGCGACTTCGGGCTGGTTTTTATGTTTAAGGCAAGTAAGAGCCAAGTATACTTACGAGTTATTAACAAAAAGTCATGAAATTTATCAAGAATTCGCTGACAAGCTTGAAAAAACTTTTATTGATCGTCAAAAAGCAATGATGAATAACATAACAAATACTTTAACAAAAGATAATAAAATTTTTGTTATTGGCGGCGGACTCCATTTTTATATCTTAACTAATGAAGAACAGCCTCAGGCATATAAAGAGGGTGTTGCCTTAATTCAGAACTTTCTGAAAAAGCATCCCTATGCCATCTTTGGCTACGGCTGGCCTACGTATAATTAACTGCAAGATATGGTCAATATTGATATTTATGCGGAAGCGGCGATGATTGCCGAACATTTTGCAGTCCAAGCTGAAACCGACCAACGTGAACTACGTTCTTTTGCTCTGTCTCTGCAATCTATTTCCCGATGCTTTCCTAAGCTTTAAAAAGCAAACCTCACGATACTTTATTCTGTCCGAGTCAGTTTTTCTTGTCTTGAATGCGTTTACTCTACTATCGTAGTTCACAGGTCCCTATGAGACAATTGCAGAAGTCCTGATGATTCCGGCACCCACGAATGGGCATCCTTTTATACACATCTTTTGCGGCTAAACCCACGCAGTGGGTTCTCATTTTGTAGCCCGTAGCAAGGCTTGCGAGCGAAGCGAAGACAGCCGCGGCTACGGGAATGAGTGTGTATATGTAATGAAACTCCGTCAGGAGTTCTTCTTTTTACAATATCACCGGTAAAAAGAAGAACTCCTGCCGGAGTTAAATTTTGTCATATTCGCGTTTCCCATAGCTGCAGCTGTCTTCGCTTCGCTCGCAAGCCTTGCTACGGGCTAAAAAATGAGAACCCACTGCGTGGGTTTAGCTGCAAAAGATGTGTATACAAGGATGCCCGAATGGGGGTGCCGGAATCATCAGAACTTTTACAATGGTCTCTGAGGTCCTTTTTGTCTTTTAGTTGGGATATGGTTCCCACATATGTGCCCAGAATGGCTTTACTAGGAGGTTGGTATGAATTCTATAGGTGGAGTGAAAGGGGATGTTCTAGACGAGTATTTAGATCCATTATATTGTCCTATAGACCATAATGTTAAACATTTAAATCTGGCTAAAATCATATGTTGTGCGGAATATCATTTAATCGAAAAGCATCAGCAAAGGAATGCGGAATTGATTGCCGAGCTGTACAAAGATGGAGATGTCATTCTTGTAGAATATCCCGATACTGACACTATACCTAAAGACTATCACCAAATAGCCATGTTCAAGACAACTTCATTAGCTAAAAAAAAGCTCATTGTGAAAGGTTGGGATTCCAAATCTGCCGACGAAGAGCTCGAAGCATCAAAACAAGACATGTATGCTCTCCACAATGCTATAAGAAATTTAGATTGGGTAGGAGAAGAAGCTCTCAAATTGCTGGAAGATAGAGTTAATACAATTCGGCCGGAAAAAGACAGAAAACGTTGCATTGAGCTTTTACCATCAGTGATAGATCAAGCTGGTATTGGTATGAATATTTATTTAATGGTGGATCGAACCAGCCGCACATTTGGAAAAATAGCTGAAGCGTACATAAAAACGTTTAAAAGTCGTCAAGAAAACTTGATAAGAAATATACAACAACATTTAACCAAAGATAATAGAGTTTTTATTATCTCTGGCAGTGGACATTTTTTTGTTGATGAAGATGAATTCAAAGGCGAAGAGAAAAATTTGGCTTTAGAAAAAGTAGTGCGTGATGGCGTTAAATTATTCCAAGCGTTTCTGAAAAAACATCCCTATGTGATATTTGGCGCTCACATCGATTAGTTTCTTACGGAGGTGTTATGTGGTGTTATTTATTCGCAGGGAGGAAGCAATCGGGAGTCTCGTTTTTCCAAGAATTGACAATAGGCAACACTTCGTAGGCGGTCATCTCTTTTTCAGGATAGGGGAGAAGCAGGTGTTCCAGCTTTTGAGTATCGTGTAGGGTCGAATCTAGCCATGCCAACTCGTCTTGTTTTCGCAAGATCACAGGCATTCTGTCATGGAGCTTTGCCACACATCCATTCGACACTGTGGTCAAGATCGTGAAGCAGGCAATATCGGTTCCTTTATCATCTCGACAGATATCCCACAGACCTGCAAAAGCAAAAATGCCCTCTGGTTTGATGACTACCCGATATGGAATTTTCGTTGCGCCTCCTTTCTTCCATTCGTAGAAGCCATCAGCGGGGATGAGGCAGCGCCTCTTTTGAAAACTCTCACGAAATAAAGGTTTAGCGCTAGCCGTCTCTGCGCGGCAATTGATCACAGGCATAGATCCGCGCCATTTAGTAGCCAATCCCCACTTCATCCGTTTCAACGCATGGTGATTATCCTCTTCCACAACGACAAGGGAATCCTGTGTCGGGGCGATGTTATATCGAGGGAACCATTCAAACGGAACGGGAGGTACATCGAACCGTTCTGAGATGGTTTTCAAGTCCTTGCCTAAAGAAAAACGTCCGCACATAAATCCCTTATCCCTGTTTCCCTAGTTTCTCGCAAGCTAGTGAAAATAAAAGGAAAATGAAATATACCGAACGTGACTCAAAAATTGGATTTGGGCTAGCGCGAAAGCGCCCGCGGTTGAATCATTGTAAACAGGTCAATATTAGTAATATGAACCTGTTTACAATGACTTCAACCCCGGGGCTTTGGCGCTGCCCAAATGCCAATTTTTGAATCACGTTCGGTATAATCCCCAGAGAGAAACGTGGAATGGAAAATAATGCAGGCCCGACCCTTTTCAATGATTAGATCAGGCCCCATTTCTTGGCCTCAGGATTTTGTCTAATGGCCTGCTCAACGATTTCCTTGTCTTTTCTGATATGTTCAGGGGCAAACTGCAGAGCCAAACCATCGATTTTGACAATTTCCAATATGAGATCTCTGTCCTTCCAACCTTCTTGGGGAAACCGACCCGGTCTATCTTCAAGAACATTGATCTTTAGTTTGAGAGCCTTAAATAAAATATCTTTGTCCAGTTTGAGTTTCTCTGAGGCAAATAGATAGGCTCTTACATGATGATCCAAGGCAGCGAGAACAACATCTTTAACGTCTTGAAACTCATCCAGAGTATAGCGGAGAACCTCAAAGTTCTTTTTTGCGGCTTCTTTAATAAAATCCTTATCCGTTTTGAGCTCCTCAGGTAAATTCATGACGGACTGTGCATCCATTTGTACAGCCCTCAAAAGAACCTCCCTGTCCTCTTTGAAATCGGATTTAAAAAGCGGGTGAGAATTCTCATTCACAAAACCCTGATTGAGTTCTTCCAAAAATAATTGTTCACTCTCCTGTCCTCCGCTACTCAACCAAACGGCTTCCTCTTTTGGAATGGTTAAAAAGAGGGTCTGAGAAGCTTCTAGGATGTATTCTTTTTCATCGATCTGCTCGACCTTACCTTCACGAACTCGTTCATATATCGTCTTGCCGCTCATCTGGTAAGATCTTAAGATTGTAGCAATGTAGGGCCTTATCGTTATATCTTTTCTACGTATAAAACTTATCAACACGTTGTCATACTCTGTTTTACCCTCTTTGAGTTTTCGTATGAAAAAGGCTTTATTACTTGATATGTCCTTGAAAAAGGTGCTTGTAATATCAATCAGATCAGTAAGCTTACAATTTATCAACTCCAAGTCATTGAGGTAATGGTGCGCGTTTCCGGGGATCAATGAAACTAGAATAGGAGACACTTTTTTTATCTTTATCGGGCTATTGATCACCATGGGATATAATCCAACGAATAGTGTATCAAAGGTAATGTTCTTTTCTCCCACAAGTTCTAAGGCTCTCATCTTGGTATAAGTCAACGTCGTCAATGTAGATTGTTTCATTGGAATAGGTCGATAGCCGTAAGGCGTAGTCGCCCCTTTTGTTGGAAATCGAACTAGTGGATAATTCTGTTCATCCATAAATGGCTTTTGTTGATATAGTCCCATTGTTTCTACAGTATCAAGGTTCTCATTTCTGAAGGCTCCAAAATTTGAAAATATTGTTTTGATATGATCTTTTCCAGTCGTGGGAAGAGAAGTAATGGCTCTGACTAAGATATGAAACGAAGGTTTGATCTTTTCTCCAGCTTTTGTCGTACTTACGTAATGACTCAGAAGAGTTTCCCCTCCGGCATGACAGCTGGTAATATCCACATACGTGCACTTCATCCCAGGTTCGTCCAGAACAGACAATAAACGGCTATAATCTTTTTCTTTCATTCCGCCGATATAGCCTGTAGTTCCGTGTCCGACTAAAGCCATTTCTTTTTCGCAAGGGGATTCCGTTTCGAAAAGTCCTATAAAATTATCAATAGTCGACGTTATATTTTCGATGGGCTTCTCGAAAATGTTATCGATCTTTTTAAATTTTGAGCCTTTCAAGCCCAAGGCGTCTAAGTCGATAATTTCACTGTCGTTCTTTTTAGGGATAATAAGGACAAAATTGCCATTCACTTCGCGAAAGAAATGGGCGTTTGTAAATGAGGATGTAAGGGCCATAAATGCCATTTGTGATGTAATAGCAGCGGATGTGATGACGGGTATATCATTGTTGATAGCCTCCAATACACCAAAAGCAACGGCATTTTCATCATCTTTCAATCCCAAATCGCATCCAAACAAAAACCGGAATGGTGGTTTTTGCGTTCCTTCAAGTTTTTGCAAAAGTGTCTTGCAGGAGCTCTCCGCTTTTTCAATAGATTCATTGAGTTTTGTATCGCCTGATTCCTTCAATTTTCGACAAATGGATAGGGCTCTCTTTAGTTTTAATCCATATTCCGATTTCAGTTCCTCGGGTATGGGTTTATCGCTATCGAAGATTAATTTTGAGACATCGTTAATGATTTTATCTGCCGATTTTTGAGATTTTCTTATGTTATCAAATTCGCCATAATTATAAATAAAATCAGATAATGATTTTAATTCAGTTAAATTAAACATATAACCTAAATAATATTGTATAATTATTACAATTATTATTATAACATAATTAATATTTTAGTTAATTTATCATGAAATTAACGATAAAATGAAAGGGGGCGGGCTTGGGATTGCTTCATTATCGACCTTTTACCGAGGTAGGTAATACGAGTAAAATATAAGCAATTGTAAGTCAAAATCTTGCATCATACGCAAAAAAATAACTCGTAAACTCAGGCTAGCTGTTTTCATTACACTCGTTCCATTCTTGACATCTATTTAAATCGTATATACTCTGTACATTAAATCTTTATCCAAGTGAATGCCATGTTGAAAAAACTTCATTTTTTCATTCTTCTCTTTATCACCAGCATTCCGCCACTCTTGTCAGAAATAGACTTAGACATAGACGACGATGACCCTGACAACTATTTCGAAAACTTCATGAACGAGTGGGATCCTACCTACAAATCCTCCAATAATACTCCCACAACGGCAGACGATCATAGTATCAACGCCTCTGCATTGACTTTAGAAGCAGGCCCATCCTCTGTTGTCGCCGGTTGTGTCAATGCGATCACCGGAGATTATTTTGACTGCGGCATAGACCTCGTTCTGCCTGGACCTCAACCTCTGATTGTTCAGCACACATACTGCTCCTCTGCTGGCAAGTGGCACTTCTCTCATATGCCTTCGTTAACAGTCTCAAAATCTCAAGGAGGCCATCATGTCGAAGCGATGTATCATGACGACAATGGCTCTGGGTTGCTATATGAGGCGCATCTTGATGAAGATAATTTGCCCGATCAATCACTCAGGATTATTCCAGAAGCTCTAAGAAAACTCACCAATATATGCGGCAATGAAATCAGCGGCCGCACCAAGTGGGCAAACTCTCATATCAAATTCATCCATAAAGATGAAAAAACATATCGACTCATTCTGGGGTCGGGTGTCAAGCGTACATTCGAACGATATAAACGAAAAGGTGGAAAGCATTCTGGTGTAAGCGTGGGCAAGTTCCGTCTCATGGAGGAAAAGACCCCGAATGGAAATCGGTTTACCTATCAGTACAAAAAGAAAGATCATCTAAAAAGCGTTCAAGCGAAAAATCAAAACGGACTCCTTCTTGCAACGCTGACACGTTCCGTGAGCAACCGTAAGACTGTGTGGTCCGTTGGTGATATGAACGTGACATACGCTTCAAAGGGTAAAGATGGGATGTCGATCACCCCATCTCATGGCGTGCCCTCATGGTACGAAAATGAGAAGGTTTGGCAGTTTGCCTTTAAAAAATGTTATCCAAACGATCGTGCTCTCCATGTGAAATTGGAGCCCTATTTGCCCAAAGGATTCAACTCATCGCGCTATCGCGTAAAAACCTTATCCGCCCCTGTAGGCACCACTACGGAGCTCATCCCTACACATACTTTTGAATACGTAGAGACTCTGGACAGTGAAAACAGTTACATCACAAGGGTCAGGGATTCTCAAAGCAACATGACGGAGTACAGATATCTCCCAAACAACAAACGTTTAATTTATATCGCCAAGTGTAGCCCTGATGGTCAGCAATACTGCAAAGACCGCTTTTATTGGGGTACCTATGAAAAAGGGAGTGAGTTTAAACTAAAAACACGTACTTTCGAAGGGGACGGCACCACCTATTTCTGTCGCAACCTTCAATATGATGATTTCGGCAATGTCACTCAAGATAGCTTGTGGGGAAATTTAACCGGACGCGATGCTCCACCCCTTGTCGTCAATTACGACACACCTTTGGCTAATGGCTGCGATGTTTACACCAAGACATTTGAGTCGAGTCAAGATGGATTGAATCTTCCCTTGATTGAAAACGATGGGCGCAAATTATTCCTATGTTTCTATTTTCCAAAGACAAATCTCTTACATGCCAAGTACACTGGCACCGGTTCCACGGTTCTCAAGAGGGAATATTATCACTATGACGACAACGGAACTTTGATCTTTGAGTCTTGGGATGATGGATCCATTCCCAATTCACCCGATCGCACAGGTGTCACAGAATGGCATTTACGAGTGACGACTCCCCGCACAGAGATGCCAATAGGGCTTCCACAGGTGATCAAAGAGTATTCTTGCGATCCCGCCACCGGCGCGCCTCAGCTCATTAGTCAGCTAGTTAACAAACACAGCCCTGAAGGAAGACTGGAAGAACAGCAGCACTATGGCAGCGATGGCCTCCTTGTGTATACGCTCTACTGGAAATACGACCGCCTTGGCAATGTCACCGAGGAGATCAATGCCATCGGCGAAAAGATCACACGCACCTTCGATGAAAACGGCAATAAAAAAACGGAATGTGGACCACGCACAGATTGTCATAGAGAATTTGAATACGATTATTCCAATCGTCTGATCCAGGAAAAAGAGATCTGGAACGATGGACAGATATTCGTCACCAACCATACGTACAACACGTTAAACCAAAAAATCGCCACAGTCGATCCTTATGGTAACGAAACGCGATACTTCTACGACCTTCTGGGCCATCTGACAAAAACCCAACAGCCTCCTCTCTTTAACGCCGACAATCAACCCATCTACCCGGTTCTGGAAACGACGTATAATGCCATGGGTCAGGCCATCAGCATCAAAGATGCCAATGGATATATCACAAAGAAATGGTACACAATCCGCGGTCAACCCTACCTGATTCAATATCCCGACGGCAGCATAGAACGGAAAGAATATACCCTTGATGGCCTTCTGGAAAAAGAAATCGCTAAAAATGGGTTGGTCACAGTCTACTCTCATGATGCTTTAGGCAATGTCGTCAGGACAGAAAAACAGGATCCGCAAGGCAACCTTCTGAGTGCCACCACAGCCACTTATAATGCCTTCCACATCCTCACCGAGACCAACGAAGCGGGCAACGTCACAATCTACCAGTATGATGCTGCGGGCAGACGCATCTCCATGGCAAAAGGGGATAAAGTGATCACCTATGCCTACGATGCCTTAGGAAGGGTGATACAAGAAACACAGGGGGAGACAAGGACAATCCGTCAATACGACAACCTCAATAGGGTTATAGAGGAGCAAATCGAAGCAATTCCATGTAGCTCAGGCTTTAGCCTGAGTTCAGAAATTGCACAAGTGTTGAAAAAAGAACAATACTGCTATGACAGCAGCGGCAACCGCACCCATGTCACGTCGTACACGCAAGCCGGCATCTCCACAAGAATCACCACATACAACCCTCACAACGATCCCATCACGATTACCGATGCTCTTGGCAATGTCACCCATTTTACGTATGAACGCGTCACAAGCGATGGCGTGACAGTCCGCAAGGTAACAAGAACAGATCCGCTTGGCAATCAGGATATCAAGATCTACGACACCCATGGACACATCAGCAAAGAGTCCAGTCTCGATCCCTTTGGCACAGTGCTGCAGGCTGAAACATATATTTATGATGCCTCTGGACAGCGCCTTCAGACCGTAGCTGAGGTCTATACTCCAGGAGCTCCGACCCGCACAGTGACGACAGAGTGGGAATACGATGTCATGGGGAACATGATCCACTGCGTTGAAGCCAAAGGCGCACCCGAAGAAAAGCACACTCGCCTTTATTACAACGCATATGGACAGAAAGAACAGATCACTAAGCCTAATGGAGTCATCCTGTATCACGACTATGACCTCTTTGGAAGGTTGAGTCGATTCCACTCTTCGGACAATACCATCGATTACACATATACGTACGACGTCAAAGATAATCCGATCCTTGTGACTGATGCCATCCACGGAACAGCAACACAGCGATCCTACGACAAGCACAATCGCCTACAATCAGAAACATTAGATACCGGACTGACCCTTGCCTATACCTATGACCAACTAGACCGACCGCTGACCATGACCCTGCCCGACCAATCGACCATCCAATACGTCTACAATGCGCACAATCTGACAGCCGTGAACCGCATCCGCGATGGACAGCTGCTTTATAGCCATCAATACACAGGATACGACCAAGCCGGGAACCTACTGCAAGTGCAGCTTCCTGGACAAGCCGGAACCATTAGCTACCAATATGACATTCTCCAGCGCTTGATATCCACCCAAGCGCCAAACTGGCAAGAAACCGTGCCTGCAGATGGATACGACGCCGTTTCGAACCTTCTCCAACGCCAAGTGATCGATGCCCAAGGGACATTGGATTACGTGTACACGTATGACAACCTCTACCAGCTGACCTCTGAGACCGGCAGCCTGTCTAACACCTACTCCAACGACTCCCTGTACAACCGCGTATCGAAAAACGATCAGCCCTACGCCATCAACGATCTCAACCAACTCATGCAGCAAACCGACAGCAGCTATCACTACGACCCGAACGGCAACCTCATCGAAATCACCCAAGGAACAAACACGACAACATTCGGATACGATGCCCTCGACCGCCTCATCCAAGTGGATAGCAGCAGTGATAGCGTCAGCTATCGGTACGACTCCTTCCATAGGCGCTTGAGCAAGAACCAAGATGGCAGTACAACCCTCTACATCTACCAAAAGGACAACGAGATTGGAGCCGTCAGCGATCAAGAGATCACAGAGCTGCGCATCCTTGGCATCGGCAAAGGAGCCGAGATTGGGGCCGCCGTTGCGCTTGAACTGCAAGGCAGCACCTATGTCCCGATTCACGATCCCTATGGCAGCATCGTGACGCTATTGGATCTCAGTGGCAATGTCGTGGCAAGCTATCGGTATACAGCCTTTGGTGAAGAGCAGATCAATGGAGCGATAGAAAACCCCTGGAGATATGCCAGCAAGAGGGTCGATCCGGAGACTGGATTTATCTATTTTGGCCGGCGATATTACATGCCATCTGTTGGGCGTTGGCTGACGCCGGATCCTGCCGGCTTTGCCGACGGACCCAACCTCTATACCTATGTGCACAACCATCCCTTAGCGTATGTTGATCCCGATGGGCAGTTTGCCTTTTTGATCCCGATTGCCCTTTCTCTAGCTGTGGAGTATTGTGCACCCGCTGCTGCCGCATATTTAGGAAGCTATGGAGTAGCAGGAGGATTAGCAGCAAGTTTTATCACGGGTATAGCAAGCGGCTATAATGATACCGTTTCGACAGCCTTTGATCCTGGCACTTATACGTTGGGCAGTTCAGATCTCGGCAGTTTTATATGTAGCCGTGCTGGCATGGTTGTGGGAGCCCTAATATCATGCTCATCGCCTACAAATGGTGCCAAAAAAGGAGCACAAGCAGTAAGCGGTACTGCATTACAAGTTATCGGAGCAGGAACAGTAAAAGCCCTTGCAAACACCGAAAAAGTCATCATCCAAAATGCCACCAAAACCGTCGCCAACACCACCACACAGAAGACCGTCCAAGCTGCTGAACAGTATGTAGTAAATAGAGGTGCTCCGAGCCTTGCAAATCTAAACCGCCATCTAGCTGCTCAAGAAATTGCTGGGGGTCATGCATTCGGAAAACATGCTGCAGAATTTGGCTTTAAAACTCGATCTCAGATGGCATCACACATCGAAAAAGTCATGGCCAAACCAACTATGATGCGAAATCTAACAAATGGGCGAACAGCGTTTTGGGATAGTGTTACAGGTTCAGTTATTATTAGAAATCCTAGCGCGGTTGACGGTGGAACCGCCTTCGTTTCAAAGAAGGGAATAGATTATTTTCTTAAGGAGATGAATTAAATGAATGCTATCAAAATCAGTAAAGATAAAATAATTCTTGAGCTGACCAAAGAAGAGCTGGGGGTGCTTAGTAATGCATTGAATGAAGTTTGTAATGGAATCGAGGTGTGGGAGTTTGATACTAGGATGGGCATCAAAATCGAGGGTGCGCAAAAAATGTTAGATTTTTTGATATCAATTTACACACAAGCTGATTAACCAGTTTTGTCCAACACTCCCGTGTAAAAATACTAAACAATCCTCTTACTGGTCAAGTTGGTGGAGCTGAAATTGGGACACATATCCCATTAGAGTTTTAATAGTTTTGGAAATATGCGTTAAAAAAATGAGGGTAATGAATGTCCGATACTGTAGACCTTTTAATAAAAATACTATTCGACAAATCAGCGAGGGAGGATGAAAAACACGATGCAGTGATGGATATAGGACAATTTAATGATGATCGTGCGTTAAACGCTTTAGTTCTAATAGCTAATGATCCAAGTTCTAATCAAACGATTTTAGATGCTTGTGGAGAATCAATCGCTCAAATTTGGATGAAACGAAATCAATTCGATATTGAATCCTATAATAAATTTCCCCCAATCGTTCAGCAAGCAATTAGAATGTATATCAAAAACCAAAAAACTAGTATTTGAAAGAGCCAGGCTCAACAAATAAAAGGGCCGGTTAGCTTAGGCATAACTTGTTATGCCTAATGTAGGCCCTCGCGGCCACTTGCATTCCCTTAAGCAGGACTGACTTTTTTGTCTGGTGTTAGCAGCATGGCACGAACTTTCTTATTGATCGTCCTTAGCTTTAAACTTAGGAAAAAAATCAATACGTAGCAGGAAGTGGTTAGTGTCTTCCCCATCAACAAGAGAAATAGTTCAATACCATTTGCTGGCATGAAAGAATATGCTGTCCTAATGGCATCCATGATTATTAGTAAGGGGATAGAGATTAAAGTCACAGTCAGAAGAATAGTTCCTGGTTTCTTGTAAGCACAATAATAGGGAGCGTATGTTAGTCCACCCATTAGCGCTGTCATCACAAAGATAATCAGCAACGCCCAGAGATTATATTGCGAGTAGAGTGGAATAATTGAGAATAAAATAATTAATCCGGCAACAACTGCTGGCATTTTGACACTCCAAAATAGCCATCTTCTTCTGAGTTTCTGTTCTTCGGGATTCAACAACTGCTCATGATTCATAACGCTTTCCTTCTTTTACACTTATATACCGTTTTTGTTTTTGCTTTCTAAACTTTGAAGAAAGAGACCGGACTCTTTTAATGTAGTGGCAGCCTCTTTCATTCCTTTAAGCAGGATTGGCCTTTTTGTCTGGTGTTAGCAGCATGGTACGAACTTTCTTATTGATCGTCCTTAGCTTTAAGCTTAGGTAAAAAATCAATATGTCATAGGCAGTGGAGAGAGTCCACACCATCAACATAACAAACAGTTCGACACCATTTTCTGGGATAGTATTAGATGCAGTCGAAATGGCATCCAGAATCACTAATATAGGGGTGAAGATTAGAATCAAAGTTAGAAAAATAGTTCCAGGCTTCTTGTAAGCACAATAGTAGGATAGGTATATTAATCCGCCCATCATTGCTGCCATTCCTAGGACCATCAACAACGCCGAAGGGTTAAATTCTGTAAAGAGCGGAATGGCATACGAAATTGTAACTAAAACCGCAGCAACGATTGGAATTTTGACATTCCAAAATAACCATCTTTTTCTAAGTTTCTGTTCTTCGGGACTCAACAACTGCTCATGATTCATAACGCTTACCTCCTTTCACACTGTTATACCGTTTTGGTTTTGCTTTCGAAACTTTCAATTGGCGTTCGACATTGTAGCAGCGGCCCTATCCTTTCGCAATTGTTTTCTGCAAATATCGAAAATTCCGGGCAGATGCTTACCAATTCCCGCTAAACCCACATCATTATCAAGATCTTTTTGCAGCTAACCCACTGCGTGGGTTTAGCTGCAAGAAGATATGGATAATGATATGGGTCTAGCGGAATTGCTTCAGCGTTTCTTCCAAGCTAGTGAAAATAAACTGAAAATGAGATAATTCTCAGAGACAGAACGTGGAAGGAAAAATAGAAATATGCTGCCAAAGATCATCCAATGGGCCGAAAAACAAAAAGGTATCAAAGCCCTCATCCTCCTGGGATCGCGCGTCAGTGAGAAAAATGGGGATAAATGGTCCGACTACGATATCGCTGTATTTTGCGACTCGGATCTTGCCTTTATCGAATCTGAGGATTGGTTGAGAGATATCGGAGAGGTGTGGGTGTGTATCAACGAAAAGATCTCTATGCAAGGCAGGACATTTCCAACACGGCTCGTGATCTTTCAAGGTGGAGTCAAAGTCGATTTTTCGCTTTTAACGACAGATTTTCTGGATGCTATGAGCAAAAGGCTCCCTGATGAATTCCAGGTAGGATATCGAGTCCTTTTAGATAAGGGGAACATCACACACAACTTGCCAAAACGACCTTTGGCACTGCCTGAAGCCACCAAACCAACCCCACAGCAGTTCCTGGAAGTTATCAAGGAATATTGGTTTGAAGTCTATCATGTTGCAGTCTATCTGAAACGAGAAGATTTATGGTTGGTCAAATTTCGTTCTGGATCTACAAATGAATTCCTGTTGCGGATGATCGAATGGCACTCCGAAGCCAAACATCAGTGGAAAATGAAGACCAGACCCCATGGAAAAGGCATGCAATCCTGGGTGGATCCCAAAATTTGGAACGCCCTCAATGGAGCCTTCGGTCATTTTGATTCACATGACAGTTGGGAGGCATTGTTGAAATCGAACGAGCTATTTCGGCAAGTCTCTATCGAAACAGCCAAGATGCTTGGTTATGACTATCCACACGACTTGGACAAGAACATCAGTGGATTTATTCTTGGTCTCAAGCCTATCTAGAAATTACGAAGGCCAACGCCCGGGCTGTAAACCCCGAATCATTGGCCTGTAATCATACCTCTAGAGGAGCTGAGGAGGTATTATTTCTTTACTTCTGTATTGGGATCTACATATAAAATTTTTGCTGCAGTAAACCCTTTGACAGTTTTTTGAAACTCCTTATCCTTTTGGAAAGAAGGATCGAAATACAGAGTCTTGATCGCGCAAGATTTGGTAGTCGCAATGTAGTCGAGAAGATCTTTAACATTGTCTATCTTCTTAAATTGGAAGAAATTTTCTTTGTCTATAACTTTATCTTGATGAGATGTGAGATAAGAAACAAACGTTTTCATATTCAATTCGAAACATTTCTTCTCTTTATTGAATGAAATGCAAGATAAGTATTTACTTGCAATTTCCTGACCGTCTTCTTGCGTTGGTTTCAAATCGATAATTTTGCAAAATACAGCTAGAGTCATTAAAAGCAACTTCTGATTGCTTTTTGCTTGATCTTCGTCAAGTTTTTTCAATTCTGCTTCTCGTTTTTGAGCTCTTTCAGCTAGTTCTTTAAGCTCTTGATCACAAGATGAGACGACTTGTTTAGCTTCTTCGCGTTTAAGAGCAGACTGTAAAAGATGATTAGTTTGTTCTTTTAATACATCTTTCAATTTCTCCTTAGAAGTGATTGGCTGTGCTTTATTGGATTTCTCAGTACCAGAGATAGCGGTGCTTTGTTTGAGTTGTTTATCATGTTTATCCTGGTAGCCACCGCCAGGATTATTGACCAATTGTGTGGACATAAGCTCCTCCTTTTTTGAACGGGGCAACCTTGCGAGCCCACGTTGTTTTGATTACACTGTCATCAGGCCAGAGATACTCACAAACCTCTAGGAATAATGTTTTTGTATTGCCGTTGTACCTGAATCTTATATTAGACTCCAGTTTAACATAGAGGCCTTTTGATTTCAATGTATTTTCTCAATCCTTAGTCATCTCCTACAATAAATCATAACGTTTTGCAAGTCAAGTCTTTTGGAATGTATCTTGAAGTCAACTAAAAATCTTGGTTTTGGCACGGATTTTGCACCAACCAAATGTAAATATAAATTTTTAATTTAATTAGAAATGTATTAAAATGAAATTGTAAGTATTAACACTAAATGTAGGAGTGAAGATATGAACCCTACAGGTGATAGTTCAATTAAATCAGATAGTTCGTCTAATACTCTCACTACTGGGAGCAACAATCAACAAACCCATGTTGATCAGAAGAGTGTAAAAGAAGGACATAGTTATTCTACAAATCCGCCAACTACTGACAAAAACATAGAAAGAACAGAAGGAGTATTTACTGATTCTGCATTGAAGACTGATCCTTTTTACGATCAGAAGTCATTAGATATCAAAGGCCTATCAGAACTAAGCGATGACGTTAATATAGAAGATATGTTTGGCGAAGAAATATCACAAATAGACCAAGATACAAATGATATAAAAAAATTAACTACCGAATCTGACTCAGATTCTGACAAAGCAAGGAAAGTGCTAGAAACAAAGCACGAAAGTTTAATAAAGATAGATGATATGGATAAAAGTATTGCAGAGGATTCGGCAGTCATTGGCTCAACATTAGATAGTGCTCTTGAAGACAAAGGTCAAAAAGAGGAATTTCTTCAAAAGATTGATAGCTTCATAGCCACCACGATAAATAACAATAACATTGAAACTGCAGACTACACTACCAATAGTGACGATTTTGTCGATAACATGGTTGAAGATGCGTTTAAACGTGGACAACTGACTATAACGGGATCTGATGGAGTGAAGCGACCTATGACAATGGAAGAAAAAGATAAATTCAAAAAGAACCTGAAAGAACAAGTGGCTACTTTACTTCATCACCATGGTGAGTTGAGGACCCTTAAAGAATTTGCCAGAGAACAAGCTCTACAGCAACAAGCCCATCATGGCGAGGTTCCAGGTGGCCCACACCACACAGCCAGGATTAAATTACCTGCTCCGAGGCCTATCAATCGAGCGCTCGAAAGACTTGATTTGTTTGGAAAATTGAAAAACCCCACATCTTCTGAGTTACGTGCTATCCAAAAGATGCTGCAAGAGGAATGGGCTCTGAAAATCATTGAACAAAAGGCTGAAGAATTCAAAAAAGAAATTCAACACGAGCAAAAGGAAGCGACTATAGAACATAAAATCGAAGATCGAGAGAATTTAGCTAAAGAGATCTTGGCGGCATCCGTCAAGCTATCCAGCATTAGGAAAAAAGTGGAAGAAAAATCCGGTAAAGACGATTTCACACAAATGACAACGGCCTTTGATGAATTTGACCGGTTCCTAAAGGTTCTGATCCGTAAGAGCACAGTAGCAAGGGTCGTCTCCTAGAAGGCGGAATGGCGGAATAGGTTGAAAAAATTTCGGAAACGCTCTATTATCATTCTCACCCAAGCATACTTTGGTTAATCTATGGTCCAGTTCCGCTTTTTGAATGTTCCGGTGACGATACATCCAACCTTTTTCCTCTTTTTCATTTTTTTCACCCGTATGCATTTGGGAATCTCCATTGAGACTGTGATCATTGGCATCATTTTAGTCGTAAGTCTTCTAGTCCACGAGTATGGCCATGCCCTCACAGCAATGTATTATGGATCAAAGGCAGAGATCAATCTGGAAGCCTTCGGAGGCAATGCTCAATACACCAATCGCCATCTGACACCATGGCAAGAATTCATCATTACGATCAATGGCCCCTTGTTTGAAAGTGTGCTGATCCTCATTCCGTATGTGTTGCTGAAAATGGGTGTCAGTCAGAACGACTATGTCAACTTCTTTTTGTATGCCATGATGAGATTGAACATCTTCTGG
>Ga0207122_1014_pt1 | contig 29379 bp, 22 predicted proteins | sample Alteio_BWMinHeat_38_FD_153504 | JGI IMG/M metagenome (GOLD analysis project Ga0207122, IMG submission 153504) | Enriched cells from forest soil in Barre Woods Harvard Forest LTER site, Petersham, Massachusetts, United States -... | ecosystem: Environmental > Terrestrial > Soil > Temperate forest >... | reverse complement strand
ATTATTTTTTCTTGAGTGTATCACCCTAATCGATACAAACTCATCGAAAATCACATTCAAGGAGTCTTGGTGGAACGATTTTGCCGATTTCATAGAATCTGTGCTGTCATCCGGAACCATCGATGAAAAGGCTGCAACACTGGCTGAGAAATGCATCTATTACTATTGTCTGAGAAAGGAACCCACCATCCTCTGGAAATATTCTGAAGCCGACCGTCAGCTTGATAACTGGAACAGCCAATGGCTCACCATCGCCAAAAAGCTCAACCTTTTCGGTAACCTTAACGATAAATGGAAAGAATTTCATCTGTTTCTCGATTCGCCATCAGGAACTCCCTTAAGACAGGATCAAATTTTTTCCTGGAAAGATGTCGATGTCATGCTGCAAAAGCTCATCGATTGGAACACACCTGCGAGTTTATTCAGAGCTTCCTATTTTTTTAGATATGCTGTCCCTCTTTATCAGGACCAACCCCGAATATTACTGAAACATTACTCAGACATTATTGTGAAAAGTGAGGCATTTCCATTCTATGTCGTGAATGAGATATCTCTGATCTGTTACCTAGCGTTGGTAAGTGAACATTTTGACAAGTTATCAATTGCTAAAATCAAGAAAGAGATCATCAAATTGATGTGCAAAGCCTTGTGTTCAACAGAAACAACCTTAACTGATCCCACTCAACGCACAAAGCTGATCACACAATATGTGATCGTCTCCCTAAAGCTTGCTTACAGCCTATCCCCAACCGACTACTTCGATTTAATCAACAAACATCTCCTACCCGCCTCTTTCATCCATCTATTGGATAGAACGGTTCTGGAAATCAATCTCATCGACTTCCTTGACTATCCTGTTGAAAATACTAAAATCAAAAGTGAGGATTTACAGAAACAGCGGGATGACATCTACTCTTCCTATTTGCATATGGTCGAAATCAGTATTAAAAACGACCCTAAAAAAAGGTGTAAAGAGTGGCTCGCTACCCATGTCGCTCGTGTTGTGAATCAATCTTTAGACACACGATTGATCTTAAAAGGAACACACCAACATAAGGAAGGATTCGAGCTCAGCTGTAAGTATTTCGTCCAATTTCAATCAGGCAAATGCCAATGCACGAAATGTATTCCGAAAAATCATTGAATAAAAGGTGTCTTTCGTGCATAGTGTATGTCTTTGCACCGGTAGCTCAATCGGATAGAGTACCCGGCTACGAACCGGGCGGTTAGAGGTTCAAATCCTCTCCGGTGCGATGATCATCCAAGCATTTCCTTCAGGCCCTTTTCAAACGAACGCTTATGTGATCGGCTGCCCCGTCACACGCGATGCCGCCATCGTTGACCCTGCTCCCGATAGCGCTGAGGTCATCTTGGAATTCCTTCAACACAATAAGCTGAAGGCAAAGCAGATCCTCCTGACTCACTCCCACTGGGACCATATCTCCGACATCGCCGCCTTAAAGGCCTCGATGCCCCTCACCGTCAGCGTCCACAGCAGTGACAAAGATAATCTGCAAAAGCCCGGATCGGACCAGCTGCCCTATTGGATCCCTTTTGCTGGTATTCAGGCAGACCGTCTTTTGGAAGATGGCGATGCCATTGAAGTAGGCAACATCCACTTCAGAGTGATCCACACTCCAGGCCATAGTCCCGGTAGTGTGTGTTTTTATTGTGACAAGGAACATGTCCTGATATCCGGTGACACCCTATTTAAAGGGACGATAGGGAATTTAACCTTCCCTACAAGTATTCCTGAGGCAATGTGGCCTTCGCTGGATAAGCTAGCAGCGCTTCCACACAAAACAAAAGTCTATCCAGGCCATGGCCCCTCCACAACAATAGGTGCTGAGGAGTGGCTGCCGAAGGCGAAAGAATATTTTGAAAATGAATCATTATGAGGTATCAAGATGGGCGTATTAGTCGGAAAACAAGTCCCTGATTTCAAAGCAAAAGCCGTTGTCAACCAACAGATCGTCAACGACTTCACGTTGTCGCAATTTCGCGGACAACACATTGTATTTTTTTTCTATCCGTTAGACTTCACATTCGTGTGTCCGACAGAACTGCATGCTTTCCAGGACAAACTTGAGGAGTTCGAAAAACGCAACACACAAGTCATCGGATGCTCCGTGGACAGCTGTTTCTCACACCTTGCGTGGCTTAATACTCCTAAAAATAAAGGCGGAATCGAAGGAGTCACCTATCCTCTCGTCTCCGACATCAATAAAAACATCAGCCACGACTTCGACGTCCTGATCCCTAATGAAGGGATCTCCTATCGAGGCTTATTCCTCATCGACAAATTCGGCCTCGTTAGACATCAAGTCGTCAACGACCTGCCTCTTGGAAGGTCTGTCGACGAAGCGTTGCGGATCCTCGATGCCCTGCTGCACGTAGAGACACACGGAGAGGTATGCCCAGCCAACTGGCAGCAAGGGAAGAAGACGATGAAGCCTTCCCAGCAAGGCCTTGAAAAGTATTTCGCCACCGTCACGCATTAAGAAGAAATATGATGATATTGAAGAAAAATATTGACACACAAGGAAGGCTCCTCAGAACCGGGATTGCCATCCTCCTTCTCATCTATGCGTGGTGGGCAAGCAGCTGGATTGTCTTGGCCTTTTCCCTCTTCACCTTCTTTGAGGCGTGGGCAAGCTGGTGCATCCTGTATCAGCTGCTGGGAAAAAATTCCTGCTCGATAGACAAAAATAAGCCCAGATCAACCAAATAAAATACCTAAGTAATGAGGTTTTTATGAATATAGTATCTTTAAGCGAGGCAGTAAAGAAAGGCGATCGAAAATTAATTGGCAAGATCGTTGTTAATGGAGATACGCTTCTTAAGATGGCCTATAAAGGAGATTTCGAAGGGATCGTAGAACTGATTAAAAAGGGTCCTGTTGATTTAAACTTCAAATCACATGATGGTGACACAGCATCAGATCGTGCATCAAGGGGCGCTTCACGCAATGCTGCCAAGATAATAAAACTCCTTGGAGATATTAAGACAGGTAAAATCAAGCAATTATCAGAATTCGTCTACGAAAAGAAAGTGTCTCCTAATAAAGCCCTTAACAAATTCCAAAAAAAATATAAGAGAATGGCGGTAGGGATCGATATCGATACCAAGAAACAGCTCACAGATCCACTAGCCTCCAATTTTGGAGGATTTGTATCTGGTTTATCGCATGAAAAGTGGCCAGAAGCTGATGGGAAACCCATTCCATTTCTATGCCAGTTTAATCTAAAAGAGGCTGCTGATGTCCCTCCAATTCTGAAAGACATCGCTTTAATTTCCATCTTCTCAGTCGAATCATTTTCAACGATAGTGATAAGGGCTTACAAAAATTTCGATAGCCTAGTCTGTTTCAATCCGAATAGAGACAAACCCTGTTTGACACAATATGGTCCTGTCGTATGGTCTGAGCCCTATCCTGACTACCCAAGTTCGGACGATGATGCAATTCAGGAAGATGATCGGGACGATGAACTATTGGAATCTGACGCATACAATGAACTTCTCTCTTTCAATACAAAGATGGGAGGCTATCCCTATCCAATACAATATTGTCCTTTTGAAAACGAAAAGTCATATCAATTCTGCATTCAAATCGCGGGTGAATCGCGCGTAGGGCTTAATATAGGTGACAACGGTGCGATATATATTGCCCGCGGGATCACTCCCCAAACAAAAGATCTATGGATTCACGATTGGCAATGTTATTAAAATCATGGAGATTTAATATGCTAGGATTGTCAGAAATTACACAGTTGTCTTTAGATAAGAAATTGGAAAATTTCAATGGTGTTTTTTTCAATTCTAATGAATGTGAAACAGAAAAAACGCATTCAATGCTTGCCAATGCCTCATTTAAACAGGAAGGGGGACATCTTGGAGTAGGAACCTTGATGTCTAATAATTTCGATATCTGCTGCATCGCTAAAGCCAAATTTGCTATTCTTATTGATACGGATCAGGAAACAGTCGAATTTAACAAACTTTCGATAGAGATCTTGAAGAAAACAGAAGACCCTACCGAGTTCATTTCAAAGATATCTCAATTAGTGTTTGATCGATTAAAACTAGGATTAGAAGAAAGGAGGAAAGTATACTACTCATTTTATTTTGATGGTAATAGCAATTGTACCCTGGATTCTTTTTCTTCTACACACACTGTCGATCAGATCATTGCCAAACTTAAGCCTGAATTGGAACGCCAATACAGTTGGCTATTGAAAAATAACTATTCATATATGCATCGGTTGGCGCTAGACAATAAAATTATATCAATACAATTGAATCTGTCAGATGTTGACTCATTTAAAAAAATCGCTCTGATACTCAACCAACAAATGAATGCCCTGATGAATACGGTTAATGCATCTAATGTAAGAGATCACATAAGCATCGACAATTTTTTTAATAAAGATAAGCAAATACCACTGGAAAGTGTTGCAAAGTGCATCGAATTGATTGCAAATCCAGATGCCGTTATCGTAGATTCTATTCACAAAGAAGACGAAGATCCAAAGACATATCAACTGACATCTCGTATCGAACAAAGAACATCGCTTGGGAAAATAGGAGAGTATAAGCCCGATAGTACGTATTTTATTACCCGTCATTTTATTACATCAACGACCTTAACAAGTCAGTTGGTTCATTAAATTGTTAAGGTCGTTGGTGTCGTCATTGTCGTTTGTCTTTCTCCCAGGGGAAAATGACTTTCCAATCATTCTTCATGCTGACGACGAACCACCCACGCTTTTTTGCTTCTTCCATCAGGGATGCTGAGAACGTCCCCACTTTGGAATCGTTATCATAAGCGTACTCGCGGACCGCGTCATCATGATGCACGAGCAGTTCAAAGTTCTTGCCCTTCCCTGCCTGTGTCCATTCCAACATTTGTCTGTCGCCATCCGAGTTGCCAAACGAAGCAACCGGGCGCCTTCCGATGAAGAGATTGATGCTTTCAGGTTTTCCTTTTAAGTCATCAACGAAGAGTAATTTGGGAGTTTTTAATAGGATCGGCTGTTCATTGCGATATTCATATTTTACTTTGTTGGCTGTGCCGATCACTCTTTCAGGCGGGACATGGTAGACACGATCTGCGTAACATCTCATGAACTCTTGACCACCGCCCGAGACGATGTAATTTTTAAAATCGTTGTCTTCGAAGAATTGAAGCACTTCCAACATCGGTTGATATACGAGATCGGTAAAAGGTTTTTTAAATCGAGGATGGACAGTCACTTTTAACCACTGACAAATCATATCGTGGAACTCGTCGACAGTCATGCCGGAATGGGTTATAGCGAGAATGAGCTCAATATTTTTCATGTTGTGGTTAGGAAGCCCTTTGAAGCTAGGGACCTCTCCTGCAGGGGTGTGGAGAATGGATTTGAAAGGTTCCTGATCTTTCCATTCAGGATGCTCTGGAGCCAATATCTTGACTCTATCGATAGCAAACAAAAACTGGGTATAGAGGGGTTGTTCCACCCACAATGTTCCATCTTGATCGAAAGTGGCGATCCGCTCTTCGGGAGGGACGTAGTTTTTTTCTCCTTTAGTCGTTGTTTCTTTGACGAATTGGATGATCCCGCTTTTAATTGGCCCCTCATTCCAGGAAGGAAGAGGATCTGTGACAGCCCAAGCACATGCCTGGATGAAAAGACAACCCAAAACAAAAAGAAAATGCATACTCCGGATCTCCATTCTAATTATGGATTTACCCTTACTTCGTTTGCAAATTATTTTTTGATATCAAAGCATGGTTTGCTTGGCAAGGGGAAAAAAGAAGCCGGTGCCAGTAGTCAGTAGCCTTCGGATTTTTATTTCGCCGAAGGCTACTGACTACAGCAATTCCCGCTAATTCCGGCACCCCTCTTCGGGCATGGTTTTATACACATTTTTTTTGCCGCCGAAGGTGAGTCCCGGAGGGACGAAAAGATGTAAAGCCCACAGTGTAGCACCGGAGGTGCAAACTGTGGGAATGGATGGGGATAAAATAACCAGCCCCAACGGGGCGGCAAGAAGTGAATGGCCTTCTTGCCGCCCCGTTGGGGCTGGGTCATTTTAACATCGCCGTACCTACAGTTTGCACCTCCGGTGCTACACTGTGGGCTTTACATCTTTTCGTCCCTCCGGGACTCACCTTCGGAAGCTAAAAAAGATATGTATAAAACCAAGCCTGAAGAAGGGTGCCGGAATTAGCGGGAATTGCTGTACTGGCTACTAGCTATTAAACCTTCTTCATGCTATCAAGGTATTTATGAAAAAAATGCAATTTGCCTGGTTAATTGTCCTCCTTTTTATCAATCAAGGGCATGCCGATTCAAAAGCGCCGCAGGGCATGGTATGGATTCCCGGCGGAACCTTCACCATGGGCTCTGACAATAGCGACTCTAAAAGAGATGAAAAGCCTCCACACAAGGTCCAGGTAGATGGTTTTTGGATGGATGCCACTCTAGTCACGAACCGGCAGTTCAAAGAATTCGTCGATGCGACAGGATACGTCACTACCGCTGAGAAAGCCCCTACGATGGAAGAGATCATGAGTCAGGTTCCTCCCGGAACGCCCCCTCCGCCGAAAGAGCTCTTAGTACCCTCTTCACTGGTATTTAAACCGACGAGCGGTCCCGTCCCTCTCAATAGCAATCGGTTGTGGTGGGACTGGAAGCCCGGGGCCGATTGGAAGCATCCTCTTGGGCCTGACAGCTCAATAATAGGGAAAGAAGAGCATCCTGTTGTCCAGATCAGTTGGTATGATGCTGTTGCCTATGCTAAGTGGGCTGGCAAGAGGTTGCCAACCGAAGCAGAGTGGGAGTTTGCAGCCTATGGTGGCCAGAGCGATATCGTATATGTTTGGGGCAACGCAGAGTTTTCAGAGGAAAATCCACAGGTCAACATATGGCAAGGGCAGTTTCCATATAAAAGCGTAAAAGCTGGCGGTGAGATGGGAACGACACCTGTCAAGGCTTTTAAACCCAATCCTTACGGCCTTTACGATATGGCTGGGAACGTTTGGCAATGGTGCTCCGACCTTTATCATGTCTCATACTACGCCGAGGAAGCAAAAAAAGGGGTTTCAGTCAATCCAATAGGACCTAAAACCAGTTTTGATCCCGAAGAGCCTTATGCCTCCAAACATGTGCATCGGGGAGGATCTTTTTTATGTCATAGGAGCTACTGCAAGGGGTATCGCATCACGGCGCGCATGAAAACCTGTCCCGATACAAGTTTAAATCATCTCGGTTTTCGATGTGTCATGACGAACGCAATTCGTTAATGGATGTTATTGAGCGAGCCCTTTTTCAACCATATTCTGAACGATAAGATCAGCAAACCATTCGAAGCAAAAGGTTCCTTTGATCAGACCGGTTTTAAAACTGTCTTTATGCCAGCCACCAATGCCGCCCAAATTTTGATATTTAGAGGGGGTATCGATGATCTCTTTAAGGTTCTCACAGGTTCGATAGGCATTATAAGCTAAGTAGCCAACAGGCAGCGTGACAAGTACGAGAGGGATGCCTAAAACTAGAGCTCCACCGCCAGCAGCACAAAGGGCGAATCCAAGAACGAAGAAGGCTACATCAGCAACTAGCAAAGCAACAGCAGCCAGTGAACCGGCCTGAGTGGCATCACGGACTTCTTTTTGTTTTTTTGCATATGTGGGATCGACATTGTTTTTTATTCCTTCAACAGTTTTGTGATAGGCACCTGTTAATCCATCAATAAATGAATTCATATTCTTACTCCTTTTTTTAAAAAAATGACAAGTTGACCACAAGGATAATAAATTTTTGTTAAGTTGTCAAGAGTTAATTGTAATCGTTTAATCCGGAAATGTCTGAGCATAAGGTTATGATTGAAGATATTATTTGTATAAATCACCTCTGTATTTTATACGGAAGGTGTACCGAACTACGGAAAGCCTACTATGCTAAATAAAAAGTGGATGATAGGGATATCAGCCATCATCATCATTGCAACTTTGTGGTATTTCTGGAAAGGCGTTTACCGGGAATATATCCTCTTTGAGGAGAGAATAGCCCATCATGGTTCTGTCGTTCAGGGCGCTGCAGCACTAGGAGGGTCCGTTCTACTTGATCCCCAACAGGCTCCCCCTGACGTGAGACAAAGCATCATGCGGGGTTTTCGCATTATTGAGGATACTCAGACATACGCCAAACAGTACTCCGGAGACAGATTAAACTGCAAAAATTGCCATTTTGAAGGAGGAGATACTCTCGGCGGCAAGAACAATGGGATCTCGTTAGTAGGCGTGACGACCCAATATCCAAGCTATTCCGCACGCTTTGGCAAGATGATGACCTTGGCCGATCGAATCAACAACTGCTTTGAGCGCAGCATGAACGGCACGCCTCTGCCCGTTGATTCCCAGATGATGCAGGATATCATCGCCTATTTATCTTGGATATCAAAAGAGGTGCGTCAGTATAAAACGATACCCTGGCTAGGGCTTGCCCGTCTGAAAAGCCAACATACCCCTGATCCGACAGCTGGAAAGAAGGTGTATGAAATCTATTGCGCCATGTGCCATCAGCGTGATGGAAGCGGTAGAATTGTGGGATCGCTCGAGGATCATCCCCCTCTGTGGGGTCCTGGATCCTTTAATAATGAAGCGGGGATGACACGAATAAATACACTATCTTCCTTTATCTATTGGAATATGCCGTTTATGGATGCCGGAATAACTGAAGATGAGGCTCTCGATGTCGCCTCATATATCCTCTCTAAACCCCGGCCAAGCTATTCGGTATCTCCTTAAGTCATACTACCACCTCGAAGAGTCTGACACGAAAGACTGGAAAAAGCTACATGAACTCGGAAGCTTATAGCTTCCGAGCTCTTCCGAGTTAATTTCCGAGCTCTGATAACATAGTTAAAAGCGAGGCTCATCACTATTTCGAGAGGCTTGTCAGGTAGTCGTAGAAGTCGGATTCTGTGGTGATCAAGATGCTGTGGTAGATTTCACAGACGGGGTTGATGGCTTGGATAAGCTCTCTATCGCCGACTCCAGGGGTGCATATGGCTGCGATATCGTGGATCAGCTGCTGTTTTTCCAATGCCTCAAGGCCCAAGAGGTAGTCTTCGGTGCTGTATCCTTCCTCTTTGACCCGAAAGAAGATGAGGTCCCTCTTAAATAGGAGCGCCTGCACAGCATAGTACAAACCCTGGCTTTCAGGTGGCGGGTTACCGAAAAAATCATCCAGCTGAGCCAAGGAACGGCAAAGATAAGGGATATGAAACTCCCCTTTCTCAGCCTCACCAAAGAGTGCTATCGTATATTTTTCCATATTCATGCGGATATAAAAGAGCGCTTATCAACTTTATTACTATCGCGGTAAATGGCAGTCACACCTAGGCCAGATTCGATATTTAATAATCTATTGTACTTGGCCACACGGTCGGTGCGGGAAAGGGAGCCTGTCTTGATCTGTCCGGCATTCACCGCGACACAGATATCTGCGATGATGCTATCCTCTGTCTCCCCGGAACGATGCGATACAATCGTGGCATAACCGTTCGTTTGGGCAAGCTGTATTGTCTCCAACGTCTCTGTCAGGGTGCCTATCTGGTTCACCTTGATCAAAATGGCGTTGCCGACGCCCATCTCAATGCCTCTCCGTAAAAATTTGGGATTGGTCACAAAGATGTCATCTCCGACGATCTGGATCCTGTCCTTGAGCTTTTCCGTCAGGAGCTGCCACCCTTTCCAGTCGTGCTCGGAAAGGCCGTCTTCAATGGAATCGATCGGATATTGATCGCATAGCCTCTGCAAATAGGCGACCTGTTCGACAGAGCGGCGTTCATCGTATTTCAGTTTCTTGAGTTTCTTTTTCTTCTCGATATAGGTGTTGCTGACCTTGTCATAAAACTCCGATGCCGCACAATCCAATGCCAGCGTGACCTGGGAGCCGGGACGGTATCCCGCTTTCTCGATCGCCATCATGATCAAATCCAGAGCCGTCTCATTAGTGGGTAACTGAGGCGCAAAGCCGCCTTCGTCGCCGACAGCAGTGGTATGTCCTTCCCGCTTTAGGATCTCCTTCAAGCTGTAAAAGATCTCCGATCCCCATCGCACAGCCTCGGCAAAGGTAGGCGCTCCGACAGGGCGGATCATGAACTCTTGGAAATCGAGGCTGTTGTCTGCATGTGCGCCTCCATTGATGATATTCATCATGGGGCATGGAAGGATGTTGGCATAACAGCCGCCGATATAGCGGTATAGAGGCAGCCTGGCCATCATTGCTCCGGCTCGCGACACTGCCAGAGAGGCCCCCAGGATGGCGTTGGCCCCAAAACGGCTCTTGTTTTCAGTGCCGTCCGCCTCAATCATAAGCTTATCGAGACGGGCCTGATCGAAGACGTGCTCGCCGACGAGGATCTGAGCAATAGGGCCGTTGACATGGGCCACAGCAGTGAGCACGCCGAAGCCACCATAGCGCGCAGGGTCTCTGTCGCGCAGCTCCAACGCCTCAAACTCCCCTGTCGACGCTCCCGACGGCACAGAAGCTTTCACCATCATGTTGTTATCTGTCGTGATTTCCACTTCCACAGTAGGCCTGCCGCGCGAGTCGAGTATCTCCCTTCCCTTCACCGTCCTGATATAAGACATAGCCACCCCTTGCTTAAAAGATCAGATATAGAAGATAAGAAATAAAAATGAAAGATAAGTTCGGCGTGCACCAAAGGTGCTGAGTCCCGGAGGGACGAAAAGATGTAAAGCCCACAGTGTAGCACCGGAAGTGCAAACTGTGGGTATTGCATGAGAATATGACACTCAGCCCCAACGGGGCGGCAAGAAGGACATTCATTTCTTGCCGCCCCGTTGGGGCTGTTATTTTCATTCCCATTGCACACCCACAGTTTGCACCTCCGGTGCTACACTGTGGGCTTTACATCTTTTCGTCCCTTCGGGACTCAGCACCTTCGGTGCACGCTGAACTTATCTTCTTCTGTGCTGTTCGGAGACGCTCTCCATCAACGCTTGATATGAAGCGTAACGCAATGGTGAGATCAGCCCTTCTTTAACAGCATTCTGAACGGCACAGTCGGTTTCGTGCGTATGTGTGCAGTCAGGAAACTTGCACTCGGCTCCTGTGGAATGAATCTCGTCAAAATATCCTTCAATCTCCTCTTTTTGGAGATCCCACACACCAAAACTTTTGATCCCGGGTGTGTCGATGCACCATCCTCCAAAAGACAATGGGATCAGCTGGGCTGTTGAGGTGGTGTGAGAGCCTTTCTTGGTCTTTTCCACCGTCTCGCCAACACGGAGGTCCAATCCTGCGATGACATTGATCAGCGACGATTTTCCCACGCCGGACTGCCCCGAAAAAACGGAAGCCTTGCCTTTCATCACTTCGCGCAAACGGTCTATACCTTCGCCTGTCACAGCGCTTAATGGAATCACAGGGATTCCAGCGATGCGATATGCCTCAAGGAACTGTTCCAGTAATGTTTTTTGTTGTTCGAGGAGGATCGGATCCACCTCAGGATGAAGCGTAGGATCCAGCATGTCGATCTTATTCAAGATGATCACAGGATCCATCCCTCCCATCTGCGTGGCTATGATGTAGCGGTCGACAAGAGGAGGTTTAAGCTCGGGATTAACGACCGAGACGGTGATGAGGACCTGGTCGATATTGGCTGCGATGAGCTGTTCCTTGCGGCGGGAAAGGTTGTCAGCACGGGATAGGACAGAATGGCGCGGCTTCACCTGGACGATGATCCCCTCATCGCCGGTTTTTTTGAATAAGACGAAATCGCCCACAGTGACGAGGTTCTTATGCTGAGTTTTCTCTTTCTTCAGCAGCCCGCGCAAAGTGCAGACGATCTGCTGATCCTGCCAAGCCACCACAATGCCTTGGGGAATGATGGAGACCACGCGCCCTTCCAGGAATTCGTCGCTGCCCATCTTGGCTTGTTGTTCTTCTTCGAGACTTTTTGTATACTTCTCCTTATCGGTCTTTTTGTACTTAGATCGGTCCTTAGCAGAAATCTCTTTCCTATGGGCCTTATCATCTTTGCGTCGATGACCAAAATACTCCTCCTCGATCGAACAGCCAACCCATCGTCGAGGAGGTGGTCTCTTTCCATCGTCATTCATGTGCCAGATCCATAGGAGTCATGTTATTAATTATCCTAATTTCATTATTTTTGATTCTTTCCTCTTTTTCCCCTACCTCTTCCCCTCGGATTGGGAGAGTCAGTTCTCTTCGTATTTGTAGATCCAGATCCAGACGAACTGCTGTTTTCTGACTTCTTAGATTTAGGATTTCCCGATGTTGTCGTACTTTTGGGTATTGTTTCCCAAGCATCATATTTTGTTTCTTTATCGGTACCTGAAGATGTTACAGTGGAAGTTGTTAAGACCTGTGTTGTCTTTTCTGAGCCATTTCCGTCAGGGTTAGAATCTCCCAATATAACTACTGATCCGTTCGGCTTATCTTCTTCTTTATCAACTTCTTTTGGAGTTTGATCTTCAGGGCTCACTAAAAGAGAACTATTATTAGAACCTGAAATACCAGAATCATCTTTTGAGATACCAGAGAGATCATGAAGAAATCCTGAAATATCCACACCATTTGTCTTTTGTTGATCTGCTGACTGTTTGGATGTGTCTGGATTCGGATCTTTCGAATCTTGCTGTTTCGGCTCTTGTTGGATAACAGACTGCTGTTGCTTTCCATTTGGGTCTTCAACAACAGTGCTATCACTTGTTGTTTCGGGTTCCTTTTTTTCTCCTGTTTTCTTTTCAGATCCATCCCCATCCTGACCGGTCGTATCTTGCTTCTTTGACTCCTCTTGGATAACAGGTGGCTGTTGCTTCCCATTTAGGTCTTCAACAACAGTGCGATCACTTGTTGTTTGAGGTTCCTTTTTTTCTTCTGTTTTCTTTTCAGATCCATCCCCATTCTGATCGGTCGTTTCTGGTTTCTTTGGCCCCTCTTGGATAACAGATTCCTGATTTACTATTGAGGTTTCAATGATTGTGCTAACATTTGTTGTTTGAGGTTCCTTTTTTTCTTCTGTTTTCTTTTCAGATCCATCCCCACTCTGACCGGTCGTATCTTGCTTCTTTGACTCCTCTTGGATAACAGATTCCTGATTTACTATTGAGGTTTCAATGATTGTGCTAACACTTGTTGTTTGAGGTTCCTTTTCTTGCTCCTGATGCTTCTTTGAATCGAGAAGCTGCTGCTCGGATGTTGACTTTTTCGATTCTTCTGTACCAGGACCGGTGAATTCCAACTTTTTCGTTATCTTAGCATTATTCGGAGTCTCGGGCGGTTTCGGAGTCTCGTCCTTCCTATTTTGTGGGCTATCATAAAGAGTACCTAACATTTTATCATCTTGTTTGGTGTCGGTTTTCTTTTCTTGAGGCTTATTGTCTGGAGTCTTGCGTGCATTGATCTCTTCGGATAACGCCTTGGCTAAAGCATTGTAGGATTTCTCTGTCGCATTTTTTGCTTTGGAATATCCCTGGCAACAACAGAAAAATGCCTTAACGATCCACCGCCACCAACTCCCTTTCATTGTGTTGTCGTAACGTTTGTATATGGTGTCGATGCTGGCCTTTAATCCGATGAGTACTTTAGAATCCACTTTTTTAGTGACATCATCTTGCAAGATCTTAATCGTTCTGTCAAATACTGTGTTTAGAGTAGACTTCTCTTTAGATGCTTTTGCTACCAGTTCGTTATTGATAACGATATAAATTCCTTTATTATCAGCGACTTGTTTATAGACGCTGGATAAATTAGAAAAATTGACATTCATAAAAACTCCTTTAATTTAGAAGAACAAATGACTATATTATCTCAATTGAGATATCCGGTCAATATATATAAATTTATTTATTTGTTAATGCATACATCAGGATAGCCCCTGCAATAGCGACATTGAGGGATTCCATCTCGCCAGGCATGGGGATGGTGATGCGCTCGCAAAAACCGCATACGGCTGATGACGGGCCATGAGCTTCGTTGCCCAGGACAAGCAACCGACCCTTAGCAGGAGCAACCTTGGATAATAGCGTCCCATTGACATCAGCGACAAAGGCCTGCCAGCTATTGACTTGAGACAGCCGTTTCAGCTCATCAGCAGTGCCAAAGCAAATAGGAAGACGGAACTGGGCCCCTCGGCCGGCCCTGATGGCCTTGTCGTTAAAGGGATCGCAGCAAGTTGGCAGAAGAAAGGCCCCTTGCCATCCTAGCGCCAGCGCTGTCCGCAGCAGCGTGCCCATGTTGCCCGGGTCGCTGACGCCATCCAAAGCGACGACATATTCCATCTTGCCCAGTTTCTGAGGCTTGGGCATAGAGACTTCAGCCGCGATACCTTCAGGTGAGATCGCCCCAGATACCTTCTTCAAGACGGCATCTGAAACAAGGACGACAGTCGAATGTTGGATATTCTTTGGAATCAGCGTTTCAGCCGTTACCAGAACCGCCTTCGGGGGGCATGTACGGACAACTTCGCCGACGAGCTTCACACCTTCGATGAAGATGCTGTTGTGTTCATAACGATAGGCGCGGTCCTCACGCAGCCTAACGAGATGCTTCACAAGGGGATGTTGAATACTTGTAATCTGTTTCATGCATTCTTCACTAAACGGTTGATGATGATCTGGGGATCATGGCAATTTTCATTGATTGCAATCCTTTCGGCTTCTTTGAGGAGAAGGCCCATCTGCTTACCTGGAAGGATTCCATGCTGCTGCAACAGTGAGGCAGTGACCAAAGGCTTGCCTTTTCGGATCCGCTCGATATGGGGACGCAAAGCCTCTTCCCTTCTGGCATGTTCCTCAAGGAAGGCGGCGCGTTCCTGTTGATTCAGAATGCGGGCGGCAATGACTTCCAAACAAAGCCTTGTGTCACGGTGTGCATACAGGTGAGCCCATTCGACGTCTTCCCGGATTCCTCCTGTCGACAGCTGCTGCGACACCGAATCACAAAACTCGACAAGTTCAATATTTTGATTCGAGACGCGTAGACGGCGGCAGATCTCACATTTTCTGTCGATGCTTTCGGACTGAAAAATCTCCATCAGGTAGAGAATCGTTGGAGACTCATTTGGAAAATGATGGAAGGCATCGAGACGATGGCGTAGATCATTAAGATGCAGTTGCTCAAGTTCAGGGAAAATGACCCGGAGAAGTCCTAAAGAATGCATGTCCATAATGGCTTTGTCGAAATTGGGATATGCGGCCATCTTATTAAACTCTTGCCAGATCCTTTCCATCGCCACAGCAGGAAACAGCGTCTCGGCATTTTCCATGATAGCCTGCCTCGTTTCGGGATCGATGACGAAGCCAAAACGTGCTGCAAAGCGGATCGCGCGTATCATCCTGAGTCGGTCTTCTCCGAAGCGTTGATGAGGATCGCCGATAGTGCGGATGACCCCTTTCTTGATATCGTCATAGCCTTGGACAAAGTCGTGGACAACATCTTCAATAGGATCATAGAACATCCCATTGATGGTAAAATCGCGCCGATAGGCATCTTCATGGGCGGTGGAAAGTTCGATCTTTTCAGGCCTTCTGCCGTCGATATAGTGGACATCGCGCCGGAAGGTGGCCACCTCAAATTGATGACCCTCGATGATGACGATGACGACGCCGAAAGCTAGCCCGACAAGGAGGGTACGGGGGAAGAGGTCCATGATTTTATCCGGGGGGGCGTCAGTGGCGATATCGATATCCTCGGAAGGATGGCCCAAGGTAAAGTCTCGGACCCATCCGCCGGCGAAGTAGGCGACATAGCCCGCTTCGACCAGTTTCCTCACAATGGCTGTCGCATGGGCGCGGGAGTCCATTCTCTTCTCCAACAATGATTTGGATTCATCATACCAGAAAGGACGAAAAGGACCTAAAGGACGAAAAGGACCTAAAGGACGAAAAGGACATAAACTTTTGTCCCTTAGGTCCTTTTCGTCCTTTAGGTCCTTTTCGTCCTTTACAGTGCGAGAAAGTCGGTAAACAGCTAAAATAGAGGCAACTTTTCATAGCAGGAATATTCCAATGGCAACAAAAATTCGGGTGCTGAACGACCTGACCATCAATAAAATCGCAGCAGGCGAAGTCATCGAAAACCCCTCTTCCGTCGTCAAAGAGCTGGTCGAAAATGCCATCGACGCCGGCGCCACAAACATCTGTATCGAAATCTCGGGAGGAGGCCGCCAGCTGATCCGCATCAGCGACAATGGCAGCGGGATGGGCCCCGACGACGCCTTATTATGTCTCGAAAGGCATGCCACATCGAAGATTCGCGATGTCGAGGATATCCACGAGCTGATGTCAATGGGATTTCGCGGAGAAGCGGTCCCTTCCATCGCCTCTATCTCAAAATTCACGTTGCTGACGTGTCCTCAAGAAGAGAATGGCAAAGGCACCATGATCCTCGTCGACGGCGGCAAGATCATCTCTTGCAGCCCTGCAGTGCGATCTCCAGGCACTACTATTGAAGTGAAGTCTCTTTTCTTCAATGTGCCGGTAAGGAAGAAATTTCAAAAATCGCCGAATCACGACTCCAATGAGATCCTAAAGATGGTCAGCTTGCTGGCTTTGGGTCATCCTGATATCCATTTCGAGCTCATCAGCGACCAAAAAACAGCCCTCAACACAATGCCGGCCTCCGACACGACTTTCGAGACGCTCCTGGCAGCGCGCATCGAAAGCATCTTGGGAGCCGACTTCCTATCCTTATTGCTCTCTGTCAGCATCACAAAGGGAGATTGTGCTGTGACAGGATTCGTCGGAGTCCCCAGCCACCATCGGCAAAACCGGACGGGACAATATCTTTTCATCAACAAGCGCGGCGTCGTGTCCCCTCTTGTTTCGTTCGCTGTCAGGGAAGGATACGGCCCTACGTTGCCGCCGCAACGCCATCCGATCTTTGTCCTCCACCTCACCATCCCAGGAACCCTCGTCGACGTCAACGTCCACCCGCAAAAAAGAGAAGTCCGCCTAAGGCAGGAACACTTGATCAAGGACCTCTTAAAACAAGCTGTCCAGCAGGCCTTGCAAAAGTCTCCCCCATCTTCGGCCCCTGCTGCATCGATGCCCTGGGACGACTTCCCAGAGCAGACCCCTTTTGAACCCTTTGCAACAACACAGCCTCAATTCACTGTGCCTATATCAGACGAACACATCCCATCCTTTATTCCATCGGCACCGCCGCCAACACCAAAACAACAAGAACTGTTTATTCCTCCGGAAAAGCCCTCACGGGCTATTCCTCGTGTCATCGCCACCATGAATCGGTATATCCTTGTCGAAGCGTCATCCGGCCTTTCCCTCATCGACCAAACAGCCGCGCATCGAAGGATCCTCTACGAAAAAATCATGCAGCGATTAGCCTGCTCCGACACCCACCAAAAAGAGATCCAACAGCTTCTTATCCCGATCACCATCGACCTGCCAAACCTGGAAGCAGGGCTGATGCGATCCCACCTCGAGACGCTGCAGCAGATGGGTTTTGGAATCAGGGAGTTCGGTCCTCAGACTTTCGTCATCGATGCCATCCCGCCCTATTTCTCCTATGCCGACCTAAGCAACGCCCTGCTGGATATTCTCCATGATATCGACCGCAGGGAAGACAGCCAGCACCTCGAACGGGAACGGGAGAAACAGATAGCCATGGCCGCCAGCCGCGCTTCGATAGAATCCAATAAACGGCTAACGCATGAAGAAGCACAAAAACTAGTTTATCAACTGTTGGAATGCGATCTTCCCTTTCAATGCCCCCAAGGCAACCCCACGATAGTCCACCTGGACCAGGAAGACCTCGCCCATTTTCTCAACAATAAGGCACGAAGAAGCAACAATTAAACACGAAGGCACAAAGGGCACAGAGATCACAAAGAGACTCGCAAAACCTCAATGGAAGTTTTGCGAGTGTCTTTGTGATCTCTGTGCCCTTTGTGCCTTCGTGTTTAATTGCTGCTTCTTTGTGTCTTCTGAGCGCTATTGTGGCCTAGTTGACGGTCAAGATTTCGTAGCCGGTGGGAGTGATGACGAGGGTGTCTTCGAGGCGGACGCCTCCAAGACCAGGCAGATAGATGCCTGGCTCGATTGTGATGACGAATCCGGGTGATAACACCTTCTCGCTATAGGGAGGCCGGTTTCTCAAAGTGGGCGATTCATGCACTTCAAGGCCAACACCGTGACCGAGGCTATGAGAAAAGTTGTCCCCATATCCCTTGGCAGCGATATGATCTCGCGCAGCGGCATCGAGGTCTCCCACCTTGGCTCCTGGACGGCATAGGGCCATCGCCTTCTGTTTGGCTTCATCGACGATGGTATAGATTTCCTGAAGCTTGGGGTCGGCTGGCCCAAAGAAGACCACGCGAGTCATGTCGGACTGATAATGATGAAACGTTACGCCGATGTCGATGAGCACGGGCATGCCGTATTTCAGCTTGGCATTGCCGGCACGGTAGTGCGGCATGGCTGTGTTGGGTCCGAAAGCAATGATCGGATCAAATCCAACCTTTCTGCCGCCCCGTTTTTTCCAAAATAACTCCAGCTCTAACGCAACCTCGAATTCGGAAATACCCTCTTTCAAGAAGGACTGAGCGAACAGGAAACCTTGAACGTCAAGCTGGGCGGCTTGACGAAGGAGAGTGATCTCATCGGCATCTTTGATTTCACGAAGCGGACTCACAGGAGACTCTAAGGGGATCAGCCGAACTGACCCCCATTTTTTCATATTCAGAAAGTTTTGATAGGATGTGTAAACGCTGTCGAATCCAAGAGTGCCTAGAAGAGATATTCTCTCGATAAATTCAGATTCTTTATAGAGGACGGCAGAACAAGGGCTATTCTTCTGGCAGTGTTCGATGTAGCGTCCGTCCACAAAGAGTGTGGTGCTGTTCTTGCCAATGAGAAGCTTGCCAGATGATAGCTCAAGCCCGGTCAGATATAGTAGATCGACAGGATTTTCAATCAACAAGGCATGGCATGACAAATCGTCAAGCCGCTTCTCTAACCTTATTAGTCGTGCAGAGTAATCCATAACCCTCTTTGAAGAGCTAAAAGCTAAGAGCTAAGAGATAAAAGATTTTCTTTTAGCTCTTAGCTTTTATCTTTTAGCTCTTCATGTATCGGAAAAGTCATCGTAAATGTCGAGCCTTTGCCCAGCTCCGAGACAAGAGAAATACTCCCACCGTGCTTCTCCACAATCGTTTTCACTATCGAAAGGCCGAGGCCCGAGCCTCCAAGCTTCTGTGAGTGCGCTTTGTCCACGGTATAAAATCTTTCAAAAACTAAGTCCTGGTCCTCTTTTGGAATCCCGATGCCTTGGTCTGAAATCTCAATCTGAATGCTCCCCTCATTTTTGGCAAGGGTGATCCGAATATGAGCTGGCCTGTTAGAATACTTAGCTGCATTCTCTAAGAGATTCATGAAAGCCAGCTCGAGAAGCGATGGATCCGCCATCAGATGGACATCTTCTTCAGGAGCCTCTATCCTAACATCGGCATCAGGAAACACATCCAATAACATAGTGCGGCATATACCAAAAAGCTTTTTCAGGTCGCAATCAGTCTGATGGGAGCTTGGAAGGTTCTCCACGTCGGACAGGATCAACAGGTCCTTAATCAATGCGGCCATCCGTTGGCAGCTTTTGAGGATCTTTGCAGTGACATCGACCAACGTGCTTTTTGGCAGGTTGGGGTTATCATGAAGCGTTTCAGCAAACCCTCGGATAATCGTGATGGGAGTTTTAAGTTCATGCGATGCATTAGCGATGAAGTCTTTTCTCATCTCAAGAAGCTTATAATGGGCCGACTTATCCTGCAGGACCAGAATGGCTCCGTTGTTTCCTTTCGTGGGAGCCGCGACGACATCGAAAAAGACTTTTTTTCCTTCGGATTGGACTACGATGTTATCTGTGAGAGGGATGCCCTCCTTTTGACATTGCTCTAAAAGCCTATTGCATCGATCTTGACGAACCACATAGAAAGGCTTGCCAAGAAGGAATCCTTTGTCCGCTTTAAGGAATTTCAAAGCCATCTGGTTGGCATAGGTGACGACCATGTCCATATCCACAGCAACGACCCCTTCGATAAGAGACTCCAGGATAGCTTCCTTCTCATTCCGTTCTTTTGTCAGGGTGTTGATCTGATTTTGTATCTTCATCGATAGCGAATTCAGCGTATAGGCGAGCTTGCCGAAGTCGTCCCTTGGATTAAATTGGGACGGATCAATAGCCGGCAGAGTGGCCTGACCCCCTTCCTGGTAGGGGCGTACGAGCTGGATGATCTGATGGATAGGACGCGTTAGGTAATGGATGATAAACCACGTCATCACGCTGAAAAGCACTAAGATGGCAGTGGCAAGGACGATGAAACCGATTTCAAAATGATAACGAAGCTCTGAGACATACTGAAAGGGGAAAGCGGTTCTAAGAACATAGATTTTCCCTTGGAAATTGAACGTCTTGGCAAAGTAAGCAAACTTCTGCCCAAGCAGCTTCGAGTATCCTTCGTAGTAGCCGACACCATGTTTGAATGCCTCCAGGACCTCAGGATGGTCGACAATATACTCTTGGCTGAAAGCAGGGCCCAAGATGCGCTTGGCATGGGAGTCATACAGCACCTTGTGCTCGTTAGAGATAAGGCTTACCCTAAAAAAGATATGACCCTTTTTATCCTTCAAGCGTGCTATGAGGGCTTTATTGTCAGCTGCGGTCTGGATCTGTGTGATGAGCGCCGTCGACTGCTCATCCAATGTCGTCATCACGATATGATGGATCCAGCGCGCCGTCAGAGGAAAAATGAGGGAAATGAAGACGAGGAAGACAAAGACTAATCCAATAAAAATTTTCTGTCTAAAACTTAACATAGCCAATAATTATGAATTTATTTTCATTTTAGCATATCGAAGAATTAATCTGTATCAAAATTAAAGGACAAAGGGACGTAATGGACCTAATCGACCTAATCGACGAAATATCTTAGTCCATTAGGTCCATTTGTTGTTCGTGAACGTGCCCGAGCCCGTGCCCGTGCCCGAAAATCCCGCGTATTTTCGGGCACGGGCACGGGCTCGGGCACGTTCACGAAAAAGGGGCACGGGCACGAACTTGCGGGAAATTGCTTGAGAAAAATCGGTGATTGGGGGATAAGTGGCCCATGGATACACCCGATCAGAAAACGCTTGTACAAGCCAATGCCAGGTTTCAAACTGCCAAGCTTGAGATCAGCAAAGTCATCGTCGGCCAACACGCCCTCATTGATCGGTTGCTTGTGGGTTTGCTGTCCGATGGACATATGCTCCTCGAAGGCGTCCCTGGCATCGCCAAGACACTGGCAGTCACGACCCTGGCCAAGGTCATCCACTGCGAATCAAAACGGATCCAATTCACCCCCGACCTCCTGCCTGCCGACCTGATAGGAACCTCTATCTACAACCCTAAGGAAGGGACGTTTAGCATCAAGAAAGGCCCCATCTTCACTCACATCCTCCTAGCCGATGAGATCAACCGCTCCCCATCCAAAGTGCAGTCAGCCCTCTTAGAGGTGATGCAGGAAAAGCAGATCACTATCGGAGGGGAAACATTCAAAATTGCAGACCCCTATCTGGTGCTTGCGACACAGAATCCGATTGAGCAGGAAGGGACCTATCCACTCTCTGAAGCCCAGACAGACCGCTTCATGATGAAAGTGAAGATCAATTACCCATCGTTCGAAGAAGAGAAAGAGATCATCGCCCGCATGGGGACGCTAGGCCCAAAACCGGAGCCTTCATCGATCCTCACTGCAGAAGAGATCCTGACGACGCGGCAGCTTGTCAATCAGATCTACATCGACGACAAAGTCACGGACTATCTCCTAAGCATCGTGTACGCCACACGCGATCCCAAGCAGTATAAAGTCAATATTGAGGGTTTGCTTGAATATGGCGCCTCGCCGCGCGCTAGCATCGCTCTAAAGATAGGCTCCAAAGCCCACGCCTTCCTAGCAGGAAGAAATTTCGTGACGCCGCACGACATCAAAAGCATCGCTCCTGATATTCTCAGGCACCGCCTGAGGCTATCCTACGAAGCTGAAGCGGAGCAGATGTCCACTGACGACGTGATCCAGAGAATCCTCGATACCATCCCTGTTCCATAATATGAAAATGACCGAAGTCTACAAGCAGATCCGTCGGATCCAGATCAAAACGACAAAAGAGGTCAACAACGTCTTTGCAGGGGCATATCATTCTGTTTTCAAGGGGCGCGGCCTTGAGTTCGAAGATGCCAGGGCCTATCTTCCAGGCGATGATGAGCGAAGCATCGACTGGAATGTGACGGCCAGGATGAACTACCCTTATGTGAAAAATTATCGGGAAGAGCGCGAACTGACTGTGATGCTTATTGTCGATATCTCTGCCTCAGGCAGGTTCAGCAGCACATCGCAGCTGAAAAGCGATATCATCGCAGAACTCAGTGCTGTGCTGGCCTTTTCAGCGATAAAAAATCATGATAAAGTCGGCCTGCTGCTATTTTCCAGCGATATCGAGCTGTATATTCCTCCTAAACGGGGTCAGCGCCATGTCCTGCGGCTGATCCGGGAAATTCTGGTTTTCACCCCGAAAAAAAAGGGCACCGATGTCCGTTCCGCGCTAACTTTTTTAGGCAAAGTGCAACGGAAAACAGCTGCCTGCTTTCTCATCTCCGACTTCATCTGCGAAGATTTTCACAAACAAGCGTCCCTCATCGCCAAAAGGCATGACCTCATCGGCATCAGCGTCAACGATCCGTTTGAGAAGGCTTTTCCTCCTATCGGCCTTGTGAATATCCGCGACCTCGAATCGGGCGAAGATACGATCGTCGATGCTTCTCACCCCAGCGTACAGGATGCCTATCGAGAAGAAACATCAAAAAGGATCCAGTCGCACAAGGCCTCCATGAATAAAATCGGCGCCAGCTTCATTCAAGTGAGGACCGATGAACCTTATGTCGAAGTCTTGCACAAGTTCTTTAAGAGGCGGAGAAGGCGTTTGTGAAGAAGATTTTTATTGGATTGCTTTTTTGTTGGATCGGCCAAGCGTGCGCAGAGCCATCAGCTGTGATCAGCCTCTCATCGATAGATGTGGAAATCCCCACTCCAATCGTTATCAAAGCCGCCTTGCATTATCCCGACACATACACTCCCGACTTCGACGCCATGCGGCGCAACCTCACACAGAATCAGCCACTGCTGTTGGCCAGCTTCAAGCTTACCAAAGCAGAGATCAATCCGCCAGAGGTGTCTGAGGGAGGTTTTCTCAATCAGACGGCCCTATACACACTGGAACCTCTGAGAGAGGGAGAGATCCCTGTGTCATTACTGAATATTCCGTTTATTTCCAAAGATGCCAAGAACGCACCGCCTGTGGAGATATTCACCGATGTGTTTACGGTGCATGTCACCCCGCCGGAAGCCTTAGACAAGGACCCATCCACCATCGGATATCCAGCCCCTCCGCTGCCCCTGACACCCGACATCCCGATCTCGCTCTCGTTGGCAAATCGGCAAGCGTTGATTGACAACCCGGCGCTTCTGGCTCAAGAAGCTATACGTAACACCCGAATCGTATCGCAGAGGAGTTTTCCATGGTCGCTCCTTGCTGCTCTTGTTTTGGCTTGTGCGGCATTCATGCTTTGGAAACGGTGGCGACTGCATCAAAGAGAGCTGGAAGCCAAGCGGCGTCAGATAACACCTCAACAACAGGCCTCTAACGACTTGATGAAGCTGGAAAAGAGAGGTTTTCAAGGAGCCGAACAGGAGTTTTATCAGAAACTCTCTGACATTGTTCGAATCTATATTCAAGATGCCCTTCATGTGAATATCATAGGAGAAACGACAGAAGAGTTCTTGTCAGAAGCATCGGAAGAGATGCGGAACCGGGTTGACAATCTTCTCCACAAGGCCGATCTGGTGAAATTTGCGCATTACCGTCCATCGAAACAAGAATGTGAGGAAGCCCTCGCATCAGCCAAAGCCCTCATTAAGCCTCGGGGATGATCTTGGAGATGCCGCCGAGGGCCGCCTGAAGGACAGGCGGGATATCGATCGATCCGTCAGCGTTTTGGTTATTTTCCAATAGGGCCACCATCAAACGCGACGTGGCCAAGCCCGATCCATTCAGGGTATGGAGAAACTCGGTTTTACCATCTTTCGTTTTGTAGCGTATGTTGGAGCGGCGCGCCTGGTAGTCGGTGCAATTGGAAATCGACGACACCTCGTAATACCGATTTTGCCCAGGAAGCCACACTTCAATATCGACTGTATTGGCAGCGGCGAATGACATATCGCCTGTAACAAGAAGCATGTTGCGATAATGAAGTCCAAGACCTTGGAGCACTTCCTCGGCGCTGGCCATCATCTTCTCAAACATCGGCGTGCTGTCTTCCGGTGTCGTGAAGCAGAACATCTCCACCTTATTGAATTGGTGTGTGCGGATCAGCCCGCGCTCGTTAGCCCCTGCAGCGCCGGCTTCACGGCGAAAACACGGCGTATAGGCGACATATTTGAGAGGGAGCTGGCTTTCAGCAATGGTCTCCTCGGCGTGGAGGCTATTGAGAGGTATTTCAGCGGTCGGGATCAGATACAGATGGAAATCTTCGTCCTGGATCTTGAACTGCTGATTCTCAAATTTGGGCAGCTGGCCCGAATTAAACATGGTCTCACGCCTCACTAGCAAGGGGGGAATCCATTGTTCGAACCCATTTTTGATATGTATGCTAATCATGTAGTTGATCAAGGCCCACTCCAGGCGCGCTCCCATCCCGCAATAGACCGGCCAGCCGCCTCCTGCTATTTTAGCGCCGCGCTTAAAGTCGAATAGACGGCATCGTTCGCTGAGTTCTAGATGGTTTTTAAAAGGGAAATCGAAGGTCCTGCGCCGGCTATATTCCTTAATTACAACATTCTCATTTTTGTCTTGGGACACCTTGACGGTATCGAAAGGGATGTTAGGAAGCTTGGCGAGTTCATTAATAAACTGTTCTTCAAGGGCGCGCACTTCAGCATCTGATTCATGTATCGTATTGGCAGACTTAGATATCTCTTCTGTGATCGCTGCGGCTTCTTTTTGCTTTCCGGCTCTCTTCAGCTCCCCGATCTTTTGGGAAATCTCATTACGATGCGCTTTGAGTTGTTCAACACGAGTCTTGATTTCGCGGATCTGATGATCAAGCTGACATACGGCTGTCAGATCAATAGAAGGATCTTTTCTTTTGAGCTTTTCTTCAATGGCAGCGCGGTCTTTGCGTATAAGCCGAATGTCTATCATATGACTCCTATTGTGGGAATAACATTTTTATCACACAGATCAATTTGAATCAAATGTGTCGTATGGTAAACTCCATCATTTACTTTTATGGAGGTCATCATGCTCATAGGAATACCAAAAGAAATCAAAGACCATGAATACCGCGTCGGGGCTACTCCGGCCATGGTTAGACTCCTTGTCGAGTCGGGCCATGAGGTGTTAGTAGAGACTAAAGCCGGATCGGCTATCGGCTTGACGGATGCGATGTTTGAATCTGCCGGAGCTACTATCGTTAAAGGACCAAAAGAGATCTACAAGGCTGAGATGGTCATCAAAGTCAAGGAACCCCAAGAAAGCGAGTTCCCCTTGCTTAAGAAGGGCCAGATTCTCTTTTGCTATCTCCATCTCGCTCCAGACCCAGAACAAACACGCCACCTCGTTGAAAGCAAAGTCGTCGCGATAGCCTACGAAACTGTCACGGATCCTCAAGGCCGCCTTCCACTACTGATCCCCATGAGCGAGATCGCCGGACGGATCGCCATCCAAGCCGGAGCGACATACCTGCAGCTCAACAACGGCGGCAAAGGGCTGCTGATAGGCGGCGTCCCGGGCGTCCCTCCAGCACGCGTCACTATCATCGGCGGAGGCATCGTCGGCACAGAGTCTGCTCGCATGGCTATCGGCCTCGAAGGCGATGTGACGATATTGGACAGAGACATCTCTCGCCTGCGAGCCTTGGACCTGCAGTTCGGCCCCCGCTTAAAAACGGTCTATTCCTCACCTCTAGCCATCGAAGAAGCGGTAGCTCAGGCCGACCTTGTGATCGGTGCGGTCTTGATACCAGGCAAAACAGCCCCGAAATTGATCACAAGGTCGATGATCAAGAAGATGTCTCCCGGCTCAGTATTCATCGATGTCGCCATCGACCAGGGAGGCTGTTCAGAAACTTCGAAACCAACGACGCATGGCAAGCCCACCTACGTCGTCGACGGTATCGTCCACTACTGTGTGACGAATATGCCTGGAGCCTGCGCACGCACAGCTACCTATGCCTTAACCAATGTGACGATGAGCTATGCTCTAGCCATCGCTAACAAAGGGTATAAAGCGGCCCTGATGGAAAATCCGGGCCTCAAAAACGGCCTGAACGTTTGTCTTGGACACATCACCAATGAATCTGTCGCCCACGACCTCGGATATGCCTACGTAGCGCCGGAGAAAGCGATGAAAGAGAAGTGATGAGTGGGACAAAGGACACATAGGACATACAGGACACATAGGACATTGCTTATGTCCTATGTGTCCTGTATGTCCTATATGTCCTTTGTCCTTTAACAACGAGAGAAAAATGATAGAGTTGCCCAGTAACCTAGTCCCATACGAGGCGAAGGCCAAGCAGGCGATCGCTCGGGGCTGCATCAAAGAGATCGAATTTTCCGGTCCGACATATCAAGTGTTGATCGAAGATGCCGCCGCAAGGACAAAGCTATGGGTCTTTTTGCAGTTGGACAATAAGGGGCGGTTCAAAGACGGTTTCTGCAATTGCGAAGAGTCCAGCGAAACGTCGATATGCATCCATCTCGCTATCGCCCTCTTAGGTGTCTATGGAACTCATCCTATCCCGCTTCACCAACGGTTTCAATTGTCATTATGGAATCAGCTCTGCCGCCTTTATGCAGACTATCTCGGACACGACCACCGCGTCCTCACCAAAGTCAAGGAAGGTTTTTACAAATGCTCCCTAGAGGGCTTTTCCTTCTCTATTCAAGCCTCAACTGATAAAACGATATTTCAATTGGAGAAGATCTTAGAGTTCCGCCCAAAAGAAACCGAGGAGACTTCTCTGAAATTTTCCAATTTGACTCAGGAAGAGATCGCCTCGTGGCGCGCGGGGAACCCGACTCCGCAGCTAAGCTACGAGCTTTCCTTTTGGAGCGATCTGGCCAAGTGGCTGCTGATCCAACAAGAAATGGGGATACCCTATACCCTCTCTTTCCAATATGGCACAGACCAATTGCCCAATGAGATCAAGATCTCCTTTCCGACAGTTACGTCCGTCCTAGCCTTGCCTAAAGGGACCCTTCCATTCATTATTCCTTCCCTAAAGACTGTAGCATCGCCTCTGGCAATCCATGAAGCGCAACCGAGCGAAGTGATCCGGATGAGCTACGACAAAGCCAGCGGCTGCCTCCACATCACAGGAGTGGCTCCAAAGAAAGAGGCCAAAGAAGCTCGAGGCTTTCTAATCGATGGATGGCGTTTTGTCCCCAACGACGGCTTTTACGCTGAGAAGCCTCACGAGCTTCTAGAAAAGCCTAATCTATGCGGTGAGGAGCTATCCCAATTTCTGAATGAACATGCTCCTATCGTCGTCAAGTATCTCAAGGATACCGATATTCATGCAGACCCTATCCGCCCTTCGTATGAGGTCTCCTTCGACCCCAAATGGAACCTATGCATCCGCTCCTATCTCTTCGAACCGGGCGACATGACCAAAGGCGACTCAAGGGTATTTGGAGACTGGGCTTATGTGGATGGCAAAGGGCTCTACCGCTTGGAGTCTGGGCGCTTCAGCGGCTTGGAGACGACAGTCCCTCCGCAGCAGATTCCCGATTTCATCACCAAGAACAGAATTTGGCTGAATGGGCAGGAAGGGTTCCAGACACATGTATCAAGTGTAGACTGTCCCATCACCTACAAGTTGGGCCCAACAGGCCGCTTAACCTTTGCCCATAGCCTTGGCGTAGAGAAAGGGACTGCAAAATCGAAAGATTTCGGTCCCTGGATATACCGTCAAGAGCGTGGATTTTACCCTAAAGCCACCGTCTACCAAAGCCCGCTGCTTCAAACAGACCTTTCTATCAGTGCGGACCAGATCCCCCTCTTCGTCAGGATGAATCACGATGAGCTGTCCTTAGTCCCTGGGTTCTTCAGCGGCCACTGTCCCGTCTTGCGGGCGGGGTTATCCCTCACCATCAATGACAATGGCGTCATCACTGTTGTGCCAGAGTATGAGCTGCTTCCAGAGTATCGCCACAAAACAGTGAAATTCTTCGACGACCTCGTCTATGTTGATCAGGAAGGCTTCCACGATCTTCCTTTTGAAGCGCGTTTGCCAGAGAAATTCAACCATCCTGTCGAGATCGACGATGCCGAACTCGACCATTTCCTGACTGAAGAAATCGACGAGATCGACCCCTACATTTTGCAAAAAGATCCTAGGTTGGTGAAGCCTAAGAAGCTGGAACCCATCCTCAACGAAGTGATCGCTGCTCCGCAGAAAGGGCGTGGATGGTATGAGCTCAAGCTATGCTACCGCACTGAACGGGGCGATATCAGCTTGGAAAGCCTCTGGAATGCTATCAAGCGAAAAAAAGGCTTCTTGTTTGACCATGCAGGGTTGATCGACTTGCGCGACAGACGATTCGACTGGATGCGCCATCTGAAAAAAGATCAGATCCACCCCGAATCCTATTCCTTGTTATTGTCTTCGTTGGACTTCATGCGACTGCATGCGCTGGATCCGCTCAAGCTGGAAGCCGGAGCTGATGACAAAGGTGTCGAAAGCCGGAAAAACTTCGACGAGCTGACGTCGCTGCAGACTCCCGAAGAACCCGATCTGTCGGGCCTCCTCAGCTCCCTGCGTCCCTATCAGAAACTGGGTGTACGCTGGCTGTGGTTCCTCTATCGGCAGAATCTGTCCGGACTGTTGTGCGACGACATGGGCCTTGGAAAGACGCACCAAGCTATGGGCCTCTTCGCCGGCGTCTCCAACTTCTACCGACGCTATGCCAGCGGCACACCACTTCACTTCCTCGTCGTCTGCCCCACCTCCGTCATCTACCACTGGAAAGACAAGCTCACCGCCTTCTTACCCGACTTGCGCATCTGCATCTTCTATGGAAGCAAACGCAGCCTGGAAGAGTTCCATGAGCAATACGACATCCTGATCACTTCCTACGGAATCCTCCGCATCGAAACCGAACTCCTGTCGACAATCCCTTTCGAAGTCGCTATCTTTGATGAAATCCAACTGGCAAAAAATCAGTTAAGCCGCATCTACGCAGCCCTGCTGAAGATCAAAGCCCAAGTGCGCCTGGGGATGACAG
>Ga0207122_1013_pt1 | contig 29588 bp, 26 predicted proteins | sample Alteio_BWMinHeat_38_FD_153504 | JGI IMG/M metagenome (GOLD analysis project Ga0207122, IMG submission 153504) | Enriched cells from forest soil in Barre Woods Harvard Forest LTER site, Petersham, Massachusetts, United States -... | ecosystem: Environmental > Terrestrial > Soil > Temperate forest >... | reverse complement strand
GACAGCCCGATTTCCTCGCGTTAAACACCCGAAAAAGATTCAAAAAAGTCAACCAAGTCCTCCTAAAACTCATTGAAGATGCCCCCTCCGACTCCTTCCTGCTGGGTGCCGTAGTCGATTTCATCGGCCGCATCAACCAGGCGAAGATCTTGAATGAAACTTATCAGTTCTCTTCTTTCGAGTTTTGGCTGAATCAGTACTCTCCGCTTACTGAACACGAAAACTACCTGGTCCGAACTAAGATCGTCGGCAAGCATCTCCCCCGTTCTGAATACCAGTCTTTTTTCCCTATAGGCATGGGCAAAACATTTGCAGGCTCACACTTCGTCGCGGCGCATCTGTCGCCGGATGTCGATACCACGATCGCCTCTTTTTGGGGATGGGTCGATGCCTTAGCGGCTCGCGTCGGCACCGGCCTTCACCTCTGGAGCCTGCCTGGAGGGCCTCCCGACTCGACTGTGATGAAGATTTTCTGCGAGATGTTTGGGCAATCGGCTTTTACCTCTATGGCCCGCCATGCAGGGACACTGACGCTGAATGCCATGGACCTTCTCTCTCAACATAACCTCGTCAAAGAACACGGTGAGATCTCCACTAATGCCATCAACCACAGCAGTGCCGATAGAGCCGTGATCCACATCGACGAAAAAGGGCATTATCTCGGCGATTGGCGCTCCTCCGATGTGGAGCAGATCTCGCCCATCCTGTTCCTAATACGATCCTGTCTGCGTTGGTTTGAAACACATCTTCATAGCAAGCTGATCGCTTTCTTTGCTAAGGAAAATCTGTCCGTCCAGGATATCCCCGCCTTGGTCGCCTCCGGGTTCAACATCAGGATCGAAGAGTGCGAGCCCGTGGCTAATTTCAATGACAAACAGAAAGAGCTCCTGAACGACTTTTTCAGCAAGGTCGTGAAGATGCCGTCAGGGCTTAAAGGCACTTTTGCGGATCTGAATAAGGCTCTCAGCCAAAACAATATCCTCGAGCTGCTAAAATTTCAGCAAGAGATCGAAGCCTTGCCAAAAAGCGGCCTATTCGACTCTAAAGGGCAGCTGGAAAACAACCGATCTAAGATCTTCCACCACCTTGAAAAGCTCATCTTGCAGCTCGACAACGCGATCCAAGGGGCTAAAAACTTCATGGACCGCCTCGACATCGCCATGGACATCAAACATAAAGTCCTTGGCCTATCCCCCATTTACATCACTCTGCGCAGCGACGTCGACGAGATGCGCGTCAAACTGAAAAACTATGACTACCTCACCGTCGTCGTCCAAGATCTCGACGGCACCTTGTTCCCATTAGGCGTCGTCCGCGCCGTAGACCTCCGAAAATCGATCCTGGGAACCGTCTCCATGCGCGATTTCTGCAACGAAGAAGAGATCAAGATGGCGTCGTATCTCGAGGTGATCAGCGTCGTCGACCACCACAAGACCTCCTTGAAGACGACGTCGACGCCTCTGGCGTTGATAGGCGATGCGCAGTCATGCAACATCCTGATCGCTGAACAAACCATACTTTTGAACGATCGGTATAGCCTAGCGAGTATGTCCAGCAAAGAGATCGAATCGCAAATCCGGCAGGCTGCCGCGCTCACAACAACCCCTGCCAACATTCGGCTGATGCAGAGGCTACTCCAAAGGCGCATAGCAGCACAATCGCAGAACTACTTCATCAACCCCGTCAGGGAATATACGGAATATCTCTTATTCCTGCTGGCGATATTGGATGACACAGACTTGCTGACAAAAGTGTCAGACCGCGATGTCGACTGTGTCGCTGCTTTGCTCAATCGACTAAAAACGCTGATCTTACAAAAGGAAGTGGAGATCATCAACTTTGATAACATACCCAAAGATAAAAACTACGCTAAAGCTGCAGCTAAACGCATTCTGCAGCATCCTGACATGTATTCCCTATACAAAACAGTGTATATGTTCAAAGAGAAAGAAGTCGAAGCCAACCTGAAAAACTGCGTCGATGGGTTTCCATCCAATATTTTCACCGACACGAAGGAGCAGAACGGATGCTCGCGCATCGGCCAGACGAAGATGTTTTCTGCGAATTTTCCATTTTTCTTCCAACATGCTGCCGACCTGCGCAGGATCTGGTATCAGCAAGCGACAGAAGTGTATAAAGACTATCCAGAAATAGACCTGCACATCCATATGATCAGCACCGTCGCCAGCGCCGATGAGGTCTACCAAGATAAGGTTGGACACTATGATCATCTCGATGAGATGTGGTTCTGGGTGCCATCGACACAGCAGGCTCACGACCATCTGAGCAGCTTCCTCAGCGCCTTCCACACATCGCTAGAGATTCAACTATCAAAGAATGACCAAGAAAAGATGAGCGTCGAGTTCTTAGGGCCCAATGCTATCGAGATGTCACAAACATTCTCTCAGAACTTCGGTTCGGTAAAGTCTTCGACAGCCCCACAATCCGATAAGGGCCTCCCCATCGCTGTGCTGCGGTTCGGTGCAGGCACCCTCAACTCGCGCAAATCGATGATCTCGCCTTACATCCCGCGCCTCGTCCCTTGAAAACTCTCGCTAATACTCAATAGCAATTTCCCGCAAACCTTCATGAGGAACGATCACTCGCACTAGGAATTCCCTTCTGGCCGCCCCGTTGGGGCTGGTATATTATACCCATTGCACACCCACAGTTTGCACCTCCGGTGCTACACTGTGGGCTATACATCTTTTCGTCCCTTCGGGACTCACCTTCGGCGGCTAAATAGTTATGTATAATGATATGCCCTAAACCCCGCTTTGCCCCTCTCAAATCCGATAGGAAAAACCTATAAACTATTGAGCACCGGAGGTGCTGAGTCCCGAAGGGACGAAAAGATGTAAAGCCCACAGTGTAGCACCGGAGGTGCAAACTGTGGGTGTGCAATGGGTATAATATATACCAGCCCCAACGGGGCGGCCAGAAGGTAAGTTGCTATTGAGTATTAGCGAGAAATTGAAGGAGTGCCCACACCCGAAAATAAGAGGATCGGGTATGGGCACACTCGAGTTGTTCTAACGTTACTCGGGCGCTCTTTGGTTCTCTTCCAAGATTTCCAAGTTGACGCGAATGCCGTTGCGGCTTGCGACAGACATCAGAAGAGTGCGGATGGCATTAATGGTCTTTCCCTTCTTTCCGATGATTTTACCAATATCGGACTTTTCTACTGAAAGCTCGATGATTAAAGTCTGCGTTCCCCCGATTTCGTTGATCTTGACTTTGTCGGGATGGTCCACCAGATTCTTTACGATATATGCTACAAATTCCTTCATAAGTCGTCCTCATGGTTAGAGTGTTGTCGTGCGCACAATACGCCGTCAAAAGTCAACATAGCGAATCATTCGATATTTTTCTAGAAAAAAGCGTAACATCTTATTTTTCTACAATAATCGTTACCGGCCCATCATTGACTAAAGAAACCTTCATATAGGCTCCAAAGCGGCCTGTCTGGACCTTTCCTAGTTCTTTTTTGACCTCATCAACAAATTTTTCATAAATAGGAATTGCCGTTGCTGGAGGGGCTGCATTGAGAAAATCGGGACGCCTGCCGTTGGCGCAGTTGCCGTACAAGGTGAACTGGCTGATCACAAGCATCTCTCCGGCCACATCTTGAAGGCTCAAATTCATCTTGCCGTGTTGGTCCTCGAAGATGCGCAAACCAATCAGTTTGTTGACCAGCCATGTGGTATCATCCGGCTGATCCTCCTTATGCACACCCAGGAGCACAAGCAACCCCTTACCTATCGACCCGCATACAGCGCCGTCGATAGAGACATTTGCTTCTAACACACGCTGAACCACGGCCCGCATCTGTCACCTCTCAATCTTTTGGATCATCTTCGCTATAGCGTCGGGAATCGGAGCTATAAATTCCATCTCTTTTCCTTCGAATGGATGCATAAATCGCAGCACATGGGCATGCAGAAGCTGATGCTCGGCTTGATGTTGTTTGTTGAGCCTATCATTGCCATACACGGGGTCGCCAAGGATAGGTGTGCCTCTATGCTGCATGTGGACACGAATTTGATGCGTCCTGCCTGTCATGATGACAAGCTTAACGACACTTAGTTGTCCATCTGCGGCTAGCGTTTGGCACTTCGTCAACGCTTCTTTGCCCCCCTCTTCAGCCACAGACATCTTTTGCCGATGCACCGGATGCCGCCTGATGGCTGCATCGATATGGGCATTGCCTGGGTTGCCCGCACATATCCCCAGATATTCCTTATAGATCTCCCTGCCGGCGAACATCGCTGTCAACCGCTGATGCGCCGCTGTTGTCTTCGCCGCCACAAGGACTCCGGAGGTGTCTTTGTCCAGCCGATGCACAATGCCGGGACGGAGTGAGCCCTCCTCCACAGGCAGCTGTCTGCAATGATACAATAAAGCATTGACAAAAGTACCTGTCCAATTGCCCGGGGCCGGGTGGACGACCATGCCTGCGGGCTTATTCACCACGATGAGGTAGGGATCTTCATACAGGATCTCTAATGGGATAGGCTCCGGTGTCAGATCGATCTCCGGAGTCAACGCAAATTGAATCTCGACTTCATCCCCGACTTGGGGCTTAACTCGTTTTTTGATAGGGACACCGTTCAGCAAGACCAGATGTTCATCGATGAGCATCTGAAAATAGGAACGGGAATGGATCTCTTTGAAGCGTTGCGCTAAAATTTTATCCAAACGCTCGCCCTCTTCCTCTTCTCGAATCCAAATGCGGTCTTTGTCGTCGTCCATGGCAGGTTAGGGAGATTGTTGGATTAAAGGAAACAGCACCAAAGCGGAATGGTGATAAACATATTGGGGAGCAACACGAGACACAAGAGTTTGAATATTCTGCTGAATCTGGTCGAGATGGGAAAGATCGAGTTTTTCGCCAAGCTTCTTACCCAGATATTCACTGCCGTTAAAGGCGACTTGTTGCAGATATTCGGGATGATCTTGAATAAATAAGTCTAACACCGAAGAGGAACTTTTTTTAAGTTCTTGTTTTAACAGGGTATTGACCTTCAGTCCAAGGAAGAGTTCGCATTCATGCATATTTTTTATCTGGAAGCCCCTCGACGGGCCTCAGCCATCAGTTGTTTCAGTCTAGCTTGATGATGGCGCATGTCATGGACAATAGACATTGCAATCCCCTGTATAGTCATTTTGTAAACATCTGGAGCTTTTACTCTTAACTCTTCCATGGAACCGATCGATTCCATCCCTCCGCCGGCCGGCGTCCCTTTAGGACCCGATGGGATAGACGAAGCCGGAGTAATCGACTCACCCGGAAGTGTTTCAACAACAGAACCGGCTGCATTTCCATTGTAAGAATTTGACATACTACCTCCCACTACACAATAATACCGAATTGTAGCATATCAAATCATTTAATGCAAGAAAGACAAAGGACTAAAAGGACCTAAAGGACAAAAGTTTACGCTTTTTTGTCCTTTAGGTCCTTTTATTTAACCATTTCCTTCAGCGTCACGCTCAGCTTCATCCATCATTTGTTTTAATCTATCTTGGGATTCATGCATCTGATTAACAATTGACATCCCAATTCCTTGCAACATCATGTTATAAAGCTTGGGTTCTTTCTCCCTTAATTGCGCCAAGGAGCTGATTTTTTCCATATTTCCGCCAGGAGCTCCTGAAGGAGCCGACGGAATAGAGGAAGGCGGTGTGACCGCCTTACCAGGTAGAGTTCCGGCTACAGGACTGACATTATCAGGGCTAGTCATAATAACACCCTTTTTTATATGATATTACATCTCATCCCCTAACTATTATAATAACATAATAAAGAAATTATTACAACTTGATATTGTATTAAAAACTCAGCGCTCTCTGCGGTTATCTCTCACCTTTACTCCGAATCTCAGGTCATAGCGGGAGTTGCTGAGGTCATAGGTCTCGCCTTGACGAAAATTTGAATATCGGGTAAATTTAGAGAGTTATAAAACAATAAGGAGAAATATTATGCAACTCTCTTCATATCATGGTAATAATCCACAAATCCTTGATATCTTATCTCTACATAAAGATCTGAAGGATTTGGAAAACAGCTTCGTAAAAAACACAGATACTCTTACTCAATTGGATCAAGACATCGCAACCAAATTCAAGGAAAATGTTTGTTTTAAACTTTTAAACGAATATAAAAGTCAGCCAAATGAATTCCAAATAAAAATTGATCGATTAATTCAAGAGCATGCGCAAGATGTTTTCAGAGATTATACGCAATTTATACAAGTTCAAGAACAGATGGACCAATATGTTACCGAAGGGAAAAAGCTTTTGCAAAAGATATTCCCATTACGAGATCGTATACAACGACAGAGTATTGAATTATATGCAACAGATAAAAACATAGACAATTTAAGAGAATTAGCAAAACTCATATGTGAGGGAGAAGAAAATCAAAATTCTTTCATATTGAAAATCGTCATGTCAAATTTTAGGATAGAATAACAACAATTGTCAAGATTAAGTCGCATCTGAAAAATCTATGCATAAGTAAGATTTTTCCTCGCAAATAATGCGCCAATGCGCTATCAAGTGGCTTCACTGCCGATAAATCAGGGGATCGCCATCTTGAAGATATTGAGAACGTGTATCTATTTTTTGTTAGCTGTGATCGGGATATTGCCGGCCAACATGTCCGCTTTTCAGCAGGAATTCTGTTTTGGTGTCGTCGGCGAATATCGGCGTGATAGCCTCTCCCAAAACATTAAGATATTCGATCCTCCGCAAACCCCCGTCCATAAAAACCATCTTAAAGTCGAAGACATCTCCATTTGGCAGGTGGGCTTAACTGGCACTTATGTGTTATGCGATGACTGGTTAGTTAAGGGAGCCCTTAACTTCGGAACAGTCTCCGGGGCTAAATATACGGAAAAACTGACCACCATCAAATGCAACTGCCACGATTTCACTGAGGCTGCCAATAATGGAGGCCAAACCCGGGATTATTTGATCGGCATTGGCTACGTTCCTTGCTGTAGAGACTGCTTAGGCGACTTATTCCGAATTGGGCCCATCCTCGGCTGGTCGTACCACTACCAAAAAGTCAAGATGAAGCATGGCGAAATCAATGAAATTCGCATTGATGTATTGGATGATTTCCTCTACGAGATGCACTGGGAAGGACCCTGGCTTGGGTTAGACGCAGAGCTGCGTTTCTGCGATTTCACTATAAATATGTGCTATGAGTATCACTGGGCCCGATGGCGCTCCAACTGGCTCTTGGATGGCCCTGATGTCCCCGGTATCGCTTTTTCCGATCATCGAGAATCCAACAATGCCTACGGCCAAGTCTTCATCCTGGAGACCAGCCTAGAGCTATGTTCTTGCGTGGAAATGGGTATTGGCTTGAAATACCAAAAGTGGAAGGCCACAGAAGGCCGAGAAAGACCTGTCGAAGAGCGCACAGAAGCCGGCATCTCGCCCACTGAAATCGACAAAGTCCGCAATGCCACATGGAAATCTTGGGGATTCTTCCTCGACTTCGGGTGCTTCTTTTAAAAGTTAAAATATAAGAGCTAAAAGCTAAAAGTTAGGACAAAGGGACCTAACTTTTAGCTTTTTCTATTTCGCCGGATGCTTTTGCTTTGATCCGAACAATGTTCGACGGCAGGTAGGCAATCGGAACCTCATCAAGGTCTATGATCGAAATCGTTGACGGATGAGCTCCAGCATCCACTGTGCGCTGGATCGCCTGTTGTTTAGCATGTGCTAGGACATCCTCTCGACTCTTGCCGGCAAGCGATAGCATGATATCGATTTCACCGCTGACGTTGGCGATAGCGGCTCCGATGGCGTTAGCACAGCCGCCCTTTTCTGGGCGGATGATCTGCGATCCTTCGCTGAGGTCTTTCTGGATCAATATCGCCCCTCCACCGACGAGCACGATAGGGAGAAGATCTTTCTTTGTCTTGATTCTATTGAGGGCCATGGCTATTTCGCGATGGGCAATGGAAATCGCTTGCTGACAGACGTCTTTATCGATAGCGTGCAGATGGGAGAGATCGCAATCGGGATGGTCGATTGTGATGAACCCTAGTGCTAGAAGGCAATCTGTCACAGTAAGAGTATCCCCGCCAAAAGCGACGCTGTCTGTACAGATTTTGTGGCCTAGGCTGTGAGGGCCGACGGTGATGCGGCCCGCATTCTCCAAGACAATACTGCCTCCACCAATGCCTATGGAAATGATGTCCGGCATGCGGAAATTGGTCCGTACTCCGCCGATATCGACGGCAACACTAGACTCTCTGGGAAAACCATTTGTTAATATGCCGATATCGGTTGATGTGCCGCCAATATCACAGACAATGCAGTCTGTCAGATTGCTCAAATAGGCTGCCCCGCGGATACTATTTGTTGGCCCTGAGCCCATCGTTAAGATGGGATATCGCTTTGCTGTTTCTAGCGATACGTTGGTTCCATCGTTTTGCGAGAAGTAGATCATGGCATGGATATCAGAACGCTCGAGGGCTTTTTCTAGACCAATGGCCACCTTTTCAATGACTTTCACCAAAGATGCATTAAGGATGGATGCATTTTCTCTCTCTAATAGGCCTATCTTGCCGATTTCAGAAGATAGCGTGACAGGAAAATCCGATCCCAGAACCTCTTTTGCGAGGCATTCAAAGGCTTTTTCATAGCCGCCGAAGACCGGAGAAAAGATGGATGTGACAGCAATAGATTCGATCCCTGTCTTCTTAACCTCGTCGAGGACTTGCAGGCACTCTTTGATATCAAGTTCTGGCAAGTGCAGCGGCCTGCCATCAAATTCGCATCCTCCATGCACTAGAAAGTAGCTGTTGCCAATCGCTTCCTTCAGGTCGTTATCCCATGTAAACATAGGTTCAATGGCCTGGCCGGCTGGGAGGCAGATGCGGATGGCTGATGTCCGCGCTAACCCCTTTTTTTGGATGATGGCGTTTGTGGCGTGGGTGGTGCCTAGCATCACGTACTTGATGCTTGAGCGGTCCACAGAGGTCCTGGCCAATAGGAGGGCCAGGGCTTCGAAGATGCCCGATTCAACATCTGCTGTTGTAGGAGTTTTAACAGCTTGGACGACTCTGCACTCTTGATCGACAAGGACAGCGTCTGTGTTGGTCCCTCCAACATCAATACCTATTTTATAAGATGCCATTGAGCTCCTCGACGGGTACGAAGCTATAGTCGTGACCGAAACAACGGGGTCCCCAGACACGCAGAGCGGCATCGCTGCGCATTATCTTAGGGCATGGGATGCCGAGGCAGATCACGCGAAAGCCATATTTGAGCCCTTCTGTTGTCAGAGGGGTGCCAGTACCGAGATCAAGAAAGGTAATGAGGTCGGGTACGGTAGCAACAAGCGTTCCGTCAATTTTGGCGATAAGGTTTTCATTCTGAAAGTCGACATGAAGGGTCATGTCTTGATACTCCTCAAAGCCTTCAAGCAATGTATGCCCTCGCACAAAGCCATCAGTAAACTGCCTATTGATATCAACAATCCTACCTCGGAAAAGCACTAAAGCTTCTCCATAGATAGATTTGCGAGTGGCGGCTTTGATGGCTTCTATGGTATCTTTTTTGTTTTGAATAGCCTCTCGGATCGTTTTACCAAGGTCTATGCAAAGGCTCATCGTGTGAGGTATCGCTGTTCGCTTGACATCAGCACCGCTCATGGCATATTCCGCAATATGGGCAACACCGCCCATACGTACAGCAATCCCCCGTGAGATGTGTTCCAGCATCCTGTTATCCAATGTCTTCAATAAGCAGTAATCGCCCCGCTCGTTGTGCAGTGCCATGGGCGTCCCTTGTACACCGTAAATATTAAATGTCTCCATATGCAGCTCTGGAAAAGCCCGCCCCATCCCATCGGCATCGACAACTGAAATACCTGCTTTCGCGGCAACGACGAATGGAAGTGTGGAGTTAAGTCCTCCGCACTCGATAGACATCGTTGCAAACGCCTTTTTGCCATGGACTTCTTCAAGCATGCGCATCGATTTCAAGGCTTCGTCGCCATTGGGAATTTTCTCCATCATGATGCTCGGCGCTCCCATCATCGCTGTAGGAATGACCCACGCATCATCAGGCACTTCTAGCGGATCCAGCAGTGGGATGGGTCCATATTGTCGGATAGCTTTTATAGCCATGAGTTTACCAAGAGTAGGATCTCCACCGCCTCCGGAAGCCAACAAAGCGGCACCCAAGGCTAAGTCTTCGATCTCTTGTTCTCCAATCAATCTCATCGACTAATACCCATCGGTATCTTCGATGGCAAGGCCAAGTTTGGCGGGAATGCTGAATTTCTTGCATCCTTGCATGAGGATGATATGGGCGAGAAAGGAGATGACAATGGCATTAATGGAGGGGATCCCCACTGGGATGAACATGCCTGCAGCTATACCACCAGCCCATGCCGCAAAAGCTGGCCACACAACTTGGCTATATTCTGTTCCCTCACCAAAGCGGTAATTTCTTTTATGAACGATGTAGTAGTCTGCTATCATGACACCGGCAATGGGTGGAATGAGAATGCCTAACACATTGAGCCAAGGGATGAAATAGTCCACTATGCCCAAAAATCCGAACACACTGGCGATGATCCCCCAGATGAGAACGATTTTAGACTTCTTCATCTTAAAGATATTGGAAAGGGCCAAAGAAGCGGAGTAGAGGTTGTTGTCGTTAGTGGTCCATTGAGCAGCTATGAGGATCACTAAAGCGGGAATGCTTAATCCTGCAGCGACCATGGCTGCGGGAAGATCTCCAGAGCCTGTTGCCAAAACTGTAATGGCCCCTGCAATGATCATGAAGCTATTGGCTATGACGTAACCCATGATACAAGCTATCCAAGAGGCTTTTTGATCCTTAGCATAGCGAGAGATGTCCGCTTGCACTACAGCCCCTACAGCAAAGCTTCCGACAGTCAGAACAATAGCCTCGGTAAAAGAAAAAGGTTGGCTAGGCTCTGCAGCAAATAGAGCACTCCATCCATCCGTACGGCTGACCGTATCCACAATACCCCAAACGGCAAGGGGGATGAGGGCTGGAATCGCGATTTTACTCAACATCTCCAGTCCCCGATAGCCCACGTAGGCTGTTTGCATCATGAGGATGCCTCCCCACAGCGCTGCGACCCTTGGAGAAGATAACACACCGAAGGAGGGCAATGCGGCATGGATTGTTTCACCAAAGAGTCCTGTCTGTACAGCATACCAGCCAAGAAGCGTTATCGCACCAATCGCACTGATCACCTTAGCGCCGCTTCTGCCAAAGGCATGGCGTGCTAACAAGGTCGTAGAGACTCCATATTTTGCACTTGCTGCACCGATAAGGCCCGAATAAACAGCCAATAGCGTGTTTCCAATCAATATCGCTACGATGGCTTGAAATAGAGAGAGCCCTGTGGCTATTGCAGCGCCGGTAAAGAGTCCCGAAGTCGTAATGCAATAACCTGCTGTCACAAGGGCTATCTGGAAGGCGCTGCGCCTCTGGCTAGCTGCAACAGGTTTGACAGCATAATCATCGATAGCTTCATTGTCTTTGGAATCTGTTATCACACCAGTTGCTGGATGAGTATTCATCATTACTCTTCTTGTTGGATTGTAAAAGTACGTAAATGATATTAAAATTTATCCAAATAGTCAATTGTTTATAACGGCATGTAAGGCAGTTCGAATCTCAGAATTTTTGTCTTGCAAATATTAGTTACATATTACATAATTAATAGTAGAGGATGGTGCTTTTATGGGAAGATCTCAAGCTAAGACAGTCAATCAGACATTTTCATTGCCTCTGGACGTTTCCGAGGATTTACATGCGCTCGTAAAAAATCGAGAGATGAGTCGTTTTGTAAGCGATGCGATCAGGAAGGAGCTTAACGCAAAAAAACAATACCTTCGCAAGTGCTATCGTCAGGCCAATCGAGATGAAGGACAATTAGAAGCAACAAATGATTGGCAAACAACCTTGGCGGATGGATTAGATGACTGGTAGAAAGAAAAACTTTCCTAAACGTGGTGAGATTTATTGGGTAGAATTAGACCCTGTCCGTGGAGCAGAAACATCAAAAACTCGCCCTGGACTGATAGTCTCAAATGACATTGGCAACGAGGAATCGGATATTGTCATGATCGCTCCTATTACCACTAAGATTAGGAGAGTATATCCATTTGAAGTCAAAACTAGTGTGTCGGGGAAAGACGCCAAAATCATGTTAAATCAGTGCAAAGCAATCGATAAGTCTCGTATATTACAAAAAATCGGTATTGTCGATTCTATAACTATGCATGCAGCTGAGGAAGCAATCAAAATTGTATTCGGTTTGAATTAACTAACTGAATCTTTGTAAGGATACCTATACCGCAACGCTGCCTGGTAATCTTGGGGATTCTGCAATGGTCTCCTATGGTCCCTTTGTCCCTTAACTGGATGAAGATATCGTTTGAAAATCCAGTTAACTATATAAAAGCCTCATTCTTTTGTATCCTTGAAAGCATGGTCTAAGGGTACATCGGGAACAATTTCTTTTAGAAACTCCTCGCAAGGTAGACAAAGGATATTATTTTTAAGCATCCGCTCTTTACCACGATACAGGAATAATGTTTTCGCTTCAGGATAATCCTCTTGGAATGAAACCAAAGACTGAAGATCTTTCGGGTTAATGCGATCAGAATTCTTGACTTCAATTGCCCAAAATCCGAGAGGACCGAAGATGACAAAATCGACTTCAACTCCAGAACGAGTCCTCCAAAAGTTTACAGTGTGTTTCTCAGAAGTATAGTCCTTCCAAGCCATCATGTGTTGTGCCACGAGTCCTTCCAAGGCTTGTCCATCCAACTCGCTCAAATAGTCTCCAATTGAATGTGGACGCAATGCACGATACACTCCCGAATCAAAGAAATAGAACTTTGGCCTTACGCTGAGTTCTCTTTTAGCCCTATATGTAAAGGGTGAAATTTGATATCCCAATAGCATGTCTTCTAATATCGATATCCAGCTGTCTACTGTCGTTCTCTTGACATAGCACTCTCTGGCAATGTTTGTCACATTCAATTGAGATGCATGAGAAAAACTCATCGCCTGCAAAAAACGGGCAAAAGGCTCAATATGACGTATTAATCCTTCGACCTTGACTTCCTCTTCAAGATAAATGGAGATATAGGCATCCATAACTTCCCGGGGATTATCTGAGTCGAATCTCAATGGAAGAAGGCCATAAAGCAAAGCATCTTCGAGTTGAAACTTCTCTTTGATTTCCACGGCCATGAAGGGATGCATCATTTTTTTTAATGCGCGCCCCCCCAATAAATCGACCCCTTCCTGCCTTAATTTTCGTGCGCTTGATCCGGTCAGGATGAACTTCCATCCTTTTTTTTGTTCTATTAATAAATGGATCACAGGTAAGAGATTGGGGACTTTCTGGATTTCATCGATGACGATTGTGCATCCTTCTGGTTGTGCCTGTACCACGGATTGTAAAAGATCTGGATCGGCAGTAAAACGCAGCCGCTCTTTGTGCAATCTCAAGTCGATCACAAGAGCGTCTGGATGCCTATGAGCTACAAGAGTGGACTTTCCGGTTCCTCTTGGACCTAATAGAAAATAACTTTTCTTAGGCTCCAGAAACAATCTTTTTACATGCTTAAATGTCATTTTGAGTCTCATTTTGACATTACTAATGTCACTTTGAGTCTCATTTTGACATTTTCATTGTCACTTTGCAAGAGTTTTCTCGCAGAAGCCCGTCCATAGATTTGGGATAACTGGTAAACTCAGGCTAGGGCAGGGGGAAAATTATGTATAATGATATGCCTTTAGGGACTGTCCTTTAGTCCTGCCAATCAGCCTTTGTCTCAGAATTAAGTAACTTAATCTCTGTGAGGATATTCTGTAGACTGAACCCTTTGCGCATAAGGGCGGCGATCACCTTTTCTTTGTCTCGGCGGTCGGTTAGATTTCTGGAACGATACCGCGTCGTCAAAAGGTACCTGATAGACTCTTTCTCTGTTTCAGGATCTTTCCTCTGCTGGATCGCTTCCTGGATATCGTCTTTAGGAACCCCTTTGGCCTGAAGCTTCCTAGCAATAGTCTGCATGCTATGCCGCCGCCTTAGATGCCCTCGGATGAAGGCGTCGACCCACTCAGCGTCGTTGAGGTAGCCCGCCTGAAGGCACTCCTCGGTCACTCGGGCGATGGCCTTCTGGCTCACAAGCCTTTCCCGCAAACATTTGGCTAGCTCACCGGTATGGAAGGGTTTTTCAGCTAGCCGTTTCAGCACATAGTTCTTCGTCTGCTTATATTCCAATGCACTGAACAGCTCTTCCCACTCCTCTAACGAACCAACCACTGCCGGAAAAGAGGGTTTCTGTCCGAATATGGACGTATGGACAACTCCCCAGTCGTCTTCATCGACTGTGATAGCTAATAAACCCCGCCTGCCCGGCTTCTGGCTGACGTCAATATTCAAACCAATGTTCCTTCTTGGGGCATGTCACCTTTTTGATCGGCTTGCTAGACATCTTATTGCCCTTAGCCGAGTACCCTTTCACAAGGACATTATTGAAGGAAAATTCTGCTTTGTTGACTTTCTGCAGCTTCTTAGGGATATAATGCATCTCCAGCACACGGTCGGGCTGATTGGTGATGAACTCCAGTGTCATCCCTTCCTCGAAATAGCGATACACCTTTTCCATGATGAATGATGTGACGATGAACCGTTTGGCATAGCAGAAATGCGTGTTGGGATCGCTATAGACGACGTTCAGGATGGTCTTTTTATCCGCCACACCGGCATAGGCGACTTTGTTGTCTTGATGATGGACATATTGCTTCTCGGGGATGTTGATGACGGTGTAGGTACCGTCTTTGAAGAGGAGCAGCAGCTTATCAAAGTTGGTGCACTCGATGGTCTGCACCTTGTCCCCGGTCACCTTGGTGCCGATAAAGCCTGAGTGCGGGTCGAATCCGACCTTGATTTGGCGTGTCTCGATGGCGCGGAGATCGACCTCTTCGATAGTCTTCACCTTGGTTTTGCGAGGATACTCTTTCCCATATTTGGTCAGAAGATGCCTCAAATAGCGGATTGTCACCTTCTTGATGCTCTTGAGGTCTTTCTCGACGCGTGCCAACTCTTCCCGCATCGCTGCGATATCTTCCTGGTTCTTCAGAAAGTCAAACCGCGAAATGCGCCGGATCGGAATCGCCAAAAGGCGTTCCCTGTCATCGTGGGTAGGCTCGCGCGAGAGCTGCGAATGGAACGGCAGAAGCCCCTTGGCAATGACGGTGTGTATCTCTTCTACGGATTTACAGTTCTCTATCAGCTTGTAGAGGCGATGTTCAATGAATATCTGCTCGAGGGTCTTGTCAAAGATCTTCTCCAGGAGGCGGTCCCTTTCGATCTCTAGCTCCCTTCTGAGGTATTCTTGCAGCTTCTCAACATGAAACTTCAAGATCTCGTCGACATCGGTCTCCCAGGGGAAATTATCTTTGATGGCGATGACTTGAGAGCTCAGCGTGACGCTGCATTCGGTATAGGCATAGAGGGCATCTATCATCTCCTGGGCATATTGTCCGCGCGGCAACTTGATCTCGATCTCCACTTTCTCCGCGGTGTAGTCGTGGATCGATTCGATTTTTATCTTACCCCTCTTGGCGACCTCGTCGATGGACCTAATGAGCGACTCCGTTGTCGTGCCGAAGCAGATCTGGGTGATGACTAGGGTCTTGGGATCGCGTATCTCCACTTTGGCGCGGAGTTTGATCTTTCCACGTCCTTTTTCGTAGGCGGAGGCGTCCATGATGCCGCCAGTGGGGAAATCGGGCAATAGTTTAAAAGAGTTCCCTTCCAGGATGGCGATCTCGGCTTCGAGCAGTTCGACGAAGTTATGAGGGAAGATGTGCGTTGACATGCCGACAGCGATGCCGTCGACTCCCTGGAGAAGCAGGAGAGGGATCTTGGAGGGAAGGATGACGGGCTCTTGGTTACGTCCATCGTAAGAAGGCGCCATGGGGGTGAGGTCCGGGTTGAACAGGGTCTCCCTGGCCAGCGGAGAGAGGCGCGTTTCGATATAACGGGATGCGGCCGCAGGGTCGCCAGTGAAGATATTGCCGAAGTTACCCTGAGTGTCCAGCAAGTATCCCTTGTTGGCCATGTTGACAAGGGCGTCGGTGATGGGCGCGTCGCCATGCGGATGCAGCGCCATAGTTTGCCCTGCCACGTTTGCAACCTTATGCAGCTTGCCATCGTCCATCATCCACAGCGTATGGAGGATCCTTCTCTGCACAGGCTTGAGCCCGTCGACATTAGGAATAGCGCGATCCAGAATCACATACGAGGCATACTTGAGGTAGTTGCCTTTCATTAACTGCTTAAAATCTTCCATGTCAATCCTTATAACCTCAGGCTAAAGCCTGAGCTACATCTTCGCTGACCAGGTTCTGCATGATAAAATCTTTCCGTTCCGGCGTGTTTTTTCCCATATAGAACTCTAGGGTCGTCTTGATATCGGAAAACGCTTGTATAGTGACCGGAAGCAGGCGGATATTGTCACCAATAAACTGTCCAAACTCCGAAGGGGAGATCTCTCCAAGACCCTTGAAACGGGTCACTTCGATCCCTTTTTTCAGCTGGGCCATCGCCGCTTCTTTTTCCTCGTCAGAATAGCAATAGAAGGTCTTTTCTTTGTTGCGCACCTTGAATAGGGGTGTCTCCAAGATAAACAGATGGCCTGTGAGGACAAGGCTTTCAAAATATGTCAAAAAGAAGGTTATCAACAGATTGCGGATGTGCATGCCGTCGACGTCGGCGTCGGTGGCCAACACCACTTTGTTGTAGCGGAGCTGCTCAATGTCATCTTCGATGTTCAGGGCGTTCATGAGGTTGAACATCTCCTCATTTTTATATAGCTGGTCGAGCTTCATCCCATAGACGTTGAGCGGCTTGCCGCGCAGAGAGAAGACTGCCTGTGTCAGGGGATCGCGCGACGAGACGATGGATGCGCTGGCGGAGTCCCCTTCGGTGAGGAATATCATCGTTTCTTCTGCGTGCTTTGACCCATCGCGATAGTGGTACTTGCAGTCGCGCAGCTTGGGGATTTTGAATGAGATCTTCTTTTGTTTCTCCTTGGCTTCTTTCTTTACCGCTGCGAGCTCTTTTCTGAGTTTTTCGTTGAAAACGATACGGTCGACAATGAGATTGGTTGTGTCAGGATGCTGATGCAGCAGGGTGACAACGGCGTCTTTGACCTCCTGGACTATAGGAGCGCGGATGTCGCTGTTGCCCAGCTTGTTCTTTGTCTGCGACTCGAAAACAGGGTCTTTGAGGCGGATCAAGATCGTCCCTACGATACCCTCGCGGACGTCGACGCCTTGGAAGCTCTTTTTCGTGAACTCATTGACCCCTTTGAGGATACCTTCACGGAAGGCAGACAGGTGCGACCCTCCGTCAGCGGTGTACTGTCCATTGACGAAGGAAAAGTAGTTCTCGCCGTAGCTCTGCGTGTGCAAAAATGCAAATTCAAGGTGCTTCCCGCGGTAATGAAGCGGCTCGTAGAGGCGGTCTTCAGCTACTTCGGCGTTGAGAAGGTCCAGCAAACCGTTGTCCGATTTGATCGGCTCCCCATTCAATTCGATCGTCAAGCCTGTATTGAGATAGGCATAGTTCCACATCCGTTTGAGGACGAATTCTTTCTCATACTGGAACTTCTTGAATATCTCAGGGTCAGGAATAAAGGAGATGTGAGTGCCGTTTTTCTCTGTTGACTTCCCTTTCTTTTCGTCTTTCAGCACCCCTTTTGAAAAACGCGCTTCCATAAATTCCCCGTCACGGAAGCTACGTACAACGAAATGATCCGACAGGGCATTGACAGCTTTTGTGCCGACTCCGTTCAGCCCGACAGAAAACTGGAAGACGTCATCATTGTATTTGGCGCCCGTGTTGATGCGGCTGACGCAGTCGATGACTTTACCGAGAGGAATCCCCCGGCCATAATCCCTCACAGAAACGGTCTTGGTGTCATCGTCAATCGTTACGATGATCTTGTTTCCATGCTTCATGATGAATTCATCGACGCTATTATCGACCACTTCCTTCAGCATGACATAAATGCCATCATCAGGATTGGATCCGTCTCCGAGACGTCCGATGTACATCCCCGAACGCAGGCGTATATGCGCCAACGCGTCCAACGTCTTCACTGTGCTTTCATCGTACTGCTTTGCCATGCCTTCCTCAACTCACCTTTGTCACGGCGCATCATACACCATCCCCGATTTTCCTGCAGCAGCCAGTAGCCAGTAGTCAGTAGTCAGTAGCCAGTAGCCTTCGGCGATAAACGGCCTGCCAATGGTTATCCGCCGAAGGCTACTGACTACTGGCTACTGATTACCACTAGAAAATTAAATAGAAAATTTGGTATAATAAAAGAAAAAGCCTCTTAGATTAATAATAACTCTCAATAAAGGAGTTTATTATGACTGATCCTATCGGAGGCGTCGACCCAAATGCGCCTACTATTACACCGCCAACGGGAGGAAATATCCCGACAGGTGGATCAAACTTATCTAGTGATTTCTTCATCTTGCCTGACCCGCCGACGACAACCAGTACCTATCAGAATAGCTTTTTGCCGCCCCCTACTGCTACATTACAGGATTTTTTTAACGCATTAGGTGTCTCTCAAACAGAATTCCGCCGTCAGTTGAAAAAATCAGATCAAACCGACGCCGTTGCTACAGCTGATACTACTCTTGGCGGTATTGATGCCGCCAAGCTGCTCGAGTTTACGTATAATTTTATCTTAACACAACTCAATAGTGTTGAAAGTTTTAACACAGCCTTCTTCTCAGCTATTGCACAAGTCAACAATGCCATTAATGCATTTAATACCCAAGCCGGCTCATTAGCCAATGCGGTCAATGGCTCGTTCATTACAAATATTAAAAGTACGATTACTAATTTCAATTTCACAGTCAATACGCTTCACGGATTCTCAAATAGCAACGCACTCAGTGCAGCAAATGTTTACAATGCCAGTGTTACTGGGAGTTTAAACCCAGCTCTTACTAACTATAACAATAAAGTGGCCAGTTATAACAGCCTCGTTACTACCTATCAAACTGCTTTGACTACTTATCATAATATTGCCACCTCACTTAACTTTGTTAATACGAATACCCTCGTTCCGGATTTAATAGCCGCAAACTACCACGGAGTCTTTCCTCCTCTCATCCCATTTTTAAATTCTTCTGTTTCGAATGGAGGACCCACTCTTCCGCTCGAAAGCACGGTCAGCACGTCCCATCCACCAGCTCCTAGCACATTGGCTACATATGGTCAGATCCCCACCAAATTACCATTTACCCAGCTTAGTTTTATCAAGGCAGGTTTACCATATAGCTCACCCTTTACTTTCGAAACTTGGGTTGAACAAGAAAACCTCTTCTACGTTGGTGTCTCCATTGTCGACTTCTTTGGATTTATCTTTACTGGTCATCCAGACGCTTTTACCTATTATCTCACAAGTACTCACACGTTGAATAACATGAACGCCCTCTATAACAGTCAATGGAGCCCGTTTGACTTCACAAAAAAATATTCGACGGTCCCAGTCGCTTTCTACGAAGCCTATACCGGACAGATCATTACGCCGCCGCAAGGGGATGCCGGAGGAACCTCGGCAGACTTAAACATCGCTGGAACAGGCTCAGGAGTCCCAAATGCCCTAAACAAAACGCTCTTAAAAACGATGATTTCGCAGCATAATCCACCCAATCAAGGAAACCTCACGAAGCAAATGGTTGCTCTTTCGGGGAATTTGTTAAATGCCGGCGGTAAAACAGCCATCGCTGGCGGCTTACAAACTTTGACTCCCTCTCTTGGCTCTCTAGCCAATCCGCCCAATAGTCCTGCCATTTCCGTCGTGTCCGCGCTTTCCTTTCTCCAACAAAACATTAAGACAGTCAATTCAGCATCGCTGAACACTCTTTTGAATCAATTCATCAACAGTGACCCGACTCTTTCGAAGCTAAGCACCGAAGACAAAGCTAAACTCGTCAAGGAACTCATTGGAGCCATCTCTCTGACGTTGTTGCTTGTCAGTGGTAAAACCCTGAGCGAAGCCCTCGCTTTACCGTCTCTGTTGCAGCAACTCCTTGGCAATATCCAGAGCATCGCAGACGATATACTCAAGATAGTGATCGGTGGAGGGTCTGAAACTAATCAACAAAGCAGCCTCAAGCTTCAAAATGATTTACTCTTATTTTACAAAGGAAGCGGTTACAGCACAGAACAAGCGACCTTATTAGCTCATGTTGCCTTCGTCTCCTTATCCAACGAGTCGATCCAACCAAGAGCTGCCGTAGTATCTCCTGATTTGACAAATATCGCCCTCATCAAAGAATCTCTGGCATCACAACTGATTATTAATAATCAAAATCTTGATGTGCTAACTGCAGAAAATCTGGCTAGCAGCATTGTCGACCAGACGATCAAGGATGAAGAGTCCATCAAAACCAATATTTTCCGACAAGACTTGTCTAATGAGCTTCTCAAAAATGGGATCACCAGCCAAGAGGCCGAAATTATCGCCAGTAACGTCTTGATCCTCCCGAACGAACAACCACTATTCCAGCTGCCGACAACTCCGCCACCGACAGAAGTCGTTATACCACCACCGCCTCCTCCTCCACCAATATCAGGCACCACACCGCCTCCCCCATCAGGAATCACTACCATCATCCCGCCTGTATCGACTCCGACAGTGACTCCAATAACACCCACACCGCCAACAACCTATACTCAACTAACTATTGACCAATTAAGGGTATTGATCAAGAAGAGGGTTATTGAATTGTTGACTCCGGAATTGGGTATCGCCCAAGCAAATGCCATCTCTGAACAAATATTACTGGCTTTGTTTGGCGCTCCAACTTCCACATCATTGAAAGAACTACAATTAGAAAATCCAAACTCGTTCATCAACCTAGTTGACACTGCCATACAAGCTTCCAATGCCGACAAAAAACAAGCCTATAAAGAGGCATTGCATGAGGCCTTCCGAGAATTTATCAAACCGATCGTGGATCTGAACCCCATGCTGCTGAAAGTGATGGATCCAACATATTTCTTCTTATCGGTAGTCTCGATCATCTTCCATCAAAACAAAACCCAGCTCACCATGGGACAAAGCCGATCCACCCCTGTCGATGTCGCCATTTAAGTTGAAAGTGATGAGTAATGAGTGAAGAGTTTGTTCTTCAGGCCGAAGGCCTGGATTATAATCCAGGCCTTCGGCCTCTATAGTTTATAGGTTTCAGACCCGGATTTGAGACGGGCGAAGCGGGGGTTTAAGGGGGCTTGCCCCCTTAAACCCCCGCTTCGCCAAACTCAAACCTACTAAGAGAAACCTATAAACTATAGAGGCCTTCGGCCTGAGAACTCATCACTCATCACTTTCAACTTTCCACTGACGATTGCTTCGAACTTTTTCACATAGGCTGCCGCATCGGAGCGCTTTTCATATTCTTTTAGGGCATGATCCGACCACTCTCGGTACATCTCCGGATCGGTCAGCAAGCGGCATGTGAGATCAACGTATTGTTTGACATCGCCAGAAGTGATGGCGCGGTCAATACCATAATATTCCCCTCCATATCTTGCCTGCTGCGGCCCATAGGCATCGTACATTGTGACGACCGGACATCCTGCTGCCATAGCATCTAAGAGGGACATGCAGCTGCCGAAAGGAAATTCGTTCAAGTACAAAGTCATGGTACGCGCCGTCTGGCTTGGATTGGGTATCCTTCCCAAAAAGGTCACACGATCGTCAACGCCATGTTCCCGAAAAAATTGTTTAAACTCCGTTTCTTTTTCCGGTGCGACATGCCCTATAGGCGCATAAAACGCATTGGGAACACGCTGCAGGATCTCAGCGATGGCCTGGAGCATCCCCTTGCTTAATCGAGTTCCAAGATGATTCGATATCGTCGTTAAGAGCTGGCTGTCTTCCGGAAATCCGAGCTCAGCCTTAGTCTTTGGGGGTGCATTCCATTGGGCCCTGATATCCATACAGAAAGGGAGCACCTCAACCTCAGTGTGCAGCTTCTGAAATAATCCACGATGGATCTCAGCGGCATCCGCCGTGCTGACGATCACCGCATCAAAACCGGGAAAAGAAGGCTGTGTGCCATGCTCAAATAAAACCCTTAACGGAACTTCTGTCATCTGTGTGCACACTGAATTTATCACATCGGGGCCGTGAAACACGACGGCATCAATTTGATCTTGATGCAACACCGCTGAAACCACAGTTGCCGCGGCTTCATAAGTCAAATTTTCCTTTAGGATATGAATGCGAACGCCCAGGCTCTGAAAAGCGTTTAAAGTCTTTCTACCCCGTAATACAGAAGGATCTGATATGCCAAAGTTATAAGGATACTCAAATTGGTGAAAGTGATGGAGCTCTGTGATGACCAACGTCAGATCGAACCTGTTTGCATCGTGTAGCAAGATGAGATTTCTCAATATTTGGGACGGAGCATGGCCTCGCGGATCGACAACACCCGAGAAAACATGGGCGAGTCGGATTTTCCCCGTCGGCTGATAGGGGCGCTTATGCCTTTGCTGTGCCCAATATGAGAGTATCTGTTCGAAATAGTTTTCCGGAGTAGGTCCAAGAGCCTTTCCAAGCGGCGGCAACCCTTTGTGGGGATCATACCAATTTTGGACGAGCATACGATGCGTCAGAGCTGCTGTCCTCCTCCTCCCATACCTATCTTCTTCGATGCAGAAAAGGGTTCGCTTGGCGGCATGATAGAGCCAATCCGCTGCCTCGGCGGAGTCCTGTTTGAAGTAATCTGTCAATGCCGCCGTCAAGACCGGCAGCGCTTCCTCTATTCGCTTTCTCTTCGTCAATAGGACAGGGATGAAAGAACCAGATTGTAACAGCCTTATATCTTGTCCTGCAAATTGGTCATGCGGATAGAGTTCGAGAATAAAGATCAGGTGGTGCGGAGCACAGAGCGATTCCAACACGTCGGGATATTGGAGCATTTGAAAAAATGTCTCGAACGTCTCAAAAACAAATAGGGCAGGACGCTGCGACAGAGGCTCTAAAACCGAGGAAAATCCTCCTTGGATGGGCTCCAGAAAGACAAGAGGTATCCCTTTTGATGGTATTGTAACCGAAGCTGCCTCCAGAGGATATTGCAATACACTCCAAGGGTAGAGATGGACCACAGCTTTGTTCTTCCATAGCACATGCAGCTCGGGTTTTCTTTGCTTAAAGACGCCCCATCCACGCAATAGCGCCAAGCGGTCGATGATTCTTTGACGATAGTGATACGGGATATCCTGGAGGGCATGCTGGATTTCCTCCGGGGTTGGCGCAATCCCATCCCTCTCGCAACGTAAAAGCCGGCATATTGCCCATGAAACAGTGGATGGGGCTTGAATGGCAAAACTGGCGTCTTCCAGTGTCATCGCTTCCAACATTTTTTGTTCGAATGCAAGCAGCGAGAGGGATACAGGATAGCGCGTTGACAGCACTTTGTCGTCTGACATAAAGCGAAACAAGGAAAGATTAGCGAAGCGGAGCCACCAGATCGGATGAAACACCGACGCATCGACATAGTTGATAAGATATTGAAAGAACGGTTCCTTAGACTCTAGAGTCTCGTAAGCAATATCGGGATTAGGCACGATCTGCTGGATAGCAGAAAGCATCTCCCCCCTTTCAAACCTCTCAAAAAACCGATGGAAACAGTCGTCCATGATCAGCATACATCCCTAGAAAAAGGACAAAGGACACATAGGGAGTTCCGAGTTGAAAGTGAAAAGTGGAAAGTTGAAAGTTAATTGGAAGTTGAAAGTTTTCCTTCGGCCTTAATAAAGACTCCCTGGAAGCCGAAGGACAACTTTCAACTTTCAACTTTCAACTAACTTTCCACTTTCAACTTTCAACTCGGAACTCTTATGTGTCCTTTGTCCTTTGAGGTCCTTTTATCCTTAAATAGCGCGAACTTCTGTCGCTTCAGGACCTTTTCGGCCGGGAGCTTCGACATACTCGACTTTCTGCCCTTCACGCAATGATGCAGCGTCCCCTTGGACATTGCTTGTATGAACGAAAAGTTCTTTTCCACCAGCATCGGGCGTGATAAAGCCGAAACCTTTTTGGGAATTGAAAAACTTGATTATGCCTTTAGATTTGGTCATAGATGCCCCTTAACATTGTTAATTTTTGGATAAAAACCACTCTACTATCAAAGTATAGCAATCGGTGAATTTTTTCTACAGACAAATTTATGCCTTCACTATCCGAAAAAGGCGCTAAGCAGGGGATATTGGATGGGACTGGTGTGAAACGCCTCTTTGTCAGCAGTTTCGATAATGGCCCCTCCATCCATCAAAAACATCGTTCCTTGAAGCTTAGTGACCAGCTGCATATCATGTGTGGTCAATAGGACAATCCGATTATCTAAAGCTAGCTCCATGATATCATGAGCAATCTGATTGGTCAGGATAGGATCAAGGGCCGATGTAGGCTCATCGAAACAGATAATCTGCGGATTGAGCGCCACCGTCCTAGCAATGGCCAACCTCTGCTTTTGCCCTCCTGACAGCTCATGCACACGCGCAGAAGCTTTGTCTTGCAACGCATATCTTCCAAGAAGGCTTCGTGCAATGGTTTTTGCTTCTGTTTTGTTTTTCTTTTGCCTCTTGATCAATGCCAAAGTGATATTGTCTTCAACAGATAAGTTCTCAAATAAATTAAAATGCTGAAAGACCATGCCAATATCAGAAAAATCGAGCGGTTGTCCATCTAAGATGAATGCCTCCATCTCACATGCATCGAGGTTATTCATCGCACGTAATAGCGATGTCTTTCCCGCTCCCGATCCTCCTAAGAAGATCCCAATCCGTCCACGAGGTATCTCAAATGACAATTTTGTTAAGATCGTTTTTCCTTTAATGTGTCTCGATAAGTTTTTAACGTGTAACATAAGCCCCTACAACCTCTTCTCTAATTTTTTAAGGAAAAACGTCAGCGATGCTGTCATCAAGAGGTAGATGAGCGAGATGGCGATCAGAATGGAGAAGGCATCGTACGTATGGCTTCGGATGATCGAAGCCTCCTTCGACAGCTCCACCACTCCAATGATCGAGGCCAAGCTCGAGTCCTTGACAAGGGTGACAAGCTCATTTCCAAGGGCAGGCATCGCTATCCGATAAGCCTGAGGAAACACAATAAATCGCATCGTCGCCGTCCTGCTCAGCCCCAGCGTCTGCGCTGCCTCCAGCTGCCCAAGAGAAACTGCGTTGACTCCTGCCATGACGATCTGACTCACATAGGCACCGCTATTGAGGCCTATGGCCATGCTTGCCGCCCAAAACGGCGCTATCATGATGCCAAATTGAGGCAGGACGTAATAAGCAATAAGAATCTGCACGAGCATCGGCGTCCCTCTCACAAGGGTCACATAAGCCAAAATTGCTGCTTGGAGCATTCGACTCCTTGATGTCTCAGCAAAGGCCAACACAGTCCCCACACATAGCCCAATAACAGCTGCCACCAGAGTGATCTGTAGACTGAGCGCCGCCCCTTGCAGCAGCTTGGGCAACGACTCCCATATCAGTTGACTATCTATCATGGCAGCATCCACGTTTTTTTGAATTTTTCTATCGTTCCGTCAGTTTCCATGGCATCCAGAGCCTTTTGTATATGCACTAATAGGTCGGGATGCAGCTTAGAGACTGCTAAAGCGCATTCTTGATCAGTATCATCAATCTTACTGATGACATATTGTGAGTTAGGATTTTGTCTCAAAAACGATTCAAATGAGCTCTTTGCCGTCACGAAGGCATCAGCACGGCCGCTATCAAGCGCCAAAAAGGCGTCGGCCGGATTTGCCAAACGGACAAGATGCATCCCCTCTTTTTTTGAGAGAAACAGGTCCGAGGTATATCCCTCGTTCACAACGACAGTTTTCCCGACTAATTCCTCAAGGGTAAGAGGTTTTGCCATCGTCACAATGACCAAAGGGTCTCCGATTACGTAAGGCTGAGTGAATAATACTCTCTTAGCCCGCTCTACAGTAGGGCTCATCCCGGCAGCAACAAAATCGACTGTCCCAAGAGCCAACTCCGGTATCAGTGCATCAAATGGCATATCTTTAAGGCTGATCTCTTTGTCCAACCTATGGCACACTTCCTTGGCGACATCGATGTCAAAACCCACGATTTCACCATTCTGGATAAAGCAATAAGGGGGAAACTCTGCGTTTGTCCCGACAACCAGAATGCGATCGCTATGGCGTTCGCCCAAAATGCTAAATAGCAATAATAACCCTGAAATAAAAGAAATCGTGACAATGACTATTTTATACATATTTTGTTCCCCCTTTTTTATAATACAGCTTCTGGCATAGATCTAGGTATATCGCTTGGATAGCCTTGATGGATCGCGGAGTGATAAACACCACGTTCTCTCCAGCCAGACACCCTAAGCTATCAACATCGGTCAGTTGATCGAGATAGTCGCCTACAAAGGCAGCAAGCCCAGGATGCGTCTTGATCACTATCATGGCTTCGTTGTGGGCGATGTCAACAATCGCCAACCTCAAGATCTCCGTTGCCACATCAATCGTAGGCATTTCATAGACAAGAGCGCCCTTGACCTGCTTCTTCACGACGCCAAGATGACGCAAGTCGCGTGAAACCACGGCTTGATTGGTCGCGATGCCATGCCTGTCCTTCAATAGCATGACAAGATGCTTTTGATCCGTGATCCGCTCTTTCTTGATCAGGTCTACGATGGCTTCCTGACGCTCTTCTTGCAAAGATTTTGTCTTCATTCATGTCCTCCAAAAGAGATTATTTATGCATATATGAATGAATATTAATTCATCTCGAAATAAATGTCAACACAAAAAAATTGGGTGTTAAGCCCAAGGATTAATGAGGGGAAGATCAATCTCTTGAAAATCTTTTGTGTTTAGAGTGATCAGAGCTAAACCATGTGACTTGGCAATTGCAGCAATGTATAAATCCTGCACTCCAATCGTAATCCCTTTTCTCTTTAGCAAGGCATTTAAATGACCCCATTCCTTTGCTACAACATCATCTATCGAAAGAATGCGATCTTTGAAACGAGAGTGTACTTCACCATAAAACCAATCTTCTAAATCTTTTTTCTTCTTCGATTTCGTCAATCTTTGAATGCCATCCCATAACTCTGCAATCGTGACAACACTTATGTAAAATAGATCTGGATCCTTGCTTTCAAACCAACCTTGAGCCTTCTCAGGGACATTTTTTCTCAATTCACTGAGGACACAGGTATCGAAAAGAAAACTCATAACTCAATATCCCTTGGTAAGTCTTTTCTTCTTTCAAGCTTAAGATGGATATCGCGATGCGGAGACCTTTGAAAAAAGGTCACAATACTTTCTCTAGGTTGTTTCAATTTGGCATAATCCCTATCAGATATAATCCATACACTATCTTCCCCCCGGTCGGTAACTTTCTGGGGCCCCTCATTTTTGGCATGCCGAATGACTTCGCTTAAGCGTTGTTTGACTTGCTGAATTTGCCATGTGCTCATAAGTTCCTCCTATCTAGACTGTCTAGATTTATTATATCATATTAACAATTACTAAGGCAAGAATAGAAATTGTGAGACAGTGAGAAAAATATCGAAGACGCTTAGATAGCGCGCACTTCTGTGGCTTCGGGGCCTTTGCGGCCTGGCGATTCGACATACTCGACTTTCTGCCCTTCGTGAAGCGATTCAGCGTCCCCTTGGACATTGCTTGTATGAACGAAAAGATCTTTTCCACCAGCATCCGGCGTGATAAAGCCGAAACCTTTTTGGGAATTGAAAAACTTGATTGTACCCTTAGCTTTTGTCATAAGTGCCTCTAAACCTCATTTATATTTAAACACAACCTTATCGCTAACGTATCGGAATCGGTAAATTAATGCTACAATTTTTTTTTAGGAAACGATATCGACAAGCTGATGGGAAGGATTTTTCTTCATGGCATATTGTTTTTCCCAGAGGTCGCCAAAAAGGACAATGGGCCTCTCCAGCCTGTCGCGAACGACCATGGCGTTGCTTGTCTTTTCAAAGGTGTCTTTATTGCCTATCAGCCAGGCACTGCATTTGTAAGGAAGCGGCGTCAGCACCGTTTCGACTCCATACTCATCCCGGAGACGATATTGCATCACCTCAAACTGAAGCTGTCCGACAGCGGCAAAGATCACCTCGCCGCTCAAATCAAAAGGCCTTAAGAGCTGGATAGCCCCCTCTTCAGTGAGCTGGACGACCCCTTTGTCAAAAGATTTCCTCTTGCCGACATCCTTAGGGTACACCTTGGCAAAGATCTCAGGCTGAAACTGCGGCATCGGCTTAAAATTGCCGCCGCAATTCAGCGATATCGTATCCCCCACAGCAAAGACTCCGGGGTTGATCACTCCGATGACATCGCCGGCAAAGGCTTCATCCACCGTCGTCCTCTCGCCAGCTACCATGCCATGTGGCCGCGACAGCCTAACTTCCTTTCCCAGCCTATGGTGCTTGACCACAAGGTCTCGCTCAAACCGGCCGGAGCATATCCTCAAAAAGGCCATGCTATCGCGATGGCGTCTGTCCATGTTGGCCTGTATCTTAAACACATAGGCGCTGAAAGGCATCTGGATAGGATCAATCAGAGCCTCTCCTCCCTGCTTCAAGTCGACGGCACGAGGCTGAGGCGATGGTGCCAGGTCCACGAAGGCATCGAAGAAGGGTTCCACCCCAAAATTCGTCAAGGCCGACGCAAAAAAGACCGGAGTCACCTTCCCCGAAAGAAAATCGCTCTGCCTGTATGGGTTCCCTGCCGTATCCAACAACTCGAGATCGCTCTTGAGCTTATTGACTGCCTCTTCACCTACTAATTCTTTGAGCTCATTGCTGTCCAATGGATAGCGGGCGATGGCAGCCTTTTGGGCGCCGCCTACAGAGACTTTTTTAAATATCAAACACTCTTTGGCTAGCCTGTCGTATACTCCAGTAAAATTTCTCGCTTCGCCGATAGGCCAATTCAAGGCTGTCGAATGGATCCCTAGCATGTTCTCGACCTCTTCCATCAGGTCCAGAGGCTCGCGTCCGGGCATATCCATCTTGTTGATGAAGGTCATCACAGGGATCTTACGAAGGCGGCAAACGTCGAACAGTTTTCTCGTCTGCTTTTCGACCCCTTTGGCGGCGTCGATGACCATGATGGCGCAGTCGGCGGCAGTCAACGTGCGGTAGGTGTCTTCGGAGAAGTCCTCATGGCCGGGAGTATCCAAAACGTTGATGATGGCATCTTTATAGGTAAACTGCATGGCTGATGATGTTATCGAGATGCCTCGCTCCTGCTCCATCGCCATCCAGTCCGAGGCTGCGGCTTTGCGTCCTTTGCGGCCCGACACCATACCCGCAGTGTGAATCATGCCGGAATACAGCAGCAGCTTCTCCGTCAACGTGGTTTTGCCGGCATCAGGGTGGCTGATGATAGCAAAAGTACGTCTTTTGTTAATTGTGTCCCGTAGATAGTGTTCA
>Ga0207122_1012_pt1 | contig 29966 bp, 27 predicted proteins | sample Alteio_BWMinHeat_38_FD_153504 | JGI IMG/M metagenome (GOLD analysis project Ga0207122, IMG submission 153504) | Enriched cells from forest soil in Barre Woods Harvard Forest LTER site, Petersham, Massachusetts, United States -... | ecosystem: Environmental > Terrestrial > Soil > Temperate forest >... | reverse complement strand
TGTCAAAATGCCATTGACATCGCCCGAGACGCCAACATGCTCTTGTGCGAGAGCACCTACCTGGAAGAGCATCACGATCTCGCCACCAAGCATCACCACCTGACAGCTAAGCAGGCAGGCACGATAGCCAAGAAAGCCAATGTCAAAGAGTTGATTTTAACGCACTTTTCTGCGCGTTACCAGAATGTGAAAGACTTCGAGAACGAAGCCAAAACCGTTTTCCCTAACACCCACGTCGCCGACGATTTCGCCACATTCCCCTTCCTTAAAGGGTTATAAAGGACAAATCTCCGCCATCACAGCTTCGAGCCATTTTTTGCATAGGCTGGATTCTAGCGCACAGATGTGTTCAGCGTGGACAAACCCAGAGGATAGCTTTTGAAGCCCTTCTTTCATTTCATTGAGATGTTCCTTCTCTTCTAATAAAATCGATTTGACGGTGACACGAGAACCTGCCTTGCGAAGGATTGTGTCATAGATGGGGTAGAGTTCTTCTGCACGGAGTTCTATCGCATAGGTGACGAGAAGGTACGCAGCTTCTTTAAGGGAATCTTTAGACAGTTTGGCAGCCTTGAGATAGCGTGACGCTTGCAGGTCCAAGGCTGTCAAGTAATGCAATGTGGCTGTCCCTCCCAGCATAAAGGGAAGGGCATAGGTGTCCATACGAACAGGTGAAACCCGTTCAATCTGCCGTTTTAAATAGTGCGCGTGGCGAAACTCTTCCGAAGCGTGTTTGAGCATCTCTTCCTTCACCAGCGTTGGGTGTTCGCAGGCAGCAATTTTTCTGGCTCCGCAGTTTTCTAGAAAGGAAAGGGTGTTAAGCCACTTCGCATGCAGATTGGAAGATCTGACAATTGCGGTCAGGATCTCCTCTATTGGCTCAGCAAAAGATACAAATGCCTTCATAGTCTTCCTTCTTCGTGTCTATTTTTGCCTCCGAAGGTGAGTCCCGGAGGGACGAAAAGATGTAAAGCCCACAGTGTAGCACCGGAGGTGCAAACTGTGGGTAGGGGCATGAACATAATAGCCAGCCCCAACGGGGGCGGCAAGAAACAAAGGTCCTTCTGGCCGCCCCGTTGGGGCTGGATTATCTTTTCCTCGCCTTACCCACAGTTTGCACCTCCGGTGCTACACTGTGGGCTTTACATCTTTTCGTCCCTCCGGGACTCACCTTCGGAGGCCCCGCTTCGCCCATCTCAAACACCTTCCATGGTAAATGAAATTTGTTCATAGATGTTTGTCAGTTCCTCAGCTTGGATGCAGTAAGGGGGCAAAATATACAGCACATTGCCCAAGGGCCGAAGCAAGATGCCCCTATCTAAAAAAAAGTCGTAGAGGCGATCGCGCATCGATTGAAAGTAGGAACTCTTTTCCGCAGTTTGATATTCTATGGCCAAAATGGTGCCGAGGCTTTCACATCGCTTCAACTTGGGATGAGAGCTCCATCTCTGACAAAAGGCATTGTGCAAATCGGAGATCATCTTCCTTTGGGTATAACATGACTCTTCCAACAATAGATCGAGGCTAGCAAGAGCGCTGCTGCAGGCCAGTGGATTCGCTGTGTAAGAGTGGCCGTGGAGAAAGGCTTGATGGAGGCTATCGCCGAGAAAGGCATTGAAAATCCTTTCCGTGCAGGCGGTGGCTCCCAAAGGTAAAAACCCTCCTGTCAATCCCTTTGAGAGGCAGATGAGATCGGGTTGTTCATCGAGCTGATCGCAAGCGAATAGGGTTCCTGTCCGTCCAAACCCTGTCATCACCTCATCAGCAATGGTGATAACGTCGTGTTGCCGACAGCAGCGGATAAGTCTGTTTAGCCCTTCTGCCGGATACATGATCATTCCCCCTGATCCAAGGATGAGAGGCTCAAAAATAAAGCAGGCTGCGTTGCCTCGGTTGAGTATAGCCTTGAGCTGAGACAAAGATTCATCTGCTTGACCTCTTGTGGGTACATCGATTTGGTCAACCTCAAAAAGATGATTCCAAAAGGGTTTATTGAAATCATTCCTTCCTGCCGCAGACATAGCTCCGAAGGTGTCTCCATGATAGCTATTCTTGAAGCAGATCACTTTTTTCTTTGGCGTGTTTGGATTCTGATTTTGCCAATATTGCAAAGCCATTTTGATGGCTACTTCGACGGCTGTCGATCCATTGTCCGAATAAAAGATTTTAGACATGGCTCCTGGAAGGATCTGTAGCAGCCTAGAAGCCAAGTCAACAGCCGGTGCATGGGTGAAGTCAGCAAAGATGACATGCTCTAATTGATCGGCTTGAGATTTGATTTTTTCTACAATGTAGGGATGGGCATGTCCATGGAGATTGACCCACCAGGACGAGATACCATCCAAATAGCGGCGTCCATCTTCGCTGTACAGATAGACTCCTTTAGCTCGACAGATAGGTATAGGCTGACGCTTCGCTTGCATTTGTGTGAAAGGGTGCCAGATATGTGCGCGATCTTTTTCTATTAAAGAATGGGCTGCCATTGTGTTGCATACCTGTAAATAGTTTGTAAATCGACATTAGCTTCCGGAAGCAGCCTGCCCAAAAGAGGGAGCTGTGAAATTTTCAAGATCACTTCCTCGCTGTCGTGGTTAGGCTCTCCATTGAAGATCAGCCCAGCGATGGACACATCTTGTCGTTTTAATGCATCTACGGTGAGAAGGGTGTGATTGATGCTTCCAAGATAATGCCTCGAAACGATAACCCAGAGGCAATCCCACGCCTTAAACAAATCCATACTTAAAGTAGTTGTGGTTAAGGGAACGTAGATTCCTCCCACACTTTCGATAATTAATGTTCGTGTTGTTTCGGGAGGGATGATGAGGTCCGGGTCAATCGTAATACCTTCCAATCGGGCTGCATGATGGGGTGAGAGGGGAGTTCGTAACGAATAAGTGCTGGGGTGAATCGTATGCTTGGTTGTGTCGATCAAGCTTTTCATCATGGCTGTGTCGGAGTTTTCTCCGTCTACGTATTGGATAGGCTTCCAGTAGTCGCCTTTCATGAGCGTTGTCAAGATGGCTGAAACGATCGTTTTGCCGACGTCTGTTCCTATGCCTGCCACAAGGATTTTACTCATCCTATTACCTCAATGTATTCTAGCAATCTTTTCACGTCGTTTTCCGTATTAAAGGCGTGCAGGCATATGCGTAAAACTTCTTTTCCACGCTGTACTGTAGGGCTCATCAGCGGCCTCACATCGAATCCAGCCTGAGCGAGCTTTTGGGCCGCGCGCCTCGCAGCTTCATTGCCCTGGATAGCGATGGTTTGGATATGCGTCTCGGAAGAATGGGGATAAGCTTCACGAAAAATCTGGATGAGCTTATGGAGATGCCTCCGCTCTTGTTCGAGTGTGGGGAATATGTCGTAGCTGGATTGGATGGCTGCTAGAGAGTAGAATGGAAGCGCTGTCGTATAGATGTAAGGCGTCGCAAAGTTGATGAGGGCTTGCTTGAGGGTTTCTCCTCCGAGAACGATAGCTCCGTGGGCACCCAGAGCCTTTCCGAAAGTTGTCACTTGGGCGAAGCATTGGGATGTGAGGTTTTGCTCCGACACCAGGCCGCGTCCGCCGGGTCCGCAGGCTCCAACAGCGTGGGCTTCATCCACAATCACGTGTGCATCATATTCCCTTGCAAGCTGGCAGATTTCTGCCAAAGGGGATTTAGAGCCATCTGTAGAATAGATGGATTCGATGCAGATGAATCGATCACCTTGGCTTGAGCTGTCCTTAAGACGCTGTTCCAGATGCTCGAGGTCATTATGTCTAAAAGGATATGCCTGACAGCGGCCCAATCGGATCCCATCATAGGTCGAAGCATGCACGTGGGCATCAAAGAAGAGAGTGGATTTGCAATCGCCTATCGTTGAAAGCAATCCGACATTGGCCATATATCCGCAATTGAAAACCAAGCCGGCGTCATATCCATGAAATGCCGCGATTCTCTGTTCTAAGTCTTGAACATAAGAGGAATTACCTGTAATCAATCGCGAGCCGGTCGATCCCATACTGAGTTGGCTTTCCCAGCGTTGCAGGAGCTTTGGAGATCGAGCGAGTCCGAGATAATCATTCGATGCAAAGTCGATGAGGTTGCGTCGAATCTCTAACTGCCGTAAGTTGCCGCACTCTTTTCGTCTTAGCAATCTGTCCTCAAGGAGGTGTGTCATGGCGTTTTTCCTTTGTAGGCGGGTCGCTTGGTCAGTTCCAGGAGCTGAAACATCTCCTCATCCCTGTCGACAGGGGTGTTTGCCACCGTTAGCAGCTTTTCTCCAACAAAAATGGAATTGGCTCCTGCTAAAAAGCATAGGGCTTGTTCCTCAAAGGACATTTCTATACGCCCGCAAGACAAGCGAACCATGGATCTTGGCATCGCTATCCTGGCCACTGCGATCAGCTTAACCATCTCCCAAATGGAAAATGCAGGCCGATCCTCAAGCGGTGTTCCAGGAACCCGATTCAATCGATTGATCGGCACAGATTCCGGATGAGGATTCCGTCTGCATAACGTATGTAAGAGTTCTAATCGGTCTAAGGGGGATTCTCCCATCCCTATGATACCCCCGCAGCAAACGCTTAAATCGGCTTTTTGCACCACATCCAGGGTCTCCAGCCTGTCTTGATAGGTCCTGGTCGTAATGATCGTTGGATAGAATTTCTCTGAGGTGTCGAGATTGTGATTATAGGCATATAGCCCAGCATCCTTCAGGCGCTTGGCTTGATGCTCCTGTAGCATCCCCAAGGTGCAGCAGACTTCGACGCCTTGTTCGGCGACCCCCTTGACCATACGTAGGACATCATCGAATTGCTTGCTATCTCGGACTTCCCTCCACGCTGCTCCCAAGCAGATGCGGGAAGCTCCCCGCGCTATCGCTTTTTTCGCTTCCGTCATCACTTCCTCGTACTGCATCATGGGTTGAGCAGATACTGCCGTTTGGTAACGGGACGACTGAGCGCAATATTTGCAATCTTCGGGACACCCGCCTGTTTTGATGGAGATCAGACTTCCAACTTGAATTTCCGATACTGTGTGATATTGCGCATGAACACGATTAGATTTTGAGATGAGCTCAAGAAGTGGCAAAGCATACAGTTCCTGCAAGGCATCTATTGTCCAGTCATTTCGAATTGTCATCCTGTAACCTCCCTATTTTGATCGAAACAGCGATCTTATCCTGCATTTTTGCCATTTTCAATCAGAAATTCGTCTTGATAAACTAGAAAAGAGTTGTTGAAAAATGACATATAGGTTATGAAAAGGGTGTTGAGGATTCTTTTTAGAGACGAAGTGGTTTGGCTTGACAAACTACAAAATAGTTTAGAAAATATCGATTGAGGTTTAATTTTTTTATGCTCGAGTCCCTATGCGGCAACAAAAATGTGCAAAGAATCCTCCTCTTTCTGTTTGTCAACGGCAGATGTTACGGAACTCAACTCCATCGCTCCTTAAAAACCTCCCTGACGCCCCTTCAAAAAGCCTTGAATCGTCTGGAAAAGGGGGGAATCATCACGAGTTACTACGAGGGAAAGACGCGCCTTTACCACTTTAATCCCGCTTATCCGTTGTTAGCCGAGCTGGAACTGCTGCTCAGAAAAGCTTATACCTTGCTGCCAGCCCATGAGAAAAAGGATTACTATGTCGTCAAGGAAGATCACCTAAAGAAGAGTATGAACCCGGAAAGCAAAATCCAAGTGCTTCTGGCTTTTTGGGAAAAGCTCATGAACGTGAGGCAGCTCACCTTTCATGCTAAATCAAAATCGAAAGAGGATAGGGGTTGGAATGGCAAGGGCAAAGGAGAAGTTGTTGTTTCCAGAGAGGTTGGCAACATCTTGGTTTTCAATGAAAAAGGATCTTGGCAAGGCAAGCAGGGGAAAGAAGTGAGTTTTAGTAATGTTTTTCGTTGGACTTTAGATCGCTATGCCGGCGTGATCTCTTTGGAGCACTTGCGGCGAGGACCGGATTCTCCCGTTTTTCTTTTCCATCTTGCGCCTACAGGGGGGCATTCCTTATCATCGGTCGATTCCCATCTTTGCGAAGGGGACACCTATTTTGGTCAAATTCAGTTTGACCCTCATAGCCTCAGGTTGAATTGGAGGGTCATCGGCCCAAAGAAAAACGAAGAAATCGACTATTACTACTCTTGAAAAAATCCCTCAAGCTAAAAGATTGCTCTTGCGAATGATCAAATATTTATCTAGATGGTGGCCCACGTTATATTCAAAAATAGAATCTTTGAATTGATCTAGCTTGGATATACCATCATATTTTAGACTGAGCTTTTCCACATCATATAAAGATATTAAAAAGGGCGTGTTAAACGGAATGTCTTTCGAAGACAATTCACTTAAAGGAGGTAGGCAAAGAAACGTCGGCTGAAATTTTTTTAAATGGGTTGTTTCGTTCAGTAATTTGCTAAGAGCTATGTTAAATCGATTTGCAAATGAGAATTTATCTGCGATGTTGCTTATTGCATCTTTAACTTCTTTAGCTAATTTTTTATCTTTTTTTGTTAAAATGAAGAAATGAGACAGTTTATCTCTATCTAACATAAATTCAAGGTCGTGTTCTTTTTTGCTATGATCGTAGAAATCAGCGATTTCCTGAATTTTTTTGGGCAGAGCATCGAAAAATTGCTTTTGCAAAATTTTTTTATGTGGATATGTTTCATAAATGGGATATTTGCCAGCAGAAATGTCTTGCGATAACGTTTGATCCCCTGTGGCTAATTCCACATCTTCCGAGGCCATATGTAAAAAGGGGACATATGCTGACGGTATCAACCCTGTAATCACCTTGATTGTTTTGGATACGTCTTTATTGATAATGATTGATTCCACTGTATTATAATCAGTCTTAATGATCTGTAACTTTCCAATACCAAAAAGGTTAAGGTAGGTAATAAGGGAATGATCAGATTTTTCAGAAACGTGAAAATTCTTACCCATAAAGTAGATACAAATATCCGATTTATCTTCCAATATGTCGGACATTGTTGCAAGACATTCAATGAAAGTAAACATTTCGCTACGATGATGCGCATAACCAAAATAAAATTTTGAATGATTGGCAAAATTTTCTATTGCCTTTTCGGAATATGCCTCTCCAAGAATAGCATATTGTAAAGAAATAGGAACGGATTCCAGTTTTTGCAAACGTTTCATCGGGTCTAATGAATCATCTGATTTCGACCATTTAACGAGGTCCTCATCCAGAATGATTCCCATAGACGAATCCGTCAAACCGAAAGCATAAGGATGGATAGAATTATTTTTCTGATTGTTCAAATGATTAGGCTCAGGAAATCCATATTCTGCAATGGCGAGAGATGGCACATCACCCCAGGTGCGTGGGTTGACAAAAAATGAATCACAAACGGGAGAAAAAATTTGAATATCTGGGTTCCATGTTTGTTTAAATAAGGAATACTCTTGATCCAGAATATTTTTTATTCCACTGTCTTGAAGAACCTTTTTAGCGATATCGTCCATCCGACTGACAACGAGGGCGAGATGATCATCGTCGATACCTAAGCTATTGTGGAGATACTTGCAAATTTTGGCGGCGCAGAGATAATCGCCTAAACCATTCATAGCAGTAACAAAAACTGCAATTTTTTTATCTTTCAACTGTGTACGCAATGATTGACAAGTTTCATCAGTATATCGAGGGAGGAGATCATCTTTTTTGCGATTTGTTTCTTCCAAAGATTCTTGTGCTTGGTAATTAGTAATAGTTTTATCTGTGTAAATCATCAAATAATCCTGTATTTACTTTATATTATAGATTAACTCTTATTTTATCACTTTTGCATGATTTTTGTAAATTAATTTTTTACATGAGAGCTTTGTAATTTTTGAGGATTGTCTACAGTTGTCAGATGCTTTATGATGGCGCTTTCGAAATCTAGATGAAAGGATCATGATCATGCTTGACGACGCAATCGAACGCTTTTTGGAACATCTCAGGGTGGTCAAAAATGGCTCACCTCATACCTTGCGCAACTATGGGATCGATTTAAACGCGTTTAAGCTTTTTGCAAAGGAGCAAGATGTTGCCTTACAGGACATTGACCGTAAGGCCTTACGGGGGTTTCTTGCCCACTTGTCCGATCTCCAACAGAATAAACGGACCATCGCTCGGCGCCTCTCGTCGCTGCGCAGCTTCTTCCGGTATGCCCATTCCCATGGGTTGATCCCGTGTAACCCCGCCGAGGAGCTGGAAAGCCCAAAACTCGATAAGAAAATTCCTGTCTCCTTGACCTATGATCAGGTGGAACATCTGTTCTCACAACCCGATACAGCCGCATATCTGGGATTTCGCGATCGAACGATGATGGAGTTATTCTATAGCTCAGGATTGCGTGTCAGCGAGCTTGTGGGTCTCAACAAACAAGACTTCGACGCCGCAAGCCAAATTCTTAAAATTCGCGGTAAGGGAAGAAAGGAACGGATCGTCCCCATCACTCCCAGCGCCGCCAGGTGGCTGACGCAATACCTCAATCATCCCGAGCGTGATGAGGAAGATGATGACGCTGTCTTTTTAAATAAACATGGTACACGCCTTACTGTGAGGTCGGTCGACCGAAAGTTTGATCAGTATCTGACCGAGAGCGGCTTGGCGGGCAAGGTCACGCCGCACACGATCCGCCATACCATCGCCACACACTGGCTGGAAAACGGCATGGATCTGAAGACGATCCAAGTGCTGTTGGGGCATAGCTCCCTCGCTACGACGACGATCTATACGCAGGTGTCGCCCAAGCTGAAAAAGAAAGTGTACGACAGCGCCCACCCCAGAGCCCGCTAAAAAAAATCCTGGCTAATAACCCTATTCTGATATTAATATAATCTTAATAATATATTAATAAACTCTTAATATTTATATGCTACCTTTTTAACATATTTATAAAATATAAAAAAGGTGTCAATCATGACAGTACAAAATAATAATTTTATAGGATCCTCTTCAACTCAAACTCATCCACATATCAACCCTAGTACAAGTCGAAAGAGACCACTAGAGGGAGATCTTGAGCAAAGCCTGCTGAAAAAAGCAAATGTTAATGTCAATGGATCTAATCAACCGAGCTCTAGTGTCATTAAGAATGAAGTTCAACGAATCCTAGATCCGAATGAAGTCGCGGGTCATATACAAAAGATCAGCGATCTTTATCAAGTATTAGCAAAAAAAGATATCAAGAAGGATATGCCTCAGATTGAGGATTTAGCCAAGAAGATTTGTCTTTGCTTCAATAAGTTGATCGCGACCAAAGCTGACTCTATACCTTCATTGTCTTTTGAGGCTTATTTCCATGCTTTAGGGTTTTTACAAATCAGTGAAAGTATCAATCATAATCCTACCGCATGGATCACACTGCAAGCCGATGATGCCTATAAATCCGTGCCAAAAATAATTGAATTTTCAAAGGCTCATAGCGATTACTTTCGCCTATTATTAAGAAATGTCGACTGCCCTGTTGATGAGATCACTGTCAAAATAAAAAAACTTTCCGATGATGGAATAAAGCCAAGTGAATATTTGTTGATCAATTTACTCTACAAGCGCGCTTTGAGTATTAGACATGGTCATTTGAGTTTTCAAGAAAAAACGAAGATGTGGGATGACAATATTCAACCAATTCTTAAACAAATTCAAAACGAGAAAACGAAACAAAGCTCGTTGATAGATATTAATAAAATTTCAAAGTCGTATGTTATATTAATTGAGTATTTAATTCAAAGTAATAATACTCAAGGTATTAAAGATCTTCATGAAGCTTTAGAAGGATATAAGATCAATATAAATGTAGATGTGTTTATGAAAACTCTTGACAGCATGGTAAAATCAGGGATGCTAGAGGGTCTTAGTTTTTATTCCAAAATACTCATGAATGATAAGATCACACTTGTTGATCAAAGAGAACAATTGGTATCATACAAAGATTTTGAAACAAAATTCTTGCCATACTTCGAACAATACAATCCGATCGTATCGCTTAATATAGAATTCATTAATAAGATTATCGATTTACAAAACATGTTATTAAACAAAGAAATAAGAAGCCGATTGTTTCCTGTTATTTATTCAAAATTAACAGTTATAATTGAAAAAGAAAGCGAAAAATGTAAGCAAGATATTGCTTATTCACAAAATTACTTAACAGAGGGTCTCGCATCATTCTCAAAAGAAATCGAAGATAAAAAAAGCAACATGAGTGCTTTAGAGAAAAGGATCGCTGAAAGACAAAAAGATATAGAAAAAGGCCAAATGCAAATCACGGCGGATAAAGCAGCGTTAGAAAAAATAAATATACAAATGCATGATCTCATATCACAGCGTGAGGAATTGAGCAAAGATGAAGACTTCGAAGCTCAATTAAAATCTAATCAAATATCATCTGGTATTTTGAATTGCGAAATGGAAGTAAATCAATATGAACATGCGATTTTAAAAATAGAAAAGCAAGTTGTATTAATTAAACAGAAAAATCAAAATGATCAAAGTACAATAGGTCTGTACAAGCAGAAGATCGCAGAATTGGAGGATAATCTCAGTCTATTACAGGACGAGATATCGCCGATATTAGTAGAAAAACAAAAAGAAATTGTTAGCCTGACACAGATGAAGACAAAAATAGAAAAAGCGCGCTTTTCCTATACCGAAACACATTCAAAAGTTGGTTTCTGAGCAGCGCGAAAGCTCCCGCGGTTGAATCATCGCAAATAGGTCAATATTAGTAATATAGACCTATTTGCGATGACTTCAACCGCGGGGCTTTGGCGCGCTCAAAAACCAACTTTTGAATGTGTTTCGGTATAATCACACAAATGAGCACCTAATTCTCCTCTTGTTTTCCATCGTGCGTTGTGTTATCATGCCATCAATTTAACGCTTGGTGTTTATGATCACATTAAACAAAATCAGCAAAAGCTTCGGCAGCCGTGTTCTTTTCGAAGACGTCACCATCACCTTCAACATGGGAAACCGGTACGGCTTGACAGGCCCTAATGGCTCTGGAAAAACCACTTTACTGAAAATCATGATGGGATTCGAGGAGCCGACGTCAGGGTCTGTGATACTGCCAGACCATGTCGGCATTCTGCGTCAAAATATCGAAGCCTATCAAGACAACGTTGTCGTGGATGTGGTCATCATGGGCAACAGCCGCCTGTGGAATGCTCTGAAAGAGCGCGACAGCCTCTACGAAGTGGAGATGTCCGACGACGTCGGCATGCGCCTGGGCGAGCTGGAAGGCATCGTTGCAGAAGAAGATGGCTACTCCGCTGAGTCCAATGCTGAGTCGTTCCTCACAGGCATGGGCGTGCCTCATGAGTACTTCTCCAAGAAGATGAAGGAAATCCCCACAGACATCCAGTTCCGCGTCCTGCTGTGCCAAGCCCTCTTCGGCGATCCAAAGGCATTGCTCCTCGACGAACCGACCAACCACCTCGACATGGAGTCGATCGGCTGGCTGGAGAAATTCCTGCACGACTACAAGGGCACCTTGATCGTCATCAGCCACGACCGCCACTTCCTGAACTCTGTCACGACCCATATTGCCGATATCGACTACGAAACCATCATTATCTATCCAGGCAACTATGACGAGATGGTTGTCGCCAAGACGGCGGCCAAAGATAGATCCGATATGGATGTGAAATCCAAAGAGAAAAAGATCGCTCAGCTGCGCGAGTTCGTCGCACGCTTCGGCGCAGGGACACGCGCCAGCCAAGTGCAGTCGCGCCTTCGGGAGATCGACAGGCTTCAGCCCCAAGAGCTGAAGAAATCCAATATCCAGCGCCCCTACATCCGATTCATCCCCAACGAAAAGGCCCCGGGCAAGATCGTCCTCAAATCGGACCATGCCAGCAAAAGCTACGACCATCATTCGGTGATCAAGAAGTTTTCCCTTGAGATACACCGTGGAGATAAAATTGGCGTCATCGGGAATAACGGCCGCGGAAAGACGACGCTGCTGAAACTGTTGGCTGGGGTGCTTCAGGCCGATCATGGCAAAGTCGAACTAGGCCATCAGGCCATCATCAGCTATTTTCCGCAAAACCATGCCGAATTGGTCGAGAAAAAAGGTAATAAAACCGCTTTCGACTGGCTCAAGGAACGGAAACAAGGTATCTACGACCAAGACATCCGCAGCGCCATGGGCAAGATGCTCTTCGGCGGCGACGACGCCTTCAAGCAGGTGGCGACGCTATCTGGCGGTGAGACTGCCAGACTGATCTTGGCTGGGATGATGCTCTCGGAACACAACGTCCTCATCCTCGACGAACCAAACAACCATCTCGACTTGGAAGCGGTCTCCGCGCTGGCATGGGGTCTCGAAGAGTATAAAGGGACTGCCATCGTCGCTAGCCACGACAGAGGCTTGATCGATACCTTCGCCACCAAGATCATCGCTTTCGAAGAAGAAGGCATCAAAGTTTTCGATGGCGGCCTCGAAGACTACCTGAAAAGATAAAAGCTAAAAGCTAAGAGCTAAAAGATTGCCTTCGGCTTTCTAATCAGCCGAAGGCAATCTTTTATCTCTTAGCTTTTAGCTTTTATCTTTAAAAAAAAGGGGGGGACGGTAAGCCGGATTTTGTCGGACAATGCCCGGAGGCATTGGCGAGCAATCATTCGTCTAGGGACGCCGTCACCGGAATCCTCAAGCGACATATCTAGGGCACTGCGGAGCACAGTATAGCCCTAATCAGTCTTGCTTCGGATAGGGTTTATCGCCTCTTGGGTCTCCCCAAGTAGGGCTGCCTCATAAAGGCAGCGTTTCATCCTGTCTGCCAAGCCGAGGCTTGGCAGCGGCCTGCTTTCTGTTACACTTTCCGTAGCCTTACGGCCCCCAGTCTTTCACTGGTATCCTCTCCTGCGAAGTCCAGACTTTCCTCTCCTGCCACTGCTGGCAGCAGCGACTGCTCATCCCCCCAAACACAAAAGCTAAAAGCTAAGAGCTAAAAGATAAAAGTTATCCTTCGGCCGATGGATTTGGCCGAAGGATAGCTTTTAGCTCTTAGCTTTTATCTTTTAGCTTTTCTTTCATAGCGTTGGCTTTAGCTGTTTTTGACGAGGTAGTCAATATGGCAGCAATTTGTTTCAGTTCAATAAATAGTGGTTTTAATTTGTCATGGGGCACAATAGCGGACTCTGATAGTAGCTCAAACCAATATTCTGTTTCCTCGAGTTCTTGTAAGGCACTGTCGAGCTTTGAAACGAATTCTGCTCTCGACCGCGCTCTACGTGCTTCACGGTACTGTGCTCCAACGGATGTTGCACTACGCAACATCTGTTTTCCAATTACCTGAGCGGCCACTGATTGTGGTAAACATGAATAGAGATTAATGGTAGCCAATGCAAACTGTTTGGTTCTGTGGCCAAAGTCCACCTTTTCGAAAATTTTCTCGCTCTGCATTTTGTTCTAATCTTTTATCTCTTATCTCTTAGCTTTTAGCTTTTCACTGCTGCGCGACGTCGTCGCGTCTTTGTGACCACTCCGGGTTCTTCGAGGACTTTGCTTTCTTGCCAGAAGTGGATCCGGGAGCAATGTTCGCAGAAAACAAGCCTTTCGCCTTTGCGGACGAGGTTTTCATGCTGAGCTGTTAAGAGGATGTGGCAGCCGCTGCAGCAGCGGTTCTCTAGGGGGACGACGACGCGGTCTTTCTTGTTGCGCAGAAGCCGTTCGTAGACCGCGAACACTTCAGGGTCGGCGTGATCAACGAGGGCGTCGCGTTCGGCCTTTAGGACGCGCCCTTCTTCGTTGATGCGTGCGATGCTTTCATGGATCTCCTGCTCGATGACTTTGCTATTTTCCGTCGTCGATGTCAACGCTTCATTGATGGTTTTGAGGGTCTCTTCTTCACCGGCGAGTTTGTCTAACAAGTCGCTCAGCCTCTGTTCTTTTGCCAGGCGCTCTCTGTCTGCTGCTGCGGCCTCATGGGTCAGAGCGTTGAACTCCTCGACCTTTTTGATCGTGCTTTGCTGAGCTTCCAATTTTTTAATCTTGGCTAAGACTTCGCTGTGTTCTCCCTCAGCCATCCTGATGTCTTTCTTCAGATTGAGGATCTGCTCGCCTTTCTTGTCGGCTTGATTCTGCAGATTGTCTTTGTTGGCATTAATCGTATCCATCTCCCTCTGCCGCTGTCTCTTCAACGTCATGAGCTGGATCATCTTCATATCAATTTCTTGGATATCTAAAATGACTTTCAGGGATTTCAACATATGAGTTCTTCCTTAGTTTTTCTGCTGTTTACACAGGATATCTTTCGACGGGATAAATCTCAAGTAAAAAAAGCTTAGAGGAGTCGAAATTTTTTATTGACAGACATTTAATAAGATGTCAAATACAGGAGAGATGGACCCATATACAACAAAGGAGCATGTTATGGCTACAAAAACCAAAGATCCCGCAAAACAAAATCCTGAACAGCAAGAGTTTGGAATTCAATCTACCTTCGATAGTCAAAAGGTTCCATCTCAGACGGCAATGACTAAAAACAGCACGACCAAGGTGACGATCAAGTTCGACTGTGGATTTGGAAATCAGTTGTTTATCCGTGGAGAAGGCTGCAGCGAATTGCATTGGGACAAAGGGACAAAGCTTAAAAACGTCAATCGGGATGAGTGGGTTTGGGAAACAAATCAGCCATTCAATCAATGCAAGTTCAAGGTGTTGATCAACGATATCCATTACGAAGCAGGAGATAATCATCAGATTGCTAGTGGTGCGACGTTCCGTTACACGCCTCGCTTCTAATGATGAGAAATGAAACGAGCCCTCGCAGATAAGCTTAGGCAAAAGCACAGTTATTTCCAGCAGCATCCACGAGAGGCTCCTACGTGTTTCATCGGATTTGATGGTTTTACCGACGAAATTGTCTCTGTGGTTCAGACGCGCTCCAATCCCAAAAAGTTTACCCCCTTTGCAACCATCAAGGAGTTCGGCCAGCGGATCCAGTCAGCTGCCGGACAGAGTTGCAACTTTGAGCTTGTCATCAAGCAAAAAAAGCTTGGAGGCAACGCCCCGATCATGGCCAATGCCTTGTTAGAAGGGGGGCATCCCGTGATCTTTGCGGGCACTATCGGCACCAAGGAAGAGATAGAACCGCTGTTTCAGCCTATGGCTAGCCGCTGCATGGCCGTTGTTCCGCTTGGGCCGAGCGCCCATTCAGATGCTTTAGAGTTCCATGATGGCAAGATCATCCTGGGAAAACTCGCCACTCTCGATGGCGTCACCTATGATCACATCATCAACGAAATAGGAAAAAAACAGCTGGTTGCTTGGCTGGACAAGTCGGAGTTGTTTGCTTGTGTGAATTGGACCATGCTGCCGATGATGACTGAGCTTTGGGAACGCCTCGCCGAAGAGATTGTCCCTTCGCTGCAAAGGAGAGATAGAATCCTCTTTGTCGATTTGGCAGACCCTGCCAAGCGTACCGATGGCGATCTTGCCAGAGCAATGAAGGCTTTAGGCACTCTTAAAGGCCACTACCGGGTCATCCTCGGATTGAACAAAGCTGAGGCGTTGCGCCTTGGATCGGTTTTTCAACTCACTGTGAAAGGTCATGATAGCGAAGGCATCAAACGGTTGGCGGCAGATTTGCGCAGTACGATCGGCTGCCATCAGGTGGTGATCCATCCGACAGCTTTTGCTGTGGCAGCCTCTGAGAACGATGTGTGGGCTGTTGAGGGGCCGTTTTGTCCCAAGCCAATATTGACGACAGGGGCCGGGGACAACTTCAATGCCGGCTACTGCACAGGATGCCTATATGGATTCACACCTCAGGAGTGCTTGTTGACCGGTGTAGCCACGTCAGGATACTATGTCAGCCATGGCCACAGCCCATCCATGGCCCAACTCACCGAGTTCCTCACCCAGTGGAAATAAAAAAAACAATTTCCCGCAAACACTTCTTTGCGCTCTTTGCTCCTTGGCGTCTTTGCGGGAAATTGCTAAAATAACAGCGCGATTGAGGCAGGCTTTTTGGTTGTTTACATTTTTTGGGGAAATGGGCAACCTAAGGCAGAATTACTTTCAGTGAGGTGAACACCGATGTCACGTTTACAGCAATATCTGACCAAAACACCCAAAGACAAACAAAATAGCGCTGCTATCGCCTACTTGGCTGCTCTGGACCATATCGAGACGACAGCGCCGGAGATCACCGCCAGCATCATCAAAGAACTCCAAGATGAGCGCTCCCACCTCAAACTGATCGCCTCGGAGAACTTCTCTTCCTATGCTGTACAGCTTGCCATGGGCAATCTCCTGACGGACAAATATGCTGAGGGGTTTGCCCAGCATCGTTTCTATGCCGGATGCGACAACGTCGATGCTGTGGAGATGGCAGCTCAAGAAGAGTTGAAGAAAATCTATGGCTGCAGCTACGCCTACGTGCAGCCCCATTCGGGCGCCGATGCCAACCTTGTGGCTTTGTGGGCTATCTTGATCCAGCGCATACAAAATCCGGAAGTGGAAAAACTAGGTAAGAAAAGCGTCGACGAACTCACTCCGGAAGAATATGAACGCATCAGACAGCTCCTTGTGAACCAGAAGCTGATGGGGATGTCGCTCAACTCCGGAGGCCACCTCACACACGGCTATCGGCATAACGTTTCGTCAAAGATGTTCCGTTCTGTCAGCTATGATGTCGATGCCAAGACAGAGCTGCTGGACTACGGTGTCCTGGCAAAGCAGGTGGAGAAAGAAAAGCCTCTAATCCTGTTGGCAGGGTACTCTGCCCACCCACGGCGCCTCAATTTCGCCAAGATGCGGGAGATCGCTGACTCCGTCGGCGCCGTCCTGATGGTGGATATGGCCCATTTTGCCGGGTTGGTGGCGGGCAAAGTGTTTACTGGTGAGTTCGACCCGGTTCCCTATGCTCACATCGTGACATCGACGACGCATAAGACCCTAAGAGGCCCCAGAGGAGGGTTTATCCTGTCGACATCAGAGTTTGGCGACATGGTGAACAAAGGCTGTCCGCTGCTTCTTGGAGGCCCTCTGCCCCATGTGATGGCAGCCAAAGCCGTGGCATTCAAAGAAGTGAACACGCCCTCATTCCGGCAATATGCGAATCAAATTGTCAAGAACGCCCAGGCATTGGCCGAGCGCCTGCTGAAGAAGGGGTGCCGCCTTGTGACAGGAGGCACAGAGAATCACCTGATGATTTTGGATGTGTCCCGATTTGGCCTGACAGGACGCCAAGCGGAAACCGCCCTCAGAGAAGCAGGGTTGACAGTGAATCGGAACGCCATCCCATTCGATCCGCAAGGGGCATGGTATACGTCAGGGGTTCGGCTCGGCACACCCGCCACGACGACACTAGGTATGAAAGAAGCCAACATGGCTGAGATCGGCGACATCGTCTACGATGTGCTGTCGCACACCAAAGCTGCCATTGTTGAGAAGACAGGACAGCCAAGCAAAGCCAATGTCATCATCGAACCCAGAGCTCTGGAGATGGCTAAAGAACATGTTGCCACCCTCTTACAACAGTTCCCTCTGTATCCCGAGATTACATTGGAGTAGCCCCCTTTCGTCTTTTCGTGAACGTGCCCGAGCCCGTGCCCGTGCCTCCCCCTTCGTGAACGTGCCCGAGCCCGTGCCCGTGCCCGAAAAATCCGCCAAGTTATCTACCCGCGATTTAGAATTGTCTCTTGTGAACAAATGCAAATTGGTCTCGCGGGTGGATAACTTGGCGGATTTTTCGGGCACGGGCTCGGGCTCGGGCACGTTCACGAAGGGGGAGGCACGGGCACGGGCACGGGCACGAAGGGGTCGGCACGGGCTCGGGCACGGGCACGTTCACGAAGGGGGAGGCTCGGGCACGTTCACGAATTTTGGACATAGCATGATTATGTTCCTTTATGCTAAATTGGAAACAGTGAATTACAAAGGGAGAAACCATGGCTAAAGCAGACAAAGACCAAAACAATGCCGTCAATAAAGTCAAAGATAAGATTGATACTGCAATCCTGGATGCGCGCCGCATCTTCATTTCGGATGCTGTAGACAGCGACACAGCGCAAGATGTCATTGAGAAATTATGGTATCTAGAGATCATCGATCCAGGCAAGCCTATCCTCTTTGTGATCAACAGCCCCGGCGGCGCCATCGACTCAGGTTTTGCCATCTGGGATCAGGTGAAGATGATCACATCACCGGTGACAACGCTGGTGACAGGGTTGGCCGCTTCGATGGGATCTGTCCTCAGCCTATGTGCGCCTCGCGGGCGACGCTTCGCCACACCCAATGCGCGTCTGATGATCCACCAGCCCCTCATCGGCGGCGTGGTCAAAGGGCAAGCTACAGACCTGGAGATCCAAGCCAAAGAGATCCTGAAGACCCGAGCTATCCTCGTGCAAATCTATATGGAAGCAACCGGTAAAGACTATGACACCATCGAAAAAGCCATCGACAGAGACACGTGGCTGTCGGCACAAGAGGCATTGGATTTTGGCCTGCTCGATAAACTGATTACCTCCTTTAAGCAGATCTGATGTTTTCTTTTTCGAAATACGCCGGCTGCGGAAATGACTTTGTTTTATTCGATAACAGAGCCGGCCGCTTTCCAAGCCATTCCCCTCAGGTCATCGCCTCCCTATGCCATCGACAGCGCGGCATCGGCGCCGATGGCGTCATCTTACTGGAAAATAGCGCCAAAGCAGACTGTCGCATGCGCATTTTCAATGCCGATGGCAGCGAAGCCGAGATGTGCGGCAACGGCATCCGCTGCCTGATGAAGTTCCTTCATGAGTTGGGAGCGGCCTCCTCCAAGTGCACCATAGAAACGATGGAGAGAACCTTACAGGTAGAGCTCAAAGGCGACCTAGTTAGCGTGAGCATGGGCAGCCCGTCCTCGATGCGGTGGAACTTCCCGATCCAAGTCGGATCCGACACCTTCGACATGAATTTCTTGAACACCGGCGTCCCTCATGCTATTATGTTCATGAAACAGATCGACAGCTTCGACATGGCCCTGTGGGGGCCTCGTGTGCGCAGCCATCCGATGTTTCTACCGCACGGGACAAATTTCAACATTGCGACACCACCAGCCGATGGCGAGGTGGCGATTAGGACATACGAGAGAGGTGTTGAAGGGGAGACCTTGGCATGCGGCACAGGGGCTACAGCGGCAGCGTTGGCAGCAGCACGGGTTTATGACGCTCCGTCGCCTGTCAGAGTGCGCACAGCATCTAACGAGACCCTGGAGATCGGTTTCCAACGCGATGGAGACCAATTTTCTCAGGTGACGCTGACAGGCCCGGCCAATCGAATTTATACAGGAGAAGTGGACATTTATGGCAAAAATTAAACAACAAGCCCAAAACCCCCTCATTTTGCGTTGTCATCGCTTGATGGACGCCTTTGCAAAATCCGATGACGAACGGGACTTCTATCTGGATAGGCTCGAAGGGTTTCTGATCTATGTCGACTTGGACAAGCCCGATCCAGACTTGGAATCCTTCGATCATGAACTCGATAACAATAGCGACAGGTATTGCCTCATCCCCAAGCTGACCTATTACGAAACGAAGAAAATCATGGAAGGCTTCGTCAATGAAAAAGTCTATGATATCGACACCAAAGAAAAACTGCTCGATATTATCCAATCGAAGGAAGCCAGGGAAAACTTCCTAGAGTTCATCTACGATCATCACACAGAACTCGAAAAGTGGCAGCAATATTATCAGGAGAGGTCTCGAATCCGCATCATTGAGTGGCTTCGTAACAACCATTTCCACTTTGTGTTTGAAGAAGACCTCGACTTGCCAAAAATCATCGTCGAAAAATTGAAACAATCCCTTTTTCAACCTAAAGTCGCAAAAGATATCGATGCAGCAAGAAAAACATTATTCAGTAAAGCCAAAACATATTACTCCAGTGAGGCCTTGAATCCTCGTCCAAAGAGGGGACGCCCTCCAAAGCAAATTGTCAAGGCAGAGGTCGAACCCCAATTCAGCTCCGATATCTTTACCACCGTTCCCCCCAAGGTCAGGCCACTACTCTTCGTTCCTGACGTCTCCTCCCTTTCTGTTTCGGCATTTTCTTCTAAATTCGAAGGGGAAGACGCCCTTGTAGCTCAGAAGCGCGCCATGGCCTTGGATACTAACCCCGAAAGCTTGAATCAAAAACTCGCAGTCCTTCGCAACCTCTCCAGCCGCTGGATGATGGATGAAGCCAAGCCAACTAAGGCCAAAGAGATCGATTTCTCTATCGACGACGAGGAAGATGAAGACCTAGATGACTTTGAAGATGAAGAGCTCATCAAGAAAGTCAAAGTGAAAAGACCTCCGCCAAAGAAGAAGGCTCCTCCACCCAAAGCCAAAGCTAAACCTGCTAAGAAAAGCAGCCCTAAGCCGCCAAGTAAACCCACGAAACCCAAAGCCAAACGGATCATACCCGTCATCAAAGGGAAGAAAAGCAAACCCGTCATTCAATCCAAACCCTACAAACGCCCCCTTAAAAAAATCATGAAGAGAAAGTGAAAAGTTGAAAGTTGAAAGTGATGAGTGATGAGTACCCCCACTCATTACTCATTACTTTCAACATTCAACATTCAACTTTCAACTTTCAACTTTCAACTTTCAACTTTCAACTTTCAACTTTCAACTTTCAACTTTCAACTTTCAACTCGGAACTCACCCCTCGGAACTTTCCCCTTTACAAGTGCCATCCATTCCTGTATGCTGTAAAATAGCGTAAGAATCTGAAGAGGATAGCGTATGGCTGTTAACATCGCGATAAATGGATTTGGTCGAATTGGCCGGTTGGTATTTCGTTTGGTCAGTTCGAATCCATTGTTTAAAGTAGTCGCGGTTAACGATCTCGTTCCTGCTGACAATTTGGCTTATTTATTGAAATATGATTCAACGCACGGTAGGTTTAAAGGAGAGGTCCATGTTAAAGATAACTCCCTGATTGTCAATGGTAACGAAATCAAGGTGTTTTCTGAAAAGGACCCTCAAAGTCTCCCTTGGGGAAAGCTCAAGGTCGATTATGTGATAGAATCAACAGGCCTATTTACTTCGGTTGAAGGGGCTCAAAAACATATCGCTGCTGGTGCTCAACGGGTGATTATCACCGCGCCGGCAAAAAGTGAGGATATCCCCACTTTTGTCATGGGCGTCAACCACCAGCAGTATGATCCCGAAGTAGATAAAATCGTTTCCAATGCCTCATGCACGACGAATTGCCTGGCGCCTATCACGAAAGTTTTGCTAGATAATTTTGGGATTGATGAAGGCTTGATGACAACGATACACGCTGTCACGGCATCACAACCCACTGTGGATGGCCCCTCGAGAAAAGATTGGAGGGGAGGACGCAGTGCCAGCCAAAATATTATCCCATCTTCGACAGGAGCCGCGAAAGCTGTTGCCCTGTGCATCCCTGAAGTCAAAGGGAAGCTCACAGGGATGGCCTTTAGAGTGCCTACAGCTGACGTCTCTGTTGTCGATCTCACCGTGCGCTTGTCTCGGCCAACAACCTATTCAGATATTTGTGAAGCGATGAAAACCGCTGCCAACGGGCCGATGAAAGGCATTTTAGCCTATTGTGATGAACAAGTTGTTTCCACAGATTTTATTGGAAACACCTTTTCGGCCATCTTTGATAAAGACGCGGGCATCGCTTTAAATGAAAGATTTTATAAAGTGGTGGCCTGGTACGACAATGAGATGGGATATTCTAGCCGCGTTGTGGACCTGTTAGCATACATGGTCTCGCGTGAAAGAGCTTTTGCCCAAGCGCATCGTCAAGGGTGAATCAGACCTATTGATCCCTCCAAGCCCCCTCAACAAACACTTAACATGGAATGAATCGCCGTGGATTTTACACGTGAACCTATTATTGAAACCATTATTACCCCTAAAGAAGGGTATAAACTAGTTGTCCGAAGCAGCAAGAGCACCGGACAAGAAGAATATTTTGTCGATGCCGTCGAAGTCGTCTCCTTTGGAGACGCCTTATTTTTCCGTTCGATTGAAAGGCCCAAATGCTTCCTCGTTCCAGTCTCGGATTATGAGATCCTGGAAGTGCGTGAAGCCCGTATGGTCTTGAAGAATGTCGGAGTAGACCAGTCGATCAAGATCGCCGGAGGGCGTGAATCCCAGATCAGGGCGCCGCGCGAGGCAGAAAAAGCCGAACCAGCGCAGGCAGCACAAACTCCTGAAGCAGCCGCAGAGGCTCCTGCAGAAGGACGCCAAAAGCGGGAGCGTAAGCGCCATTCCCGCCGCCGACGTGGAGGACAGGAAGAGCAGACCGCTCCAAAAGATGTTACAGCACCCACCTTTGCCGGTGGAAGCGACGAGAAGGGCATTGAGGGCCCGAGGGAAGAAGGAGCCGTGCAGCCGCCGTTGATATTCTCTCCGTTGCTGCAGCCGCCTCCAACGCTGATATCGGAGACGATAAGTCGGTATAAGGAGACCTTTAAGGAAGCGTTTTTCACGCCGGAAGGGGATGCCTTTACGCCACACGATAAGGTGCAGGGGCTATTGGAAGAGGATGAAGAGGAGTTCACGCAGCCGCTTCCGGAGCCAGGCTTTGAGCCCTTTGAGGAGCCGCAACCTCAAGACGAACCCGAACTGCCTTGGGAAGAAGCGAAGAAGGTTGAAGAGCCCACAGACTCTTGACATTTTACGAGTAAGCCACTAAAGTGGCTTACTTCCCTTGCTCGGATGGTGGAATGGTAGACACTAGGGACTTAAAATCCCTTGGGGGCAACCCCGTGAAGGTTCGAGTCCTTTTCCGAGCATTCCAAGACTAAAACGACAAACGACGATGACGACACCAACGACCATAACGACTTTAATGGACGTAACGACGAGTCGTTAAGGTCGTTGGTGTCGTCATCGTCGTTTGTCGTTGCAAATTATTGACTATTTCAACATAATGTGCCTTTACTGAATGGCTCGAGAGTCTTTTTCCGAGCATCCACCCTTATTTCGGATTGTCCGTCAATCACTATGAAAGGGCTATCAATAACAAACATCAAATGTTTGGCACAATTTGTCAAGGAATACCCTGATTTCTGAATTAGCCAACAACCTGTTGGCCAAATCCCACGGGGTAACAAAATTATTGAGAGGTGATATTTAAAATTAAAGATCACATGCACTTTCATCCCGACAATCCATATCTTGATATTTCTCTTCCCGACGTTGTCAATAAAGAAGTTATCAGACGATTTTTATCTTGCTCTGGATAGATTTTAGGGTAATTTAGGAATAAGCAAAAGGACATTGAAAGATGAGTAAAAAAAAACTCGTAAATAAGCCAACTGTTGTAAAGAAAAATCTTGTGACACTCGATGTTATCCCAGAAGGCTATAAACCCTTCCTAGAAGACCTGAAAGCGAAGATTCGCTCATCGCAAATTAAAGCGGCTGTACGGGTTAACTCAACACTTATCGAGCTATATTGGCAGATTGGGAAGGACATCGTTAATATGCAGGAAAATGAAGGGTGGGGGACACGGGTCATTGAACGCTTAGCAAAAGATCTGCAGAATGCCTTTCCAGGTATCCAAGGCTTTTCACGGCGGAATCTATTCTACATGCGAAAATTCGCTGAATCATATCAAGAGCTCGCAATAGTGCAGCAGGTTGCTGCACTAATTCCATGGGGTCACAATATGGTCCTACTGGACATGGTAGCGGATAAAGAACACAGACTATGGTATGTACAAAAGACGATAGAAAATGGGTGGAGCAGAGATGTAATGACCTTGTGGATAAAGTCAGAGCTTCACAGAAGGGAAGGAAAGGCTGTGACGAACTTCAAAACAACGCTACCACCTCCTCAATCAGATCTAGCAACACAATCGCTTAAGGACCCATATCTATTCGACTTCCTGGAACTTCGCGAAAATCACAACGAAAAAGAAGTTGAGCAAGGTCTTGTTGATCATGTCAGGAAGTTTCTCATGGAGCTTGGAAGTGGATTCTCATTTGTTGGTCAGCAATACCCTCTAGAGGTTAGTGGAAAGAACTATTTGATAGATTTACTTTTGTATAATTTTAAGCTGCGCCGCTTTTTTGTTGTCTTGCCTGTCACTAACCAATACAAAGAGACCCAGGGATTATAACTCGCCACCCGTGTCGCGTCCGTTCCCGCCCCCACAGGGATGCCTAGATCGATCATTTTTCGTATCGGAGGGCTTCGTTTCGCTGCTTCTTTCCCATACCTCTGAATAAAATACTCCCCTTGAAAAGCCATCCGGTGTTGAATGGCAATGCCCCCATTAAGAGCTTTGATTCGATTGAGATTGGCATCCGAAACGGTTTCAGCATGATCGAAGAACCAACATAAATCTTTGAAAGGCACTTCTCTATTTATCTCTTCAAACACATTTAAGGCCCGTGTGATCGTTTCATCGTACGTCGCATGTAAACGGAATGGCCAACGATTCTCAACAAGAAAACGGACGACACCTTTCAAATCGCCTTCCATCTTCGATGGCATATCGGGCCTCGCAACTAAGAAATCTTCAAAATCAGCCGCTGAAAAGACCAGCATCTCCCCTGCCCCATTTTGCCGGTACATGCTGTCGCCTGAATAGGGAGACACCATCTTGGACCACTTTTGAAAATCGGCTAACTCTTTGCCTGGATTCTGTGTGAATAAGTTATAAGCGATCCGCAGTGTCATCTGATTATTTTGATGCAAATGCTCGATGACTTGATAATCTTGAGGATAGTTCTGAAAGCCTCCTCCGGCATCGATGCAGCTTGTCAGGCCAAGACGGTTCAACTCGCGCATAAAATGGCGCGTCGAGTTGGTCTGATCGGCCACAGAGAGCTTTGGCCCCTTCGCTAAGGTGGCGTAAAGGATCATCGCATTGGGTTCTGCGATGAGCATCCCTGTGGGATTGCCATTCGTATCCCGTTCAATGCGCCCTCCAATAGGATCCGGGGTCTCTTTGGTATAACCCACCGCCCGCAAAGCTGCCGCATTCAACAAGGCGCGATCATACAAATGAAGAATGAAAACCGGTGTATCGGGAGCGATGGCATTGAGTTCTTTGAGTGTAGGCAGCCTCTTCTCAATAAACTGAAACTCTGACCACCCTCCGATCACTCTTACCCATTGCGGCGGAGGGGTGATCAGGACCTGTTTTTTTAGCATATCGAGAGCCATAGATAACGACGGAACGCCATCCCACCGCAACTCCATATTATAGTTGAGGCCGCCTCGAATAAAATGGAGATGGGAATCATTTAAGCCAGGAATCACACGCCGTTTTTTCAGATCGATCTTCTGAGAGCCATTTTTCGCTAACTTGTTGATCTCATCGTCTGATCCTATAGCAGAGACAAGGCCGTCTTTGATCGCTATGGCAGACACCTCAGGCCGTTGCCTATCCAATGTGGTGATCTTGCCGTTATAGAGAATCAAGTCTGGTGCTGTCATCGACTTCTCACTGCCTCGGAGGCATGTTCTCCTAAAGCCCACTTGGAGAAGCCGACTTGTATGCCATAGGGTGAGTCTGCTTTGAGGATTTCCATGACCCCATTGTAGGTGTTGCCTCGCGCCCAATCCTGTTGCAGCTCAAAGAGAAACTGCAGAGACGTGATCGGAACTGCACCGGCTTGAATCAGACGTTGAACGCTGCGCTCATGGGCTTCTTTGGAGACGTCTCCACAGGCATCAGTCGGAACATATACTTCATAATCGAGCTTGAGCAATTCCAAAGCAGGAAATAACACACACGCTTCCGTCCAAAGGCCTGCCACCACGATTTTTTTTCGCTTTGTCGCCTCGACAGCCTTGCGAAAATCGGCATTGAGCCATGCATTGATGGACGTTCTGTCAATCAACTGCTGATTTGGAAAAATGGATGTGATCTCAGTTGCCATAGGGCCGCTAAACGTGTCTTTCGCAACGGTGGATAACACAATAGGAATATGAAACAATTTCGCAGATTTAGCCAATACGGTCGCATTGTGCATGATCAACATCCGATCGTGGCTTTGGACTCCGAAAAACATCGCTGGCTGATAATCGATTAAAGCCACAGCACAGTTTTGCGGCGTTAACAATTCTGTGTATCCCTTAGCCATTTTGCCCCCTTTGTTTAATCGTGACCATAATCTACGCCTCAACATTTGTCAAAAAATTTATTTATTATAGAATTCCACAGAAAAAGGACCTAAAGAGACAATGGCTAAAAACTCAGGCTAAAGCCTGAGCTACAGGTTCAATATGTAGCTCAGGCTTTAGCCTGAGATTGGAGGAATAGCGGATATTTTAGCTGGAATTACTTTTTTTAAAATGTTTTCTTGACAGCTTTCTAAACAGTCTGCTAATTCTGGCCTTATGAAAAACATTTTATTCGTAGGACTACTGTTAGTTCTGGTTTCGGCTACGGCAGCTAAAACCCTGCCCGCTGTCGGAACTACAGAAACGATCGGCAAAGTCGATGGTGTCACCATCGAAGCCACAGTGCAGAGTCCATCGGCACAAGAAACCCCGCTACAAGTCGTTTGCCTGTTTGAATACACAGAGGGAGACATTTTCACCTCGCCTCCTGCATTACCCAAAGATGAAAACGGGATGGTCCATGTCGATGAAGCCTTGCATGGGATGATAACCGAAATAAGAAAGACAAATAAGTTTGAGGGAAAAGCCTTTGAAACGTTGCTGATCACTCCTCCAGCCAATACTATCCCAGCAAAAAGGCTCCTTCTCATCGGATTGGGAAACCGCAACACGTTCAAACCTGAAACGATGCGGATGGTCGGTGTCGTCGGCATGAGAGAGGCTCTACGATTAGGTGTGACAAATTATTCTCATGCCAGCGATCTAAAAGATGCAGGCATCTCATCCCCCACTGCCGACGTGGCAGGCTATGTCATCAAAGGAGCCCTTGAGGCTTATCGAACACAGCAATACTTGCAAAAACAAAAAGCCTCTGACCCTTTGACTGTTACTAAGATCACCGTATTAACTGGCCAAGCCTATTTTGACGATTCTAAAGACGGGATCAAAAAAGTGATATCAACTCTATGAAAAAACTTGTCACAGGCCTCCATCACGTCACAGCGTTGTCCGCTGACCCACAGAAGAACCTCGATTTTTATGCCGGCATATTAGGACTGCGCCTCGTGAAGAAAACCATCAACTACGACGCGCCTGAAGTGTATCATCTGTACTATGCCAATGAAGAAGGCACTCCAGGGACGATTTTGACCTTCTTTCCGTATATCGGCATCCCCAAAGGCCGAAAAGGAAAAGGGCAGTTGACCGTGACCTCTTTCTCCATTCCTGAAAATGGGATCGATTACTGGTTAAAGCGATTGAACAAGTTCCATGTCAAGCATGAAGGTCCACAAAGGCGCTTCGATGATGAAGTCTTCATCTACCTCGAAGATCACGAAGGACTAGGTCTCGAACTCGTCGCCAACAAAAAGGATAAAAGACACGGCTTTACCTATGGAAATGTCCCTTCAGAATTCGCTATTAAGGGATTTTATGGCATCACCCTTTCGGAAGAGTGCTATGAGAAAACGGCCGGCTTGCTCGTCGGTCAGATGGATCATGTCCTGATCGCAGAAAAGGGAAATCGCTTCCGCTATTCTGCCAGTGATCAAAACTATAGCTTCGTCGACATCCTTTGCAGTCCGGATGCCTTACAGGGATTGGGTGGACATGGAACCGTCCATCACGTCGCTTTCGCCACAGCCAATGATAAGACACAGCTGGAGGCACGAGCGAAGTTAGTGAAATTCGGCCTTAACGTCACCCCTGTGCTGGACAGGCAGTATTTCCATTCCATCTATTTTCGAGAACCGGGCGGCGTTCTGTTTGAAATAGCGACACTCCCGCCGGGCTTTGCCATCGATGAGACCAAGGAGCACCTTGGAGAGTCTCTTAGGCTGCCATCATGGGAAGAACGGAATAGGTCTCTTATAGAAAAGTATTTGACTCCTATACGATTAGACATCAACAAGTTTGCCGACTGATGCATACCTATAACGTCATCCATAGTGGACAGCCTCTAGACAAAGCATCCAAAGCCTTGATCCTACTTCATGGCCGAGGCGGCAATGCGAACGAGATCTTGAGCCTCGCCGATGAGTTTTGCGACGATCACTTTTATGTCGCTGCTCCACAAGCAACCAACAACAGTTGGTATCCACACAGTTTCATGGCCGAGGAGAAGTTGAACGAACCCTGGCTATCTTCGGCGGTGAAAATAATCAAAAAACTCATCGATGATACAGCCAAGGCCATTCCCATGGACAAGATTTTCCTGATGGGCTTTTCACAAGGGGCCTGCCTATCGCTGGAGACCTCTTCAAGGTATGCTACCCGATATGGCGGAGTCGTTGCCTTCACAGGTGGATTAATCGGTGAGAAAATCGATGAAAAGAAATATCAGGGCGATTTTGCAGGGACGAAAGTCTTTATTGGCACTAGTGATCGGGATCCCCATGTGCCCTTGGCTAGGTCAGAACAAACCAAAGTCTTGATGGAAAAACTCGGCGCCCATGTGACCTTGAAGGTCTATCCCGGGATGGCCCATACCATCAATGAGGACGAAATCCTCTGGGTAAAAAAACACATCTTCACTTAATTTGATTGATAAACCGTAAATAATCCTAGAAACGGCAGTTCAAGATGATAAAGTGATGCAAGATTTTGAGTCAGAATTGCTTCCATGGGGGACCGAACATTCCCAAAAGGTGAAGGCGGTCCCCCATGGAAGCGATGCTGGCTCAAAAGATTGCGTCAATTTATCGTCTTCAACTGCCGTTTCTAGGATAATGGCTCAGGGCCTCTTGAGGCCTGTTTGGATGACGTTTGAGGAGAAGTATTTTATTCTTGTGTTCGCAGTAGCAGCCAGCGACTTCGACTATCGGATTAAAATCCGCTGGCGGCTCTGTAAAAATCACATACTTCATGTTTCCTCTGATAAAGGTGCTTTTATATGGGCGCTACGTTGATAATCTAAGCATTTTATCAATAAATCGTTTCATGTGAGGGTCTGATTTTCCAAATGGAATTTCGTCAATCCCAAACCAGCAGATCTGATTAAACTCACTACGGTCGTAATTCAAAGCATGACTTGGATCACCTTTAAGCAGATACCAGAGAGATACATCTGTGTGCTTCGCAACATTCCCTACTGTTTTGGTTACCGTTAGCAAAAGCGGCTCATCAACTAAAAATTTAGCCTCGATACCAAGCTCTTCCTCGGCTTCTCGTCTGACCGTTTCCTTGGGATCCTCGTCTGGTTCAACATGACCGCCAGGTGGAAGCCACAGTTCAGCCTTTTTATGATCCACTAACATAATCTGATCCATTTCCTGATTAGCAATCACAAAATACGAAACTAAATGAGTATCCGGTGTCGCTGGCTTTTCTATCCGAAAAATTTCACTGCCGGATTCGATCCAATCGAGAACGAAATGGATGTGATCCTGCTCTAAGTCATCTAAAGGGCTCATTGAAGAAACGATTCGATGTATTTCAGATCGAATATCGACAGTGCTCATAACTTTTTCCTTTACATGTATACCGAAACACATTCAAAAGTTGGTTTTTGAGTGCGCCAAAGCCCCGCGGTTGAAGTCATCGCAAATAGGTCTATATTACTAATATTGACCTATTTGCGATGATTCAACCGCGGGAGCTTTCGCGCTGCTCAGAAACCAACTTTTGAATGTGTTTCGGTATACATTCTCTTGAATAAATTCGATGTTATACCAAGCTTCTGATAGAATGTGAGAAGAGCCTCCCAATCTATTGTATTAAACGTTGTAAATGAACATTCATTTATAACCTCATTTACTTTTCTAATTCCGCTTCGATTTCTTCAATAGTTGGTAACGAGCCCTTCAACTCTTTTGGAAGTGATTCCACAAGCTTAATTTCGTAACCGGAAACACCGATGGGGCTGTTTAAATTGCGTAAGGCATATTCAGCGGTGATATTGTCTTTTGTTTTACAAAGGATTAGCCC
>Ga0207122_1011_pt1 | contig 30897 bp, 27 predicted proteins | sample Alteio_BWMinHeat_38_FD_153504 | JGI IMG/M metagenome (GOLD analysis project Ga0207122, IMG submission 153504) | Enriched cells from forest soil in Barre Woods Harvard Forest LTER site, Petersham, Massachusetts, United States -... | ecosystem: Environmental > Terrestrial > Soil > Temperate forest >... | reverse complement strand
AATCTTTTTGTCGTCGGTGATGCCTTGGGCTTTCAACACTTTTTGAAAGTCTTCCAACAGCGTCTCGCGGAAAATTTTGGCCGCTTGCTCACGATTCATAGGCTCTTTGAAAGGGTTTGGATCCATCTTGGAGCCTTTGGCTTCGGCTCTCTTGATGAGCGTGTCGCTAGCGGAAGCCAGCTGAACAACGATTTTATTGACTTTATCGCCGGGTATATCATTTTCCTTTAAAACAGCCTCGACAAGCGGTTTTGGGAAAAAGGACATGAGCACTTCTTTGGAGCACACGCCATTCTGTTCGGGGGCTTTTGTTTTGTCGCTGTCTGCGGCTGCAGTGAGTGTAGAAGCTCCAAGCAGAAGCACAGCCAAGGTTTTCGTATATAAGTTCATTGTTTTTCCTTTTGTTTTTCTGGTCCAAAACACTGGATAAATTTGTATTTTTGCTTCTCGTAGATGTAATTGAACATATTCTGCATCACACCTGTCTCTGCAAGAGGCGGCGAATAAGCAGTCCCGCCGATAGCTTGGTTATCCATCAGGGCTTCCCTGAACACATCAAAAAGCGTGTCTTTCAGAGCCTTCCGAGCCCAGTCCGTATTCATCGGATACTCAAGCGGATCCGGCACCATCATCCGCGTTTTCTTTTTCATCCGCTGGGCAATTTGAGGGACCCTTTGCTGCAAAGAACTGTTGATCGGCACCCAAAGCCCTTGCGGGATGTTGAAATAACTCAAGGCTGTCGTGACCAAGTCATTCTGAAAAAATGTTTGCTCGATCTCAGCCATACAGCGGCTGGGATCATCATCGCCATACGACGACACATTCAATCCAAACGAGAGTAGCAATAAATAAATTAATCTCTTCATATCGCACAGTGTCCACATTTTCCTAGAATTGTGCAACACTTTCATCAGCAATTCCCCCTAAAATCTCAGGCTAAAGCCTGAGCTACATATTTAACATGTAGCTCAGGCTTTAGCCTGAGATCGGAGGAGTGACGGAACATTTTAGCCGGAATTGCTGCACTTTCATAATATTTCCAAATGCAGTATCCTGCCGATATGATTATAGACGGAAAAAAAATCGCTGAGGATATTCAGCAAGAGGTCAAAACCGCCGTTGCGGCTATCCGCGGCAGGCGCCCCTGCCTCGCTGTCGTCCTCGTTGGAGACCATGCCCCATCGCGTATCTACGTCAACAGAAAGGCTGAAGCATGCGAAGCTGTGGGCATCCGCTCTATCAAACGCTACCTCCCTGAAAATATCTCAGAACAAAAACTCCTTAATGAAATCGAACTCCTCAACCAAGACCCTGACGTGGATGGAATCCTCGTCCAATTGCCCCTTCCGGGCCATCTTAATCCAACCCAGATCACTCTATCCATCAACCCTGACAAGGATGTCGACGGCTTCCACCCCTTAAACGTCGGCAAAATGCTGATCGGAGAATCGGATGGATTCCTCCCGTGCACACCGCTAGGGATACAAGTCCTTATGGAAAGGAGCGGCATCGACGTCACGAACAAACATATCCTCATCATCGGAAGAAGCAACATCGTCGGAAAACCCATGGCTGCCCTACTGATGCAGAAAAGAGCCAACAACAACTCCACCGTGACGATCGTCCATCGGGAATGCCCCTACATTAAAACCTTAGCCCACCATGCTGATATCATTATCATTGCTATCGGCCAGCCCCGATTCTTGAAAGCCGATATGATCAAAAAAGGGGCTGTCGTCATCGATGTAGGCATCAATAAAGTTCCGGATCCTTCGAAAAAATCCGGCTATGCTATCGTGGGAGATGTCGATTTTGAGGAAGTGCAACACAAGTGTTCCTACATCACTCCGGTACCGGGCGGCGTTGGCCCTGTGACCATCGCAATGCTGCTCAAAAATACGCTGCAGAGCTATGAGGCTGCGAAAAAGCGTAATTAAGTTATTTTTTGCCGATCTCATCCATCAAGACTTGATACCCCTTCAAAAAGCGGGCACGGAATACCTGTGGATCGGAATGTAGATGGGACCTCATCTTTTGGGCATAGACTTCGAAAGACTCTAAATCCGCTTTGAATTCCTCTTCCAAACTCTCCGTCACCAGGTCGGCAAGCCTTTTTAGCGCTTCCGCCTCCTCCGTTTCCACTTCTGTCGATTTCTTCGGTTTACTCATTGTTTCCCTCCATCCCTTCACTTCTTATTATAACTCTGCCGGGATAAAGAGCAAATAGTTTAAATAAAAAAATATAGGCTTTGAGTTGTGGAGTGATAAGTTATAAAACTAAGTTTAACTTTGTAATAATTCGATGATCGGCTAATGTGACGAATAGATGACTTTACTCTGAATTATATAGATGCCTCAGGAGGCCTCATGAAGCATAAACGACGCAAGCACATCAGTGATACGTTGACACTGTCAAAAAATCGCGCTTGCTATGTGTTGATTAGTTGCGGAGAGCCATCCGCTGATGGTAACATGGATGTCGAAATGACCTACGAAGGCGATCTCTCGTTAGCCTCCTATCTATTGCAAGGCGCTCAAACCTTCATCGATGAAAAGCAAGACCAAGAAAACTGCGGTTAATAGCCAGTCTCGCAGTATCCAAAAGCAATTTCACGCAAAGGCCCCAAAGGGGCGACACGCAAAGAACGCAAAGAAGGACATTAGATTAATGTCCTTCTTTGCGTTCTTTGCGTGTCGCCCCTTTGCGGCCTTTGCGTGAAATTGCTTTTGGATACTGCGAGACTGTGACCACTGACTACTAAACTTACTGGATGCTAACCGCAGTTTTCTTAGCCGCTTCCTCATTTTTCTTTTCAAGGGCTCCATTGCGGATTTCACCGATTTTTTCCAAGATTTTCGGCACAGGCCCTTTATTACAGAAGAGATAAACTCCGGTACAGAGAGGCCATAGAACAGCAGCAACACCCAACGGAAAAAGCACTGTCGATATGGCCTTTTTCCACACATAATAAACAGTATCATTGAGGTTGCTATCTGTATATTGATACATCCTGTTAACCCAATCCCTCTCATCTTTCCAGCCAAACATCGCGCAAGCTACCTCTCTGATGGTGTCCAGACATAAAAGGACACCGGCAACAGCGGCTGTTCCGGCCAATATGGCCCATACAACCTGACCGGACAAATAAAGTCCTGCAGCTTGCCATCCGACGACTGCAGTCAATGCGGCTATCGCAAGAACTGTTAAGGCAACAGCAACAACTTTGGAAGCGACTACCCATTTATTTTCAACAACGGGTTGCTGATTTATAGTGGAATCAACTGGTTGCATAATTTTATCCTTAGTATTATTAATATTTAAACAAATGATACCAATTTATTTAAATTAATGCAAGAAAAAAAATGACAACACTTTCAACTTTCCACTTTTAACTTTTCACATTCTCCATTACATTCATAATCAGATAATCAGGAGCCGCATGGAACAACTCACCTGGATCAACAATCAGCACCAAGCCATGGTATCCCTCATCGAGAAATGGGCTGATATCAACTCGGGCTCGGAAAACATCCAAGGATTAAATTCTCTGCTCCGAATCATGCAGAAAGACTTCGCAATCCTTGGAGGCGAGGCCGAAGTCATTTCTTTGCCTCCTCATAAGGTGATCGATCTCCAAGGCGCCGTCGCTGAGGTTCCCTCTGCCTCGGCGCTCCGCCTCATGAAGCGGCGCCACGCTCCGATCCAAATTTTCTTTGGCGGCCATATCGACACAGTTTTTGGCCCGGCGAGCCCCTTTCAGAAAACCACCCGCCTGAATGGCAACACATTACGTGGACCGGGCGTCACTGATATGAAAGGGGGATTAGCTATCCTCCTCAAAGGTCTTGAAGCCTTTGAGCGCTCCCCTTTAGCCTCTGTAATAGGATGGGAGATCGTTCTCAACCCCGACGAAGAGATCGGCTCCGTGTCTTCAGGCCATCTTTTTGTTGAAGGCGCCAAGAGGAACCACCTAGGGATTATCTTCGAACCCGCTTTTTCCGACGGGGCCTTTGTCAATTCACGAAAAGGGTCTGCCAACTACACCGTGACTGTTCGTGGAAAGGCTAGCCATGCAGGACGCGACTTCCATCATGGTAAGAATGCCATCTATGCCTTAGCAGACTTCATCCAAGCTGTCGAAGCGCTGAACGACAACCCTCACCGCACCACTGTCAACGTCGGATATGTTAAAGGCGGGGGGCCTGTCAATATCGTCCCCGACTTCGCCCTATGCCGACTGAACATCCGTGTTGCCTCGGCGGAACAATTTGCTTCTTTGCACTCTCAGCTTGACGGCATCGTCCATGCCTGCCAACAACGGGATGGCATCTCGATATCGTTGAACATGGACAATGCATGCCCGCCGAAGCCCTTCGACGACAAAACAAAGCCTCTCTTCGAAGCCTATAAGCTCTGCGCAGAAGAACTCGGCATCCCTTTCACGTGCAGGGAGAGCGGCGGTGTCTGCGACGGCAGCCGCCTCGCCGCAGCGGGGCTGCCCACTCTCGACACCGCAGGAGCCATCGGGGGCAGCATCCACACAGAAGAGGAATATTTGAATCTAGACAGCCTGACAGAACGGGCGCGCTTGCTAACCCTGTTTCTGATCAAGCTAGCAACGGGTGATGTGTCCATCACAAGGAAGGATATCCCATGACAAAAAGCTCTCTGTTAGCCTCAGACAGGCGTATCGAACAAGCCAAAAAACTCATCCTGGAGGCCGTCCTAGACCATCAGCAGCAGCTGAAAGGGATCCGTCCGCCTGACCCGGCCTTAAAACACAGCTACGACGCGTTGATCGCCTCTTTCAACCAAGCCCGCGGAGGCAATCTCTATTTTCCCTACATCGGCAGCGGCTTCGGCTCGGGGCCCCTCGTCGAGCTGATGGATGGCAGCGTTAAATATGATATGATCTCAGGTATCGGCGTCCACTACCTCGGACACTGCAACACAGCCCTGATCATGAGCTCGTTGGACGCTGCCCTATCCGACACCATTATGCAAGGGCATCTGCAGCAAAATGGCGATGTGGTGCAGCTGTGTGAGCTGCTGATACGTGCTTCTGGGATGGATCATTGCTTCCTGACCTCGTCAGGGGCAATGGCAAATGAAAATGCCCTGAAGATAGCCTTCCAAAAGCAGTTTCCTGCCAACCGCATCCTTGCATTCGAACATTGCTTCGCCGGGCGGACCCTTGCTTTGGCTCAGATCACCGACAAACCTGCTTTCAGGGAAGGCCTACCCTCCAACATCATCGTCGACTACATCCCCTTCTACGACCATCAAAAGCCTGAAGAAAGCATCTACAGGTCGACGCAGGCCCTTAAGAACCACTTGGCGCGATATCCTAAGCAGCATGCGGTTTTTATAGCCGAGTTAGTCCAAGGCGAGGGGGGATTTTTCCCAGGAACTAGGGAATTTTTCCAGTCTCTGATGCAGATCGCCAAAGACAATGGGATCACAATCCTCATCGACGAAGTGCAAACGTTCGGCAGGACGCCGTCGTTGTTTGCCTTTCAACACTTCGGTTTGGAAAAATATGCCGACATCGTCACCATAGGCAAGCTATCGCAGGTGTGCGCCACGCTTTTCAAAAAAGAATTGAAACCGCGTCCATTCCTCCTCAGCCAGACGTTCACAAGCAGTACCGCAGCCATCCGCGCAGCAAAAGTCATCATCGAAACCCTGTTGTCCGATGGTTTCTTCGGCCCCACAGGGAAGATCAACACCGTCCATCAAGCTTTTGTTAGCCACTTTGAGAGTATATCTAAACAATATCCCGGACTCATCTCAGGGCCGTACGGCATCGGCGCCATGATCGCCTTCACCCCCTTCGACGGAGAGACAAAACGGACAGCACAATTTGCTCAAGACCTCTTCCAGGCAGGCGTCGTCACCTTCATCGCAGGATCCAACCCCACACGCATCCGCTTCCTCCCCCCTGTCGGCGCCCTGACCACCGAAGATATCGACAACGTCATGAAAATTGTAGAGAAAACATTAACCGGTCGTCAGTAGTAACGAAAAGGATAGTTTATGATGGTGATGCGTCCGATCAAGGAAAGCGACACAGAGGCGTTCATCAGCCTTGCTTTTCAACAAACGACCCTGGGCATACGCAACCTGCCAAAAAATAAAGAGAGGCTGATCAAAAAGATCGCGTTGTCTCACCAATCTTTTGCAAGAAAGGCTGAAGCGCCGGACCATGAGCTCTATTTGTTTGTCATGGAAGACCTCTCTACGAACCAACTGGCCGGCGTCAGCGGTATCTGGATCATCGACGGCAAACATAAACAAGAATTCTTCTACCGCCTTGATTCCATCCCATCCACATGCCATTGGAAGGAGGCCCCTAAAGACATCAAAATACTCACTCCTGTCTGTCCAAAAGAAAGCCTCACTGAGCTGGGAGCCCTTTTCCTGCATCCTTCTTTTCATCATCAAGGTCTCGGCCCTCTCCTCTCCCTAAGCCGATTTCTCTTCGCTGCCGCACATCCAGAACGCTTTTTTCAAAAAATCGCCGCGGACATGCGCGGGGCGATCCATCACTTTGAGTCGGCTCCATTTTGGGACGGGCTTGGACGCCATTTCTGCGATATCTCCTATCCCGAGCTGATGACGCGTCTTGACCTGGATCCTACGGTTGTGCCTTCGTTGATACCGACGCATCCGATCTACGTCCCACTCCTTCCACCGGACACGCAAAAATCCATAGGAGCCATCCATGAATCGACAGCTCCTGCATTCAAAATGCTATCGAGGGAAGGCTTCGACCTCACCAACATCATCGACCTATTCGATGGAGGGCCTAGGCTCGTCGGCAAGCTCGATGATTTGCGAACGATGGCCAAAAGCAAGACTGCACCATTCGGCGGCATAGCATCGGCGCCCATCAGCGGCGAGACACACCTCCTGAGCAATGAACGGCTCGACTTCCGATGCTGCTATGGAAACATTCAGCTCGAAAGAAACGGCTCAGCCCTGCTGGATAAAGAAACCGCCGATGCACTCAAACTGCACCCAGGCGACACCTTCCGCTATCTCGACATCTCCGGCCATCACCATCACTAAAACATGGGTTCTAATTGACTTTTTATTACAAATCATATAAAATTGGTTTTTATTATCATTATCAGGAGTTTCAAAATGCAAATTATACAATCAAGCGGCAGATGTTATATAACACCTTTTAAAGAAGGCGCCGATGTCAAATCTAAAAGCGGCCAAGAGGGTATCGGATCCTATGGAAACTGGTGTGGGTGGTTTCTCTCTTGGTTTGGATATGCTGATCAGATCAAAGGGGATCAAGACCATGCTTTCTATATCAATGTCAAGAGCGCCATCCACTGGATCAAAAATCATGGTGAGACTTTTGATGAGGCATGCGATACGATCCAATCCAAACTCGAAGCTGTCGCTAAAAAAGCACTGAAAAAAGAAGAGAAAATCACTCCTCCTAAACAACAACAGAAAGAAACAAACCCAGTTGTAGAACAACCTAAGACACAAGAGACCCCGCCAATAGTGGAAAAACAAGCCCAGCTTCCACAACAGGTAGAACCAACCAAAGTTGTAGATCCTTTTGAAGGTGTGGATCCACTTTCTTGGAAATCCCTATCTGATGACCAATTGACAGACTTGATCAATAAGATTGTTTCGACAAGTCAAAACCCTTGCAAATATCTTTCTCAACTCCTTCACGTTCACGATAATAGGAAACACATTCTTGACGTAGCTTTGCCTTTACTGAAAGATGCCGACGGTGATTCCTTACAACTATTGACTGCGAATGTAGGCATCGATATTGTTTACGAAAAGTTGTCATTAGATCAGTTGGCTAGAATTGTGAAGGCATACGAGGCCGTCGAGAACGCTTACATCAAGATCATTTCGAATATCGATTTGTCCACAATCATCTCCGTCATTCAAAAGGTCCCAGAGAAGATTGAAGGGCAAAAAAAGCACTTGCTAGGAGACGCTCATTTTGATGCATTTATGGCCATTAAAGGAGATAAAATCACTCTTAAAGATCTTTCGAATACCCTTAAAATGAATGAAAGGAAGGCTTCTCTATTTTTCTACGATATCCTTTCCAAGTTCAGAACTCATCCGAATCAGGATCTGGTAAAACCCCTCCACGATCTAGAATCAAAGATTGATTCGTCTATTGCAACAGAACTAAACAAAACTCCAGATGAGATCATATTATTTAACCTTTCTACAATTACGTATCGGATTATCATTCGGAAAACCCTGGATAAATGTCATGATAAAGAGTCTTGCCTTGCCATTGTCAAGCTCCTCTCTTCCCCTTTCATGGAGATCGATCCCACACAGCTCACCCCCCCTTTGTGTGGTAAGTACTTAGCCATTAAAACTTTTAGTGAGCTTCAATCAAAAGACAAGAACCTCTCTCTCTTGGATTTCGGTAAGCCTAATTATAATGATCCCCGGGACACTTATGCTAAAACCCTTGTCCCATTGTGCCGCCCTGAAGATGCCAAAGCTCTTTTGCAACACTTTAAGTATAACCAAGGGTTGGCAAAAATCTTTCTAGAACAAATTTTAGCGAGCAAAGATACTGCAAAAATCACATCTTTCTTTGCCTTTTTTTGGTCGGATTGGAGTTACGATCCGGCGAAAAAAGATCAACTATTCATGCGCTACGGCTATTCACCACTCATCGATTATCAGCAATCAGGGTCCAATACTTCTCAGGAGTTATTATACTTCATCGAATCTGCAGAAGTCTTAAAAGCTGTGTGGGAGGCCGTTCCTACCGATGTGGATGAAAACATCAAAAAAGGTTTACTAAGTCTCAAGAATGGAGAAAAACATGTCCAGACGTTAGAGACAAATACTAAGCTCAAAAGATCGAAGATCTTGATGCTTTTATTCTCCTGCAGTTCTCAAAACAGTCGCCTCTCTGACGACGCGTTGGGTAAAGGATTAGGGCTGGAAGTCGCCACCTGGACTAATAAAGACGATGGCGATGGAGGGAGAAAAAGAAATCCAAAATTAGACCATTTCAAAAATGTTCAGGGTAAGAGCGCCTGGTTTTGGCTGCCTCTTGATTGTTTTGATAACCCGTTCTAATCCCATCCGAGTCTGTGAAAAAATGGCCTGTCAGATGGATTGGACTATTTGGACGAATTGGACTGTTTGGACTATATGGACATTGCAACCGTCCATATAGTCCATATAGTCCAATTCGTCCAAATAGTCCAATCCATCTGACAGGCCATTTTCACAGCCTCGAATGGACGAAAAGAAGCAACAGGCGTTGACAAATAATCAGAAATAGACTAGACTGAAAATATAGACTAGTCTATCTGAGGTATTACTATGAAACAATACGGGGCATTTTATGCGAAAACTCACTTTTCTGAGTTGCTAGCAGCAGTAACAACCGGCAAGAAATTTCTCATTGGGAAGCATGGGAAAGCTGTTGCCATGCTTATTCCTTACGAATCAGGATTGGCTGAAGAGGAGCAAGACGCTATTTCAGAGGCTGTCAAAGACATTAAAAATTTGCGCTCCGGAACAAAATTGGGAAAAGGCCTCTCAATTAAACAGATGAAAAGCCACGGAAGAGCCTGATCATGCCAGGAAAAAAAAGCTATGACTTTGTTTTAGACTGCTCTCTGACAATGTCATGGCTATTCGAAGACGAATGCACACCTGCTTCCGATGAAGTCTTAAATAAACTCAAAGGCTCTGTAGCAGCTGTGCCAACCATCTGGCCTCTGGAAGTAGCCAATGTTCTTCTCGTTTCTCAAAAACGCAATCGTATCTCGCCATCGAAAGCCTTGAGCTTTGTCAATGCACTCACGGCACTCCCTATCGTCATTGATCAATCCACATCAGAAAGAGCTATGCATAGCATTTTCACTCTTGCGGAAAAATTACACATCACAATTTATGATGCAGCCTACCTGGAATTAGCGTTAAGGGAAAAAATTCCATTATTAAGCTTGGACAGAGCTTTGATCAAAGCAGCTCATGCTTCAGGACTCCAAACTGCGCTTTAGCAGTTTAATCTTCAATTATGCTCCTAAAGACATTTTCATGAAGAAAATTCTCATCGAAAAAAACAGCTCAGAGGTGCTAGAACAGGAAGTGATAGCTAAATAGGGAGAATGGAAGATGGCTTCGGGACCTTTGTTTGTCTCCAGAAATCCTGCTACGGGCGATATCGTCTGGGAAGGAAATGCCGCCAGCCCTGCCGATATCGACGAGGCCATCAAGAACGCTCGCCTTGCTTTCGAAGGGTGGTCATCCTTAAGTCTCGAAGAGCGGATCGGCTATCTCAAAACATTCAAACAGGCCTTGGAATCGGCTCAAGATGCCTTGGCCGAGACAATATGCCGTGAGACGGGCAAGACACGCTGGGATAGCACCGGCGAAGTCAAAGCCATGATCAATAAGATCGACATCTCGATCGACGCTTTTCACCAACGCTGCCCAGAGGTCAACAAAAACCACCCCTCGGGGAAATCGATCACACGCCACAAACCCCACGGCGTCGTGGCGGTGTTTGGCCCATTCAATTTTCCGGGCCATCTGCCGAATGGACATATCATCCCGGCGCTCCTTGCCGGCAATACCGTTGTCTTCAAACCGAGCGAGCTTACTCCCCTCGTCGCCGAAGAGACGGTGCGCCTGTGGGATAAGTGTGGATTGCCCCCGGGTGTTATCAACCTCGTTCAAGGCGGACGCGAAGTAGGACAGCATCTTGCTTCCCACAGCTCCATCGACGGCCTGTTCTTCACAGGAAGCTGCCCAACAGGCCTCCACCTGTCTCAACAGTTCGGAAACCATCCTGAGAAGATCCTTGCTCTCGAAATGGGCGGCAATAACCCCCTCGTTGTCACCCATGTCGCGGATAAAGCCGCTGCTGCCTACCTGACGATCCAGTCCGCATACATCTCATCGGGCCAGAGGTGCACCTGCGCACGCCGATTGATCCTACTGAAAGACAGCGACGCCAATGACTTCGCCAACATCTTATTACCTATGATCATGCATATGCGTGTGGGCAGCTATACCGACACCCCAGAACCTTTCATGGGGCCTGTCATCTCCGAGGAGCATGCACTCAAAATCCTGGCGGCGCAAGATTCCCTGATCTCCAAAGGGGCTTTGCCTTTGCTGCCGATGAGGCATCTTCGCCCAGGAACAGGATTTCTCTCTCCAGGGTTGATCGACGTCACAGCCGTAGCCGACCGCCCCGACAGCGAGATCTTTGGGCCTCTTCTGCAGCTGATCCGCGTCGACACCTTCGAACAGGCCATCGAAGAGGCCAATAACACCCGCTTTGGGTTGGTGGCGGGGCTCTTCAGCGACAGTGCAGAAGAATATCAACAATTTTACAAAAAAATCCGCGCCGGAGTCATCAACTGGAACACAACGCTGCCCGGAGCCAGCAGCGCAGCGCCCTTCGGCGGCGTCGGCTGCAGCGGCAACCACCGCCCAAGCGCCTTCTATGCAGCGGACTATTGCGCCTACCCTGTCGCCTCAATAGAGTCTCCCACACCACGCTTTCCTGCAACGCTAACACCCGGATTGGAGAAGTAGATGGAAACCGAAACGATAGAAGCCAACTTCGACGGCATCGTCGGCCCGACACACAACTACAGCGGATTATCGTACGGCAACGTCGCCTCCATGGAACATAAGCATGCCGTCTCCAACCCAAAACAAGCGGCCATGCAAGGTCTGGAGAAAATGCGCTTATTGTCGGACCTGGGACTGAAACAAGGCGTCCTCCCCCCTCACGAACGCCCCTATATCCCCATCTTGCGCAGCATGGGATTCCACGGCAGCGATCACGACATCCTCCGCCAGCTAAGCAAAGAAGATCCGCTGCTCCTTTCCGCTTGCGGCTCCTCGGCGGCGATGTGGGCTGCTAACGCCGCTACGGTCTCCCCATCGGCCGATAGCCTCGATGGACACGTCCACTTCACTCCGGCGAACCTCTGTAGCAAGTTTCACCGGTCGTTCGAGTCTAAGACAACAGCGCAAATCCTCCGTGCCATCTTTCCCGATCCCAATTTCTTCATCCATCATGAGCCGCTTTCACCTAGCAACGCCTTCGCTGACGAAGGCGCAGCCAACCACACCCGGTTCTGCTCGCAGCATGGCATCCCAGGGGTGCAGCTGTTCGTCTATGGGAGATCCTCCTTTAAGGACGCCGCCATGCCAAAGCGATTCCCCGCACGCCAAACCGACGAGGCTTCCCACGCCATTGCGAGGCTCCACCGCCTGCATCCGGGAAGGGTCATCTTTGCACGGCAAAATCCCGATGCCATCGACATGGGTGTCTTCCATAACGATGTGATCTCAGTGGGTAATGAGAACGTCTTTTTCTACCATGAACTCGCTTTCGCTGATACCCCTGAAGTCATCAAAGCCATCGACAGTCAAATCAAAGGGATGATCTTTCTGAAAGTGTCTAAAAGCCAAGTATCCTTGGAGGAAGCTGTCAGGACCTATCTGTTCAACTCGCAGCTGGTGACGCTCCCTACAGGAAAAATGGCCCTGATCGCCCCCGTGGAGTGTCAGACATCGCCCGCCGTCAAAGCTTATCTCGATGAATTGTTACACCAACACCACCACCCCATACGGAAGATCCACTACGTCAACTTAAGGGAAAGCATGCAGAATGGCGGAGGGCCAGCCTGCTTACGTCTTAGGGTCGTTCTGAGCCAAACCGAACTTGCTGCTGTCAACCCGCACGTCCTGCTCACTGACTCGCTGTATGCCTCACTAAAACTATGGATCGAACGCCACTACCGCGACCGACTGACCCAGGCCGACCTTGCCGACCCGCAGCTATTACAAGAAAGCCGTGATGCCCTCGACGAACTGACCCGCATCCTGCATTTGGGCAATGTGTACCCCTTTCAAACATAAGACACGAAGAAGCGGCAATTAAACACGAAGGCACAAAGAAACACAAAGATCACAAAGGAATCGCAAAATACCTCAAAGGCGCTACTAAGACACAAAGAAAGAGATTTTTAATAAATCTCTTTCTTTGTGTCCCAGCAGCTCCTTTGTGATCTTTGTGTTTCTTTGTGCCTTCGTGTTTAATTGTCGCTTCTTCGTGTTTACTTAGCATTTTTGTATTTGAGGTTATGCCTGTGGAACAGTTTGAACAAGAGCTCCGTGATCAGATCGAAGGCGAGGTCCACTTCGATCCCATCTCGCGCCGAGCCTACAGCGTCGATGCCTCCATCTATGAGATCGAACCGATTGGCATCGTTGTTCCAAAGACTAAAGAGTCCATCATCCAAGCTGTCAACATCGCCCGCGCCCATGGCGTTCCGATCATCCCGCGAGGCGCCGCTACAGGCATCACCGGCGGATGCATCGGCAAAGGGCTTGTCATCGACACCTCGAAGTATCTGAACAGGATCATCGATATTGGTCTAGAAACGGCTTGCTGTGAAGCGGGTGTGGTCCAAGATCAGCTCAATGCTGCCTTAGGATCAAAAGGGATGCGCCTCGGGCCCGACACCTCCACAGGCAACCGAGCCACCATCGGCGGCATGACAGCCAACAATGCTGCAGGAGCCCGTTCCCTGCGCTACGGCAGGATGGTCGACCACGTGGAAAAGGTGGAGATTGTCCTATCCAATGGCGAGCTCGCTACCTTCACAGCTATTGACAATGAGGAATGGCAACGGAAGCGGTCGCTGCAAAACCGTGAGGGGGAGATCTATCGGGAAATCTTCCGCATCGTCAACTCTTGCCGCCAAGATATAATTGACCGCTTTCCACAGATCCCCAGACGTGTCTCAGGATACAACCTCGACGAGCTGATCAAACCCGGTCCGCTCAACCTGGCGAAACTGATCACCGGATCGGAAGGGACATTGGGCATCATCACAGAAATCACTGTCAAAATATCCCCAAAACCCCATTCCACCGGCCTATGCCTCCTCTTTTTCGACAACATGATCGATGCGATGCGATGGATCCCCCATATGCTGACATACGATCCGATAGCCATCGAGATGATCGACGATCAGATCATCCGCCAAGGGAAGTTTTCTCCGGCCATGAAAGGGAAGATGGATTGGCTCTTGGGAGAACCTCACGTGCTATTTGCCGTCGAGTTCGACGGGGAATCGCTCGGCAAGACAGAAAGAAAGATGATATCTTTCATCAACGACGCTAAGGCGAGAGGGATTGGCTATGCACAGATGTTCCTCACACAGCCTTCCCAAATAGACAACGTCTGGGCATTGCGGAAAGCGGGATTGGGTATCCTGATGTCGAAGCGCACCTATAGCCGCGCCATCGCCTTCATCGAAGATATCTCCATCCCTCCGGAAAAACTGGCCTCTTTCATGGAACAATTCTGCCGCTACCTCAAAAGCAAAGGGAAAGAGGCGGGCATCTATGGCCATGTGGGATCGGGATGCATGCACATACGCCCCTATATAGACCTGCGCGACCCGAAAGAGCTGTCCCTCATGGACCAAATGATGCATGACGTCTCTGATATGGTCCTTGAACATGGCGGAGCGATGAGCGGAGAGCATGGCGACGGTATTATCCGCTCGTGGCTGCATCCCAAGATGTTCGGTGAGAAGGTCTATCAAGCCTTCGTGGACGTCAAAGCGGCTTTTGATCCGGAAAATCTCATGAATCCCGGCAAGATCGTCCATCCTGCCGACCATCTGAAGAACCTGCGCCTTAGCCCCGAAAGCCGCCTCAGAGAGCCGGAGACATTCCTCGATTTCAGCAAAGAAGGGGGCTTTGCCCTCGCTGTCGACATGTGCAACGGCAATGGACTCTGCAGAAAGAAGGAAGGGGTGATGTGCCCCTCGTTCCAAGCGGACAACGACGAATACCATACCACCCGGGCGCGGGCCCAAGCTCTCCGGGCTGTCGTACATGGTCATCTCCATGTCAACAACTTTACAAATAAAGACGTCTACGACGTGCTGGACCTATGCATCTCCTGCAAAGGATGCAAGACCGAATGCCCTTCCCAGGTCGACATGGCCAAGATGAAGGCCGAGTTTCTTTACCAATATCAGGAAGCGCACGGATATCCCCTGCGCAGCCGCCTTTTTGGATATATCGGACGGATCAACCAGCTGCTATCGCCTTTTGCTGGAGTATTCAACACATTATCCGCCACACGGTTCGGCAAAAAGATACAACAGTGGTGCGGCATAGCACCCGAGAGATCCCTGCCTCGGCTAGCTAAAGAACGGTTCTCCAGTTGGTTCGCAGCCTACAAACAGCCGGAAGAAGCAAAAACACCCGTCGTCCTCTTCAACGACACTTTCAATGAGTTCAACCATCCTGAAATAGGCCAGGCCGCCGTGAAAATCTTGAACCTGCTTGGCTTCCGCGTCATCGTCCCAACATGGCATTGCTGCGGAAGGCCGCTCATCTCCAAAGGGATGCTAAAACAAGCGAAAAAACAGGCGCAAAGCCTTGTGGAAAGCCTTTTTTTCTATGCGGATCAGGAAATCCCGATCATTGGGCTGGAGCCAAGCTGCCTGCTCACTCTCAAGGATGACTTCCACGACCTCATCAATAGCAGCGCGCTAGAAAAGGTATCAGGAAAATGCCTCACATTTGACGAATTTCTTGCGCAGTTGGTTAGCAAAGGGCTTTTTAACTTACCTTTCTCGAAGAGTGCACGGATCGTGAAAGTCCATGGACACTGCCACCAAAAGGCCCTTGTCGGTATGTCACCAACATTATCTGTGCTGAGGGCAGTTCCCGGCTTCGAGGTGTCGGAGATACCCTCAGGATGCTGCGGCATGGCAGGATCATTTGGCTATGAGAAGGAACATTATGACTTCTCGATGAAGATTGGTAATGCGGCGCTGTTCCCGGCCGTCAACGCAGCGCCCGAGGATGCCCTCATCGTAGCTGACGGCACGTCATGCCGCAGCCAGATCGCCGACGGCACCCACCGCAAAGCCAAGCACCTCGCTGAAGCCCTCTATGATTATTTGGAAGGATCATAAGCATCGATAAAATTTTCTTTGCTATATTCTAGTATTTTGTGATCACAAGTCACTAATACTGCGCTTTCTTCATGAGCTATTGCAACCAATTAAATCCCCTGGTCAATGTAGGATTCCCAACCATGGCCCATATCCAGACATGAGTATCCAAAAGAAGTTTATGCTGTTGTAGATGCTTAATTATCGACATCCCAAACCTCATCTATTGGCCCAATGATATCTCCCTTAATATGGACCGTTCCTGCTAATTTACCGAAAATTTTCTCCTCTTTGCCTTCTAATGGAACAAGTTGTGCTATAGGGACGTTTCTTTTAGTAATGACGATTTTTTTGCGTGTTTAGTGATTCCCTTGCCCCAAGTGATCTTCTCACGACATTGACGAAAATCATCTATGAGTGACAGTGTGTTAGGACGTCCTTTGTCGTAGCAAACTAATAGGGCGATAGGTTCGCCTCGTTTCGTGATCAACACTTCTTCGCCTTTTTGGACATCGTGCAATAATTCTGACAAATGTGTTTTAACTTCAAAAATTCCCTTCTTTTTCATCTTTACCTCATTCGACTAGTCTATCTACTTGTCTCATCAATTATCATTTTTCTGTCAACTGGACAAAACAAAGGGACCTAAGGGACATTAAGGACCATAGGGACATTAAGGACCATAGGGACAACGACATCTGCCATAGTCCCTATGGTCCCTTTGTCCAATTTTACAGTTTAATAAAATTATTATATAATAAAATAGTAATAATAAGAGTTTTATTTATTATGAATAATTCAATAGATCCAACATTTATTTATAATGAAATCAGAGAACTCGAAAGCGAGGTCACGTCTTATCATTTTAAAAATAAGGGCTCATTAGAAGGCCTCGCTAAAGTTCAAGATTTTGTGATTAATGTCATTAATAACAAAGAAAACATCAAAATTTATAAAGATTTGGAAAATATTCAACGGGAGATTGCCAAACAAGATGAGTTTGAAAAGCAAGGCAACGTCTTTGTCAGGATCATAAAATCCCTATTAGGTTTAGGAGGAAGGATAAAACTCGAAAATAAAAAGAAAGAGATCGAGGAAAGGATCGATAAAATGCGCCTTCTCGTTGACTACGCTAAAAATGTTCAAAATAGAATTGAAATTGTTCAAAGACAAATGATCATGGATCAAAAATATGAGAGCGAAGAAAAAAAAATTTCCACTGTTTCATTAATAGATTTAGTGCGTTTATGTAAAAATAAATACAAATTGAAAGTTACAAATCTTATTGTGCTGTGGGATAAATATCTTGGCAATCTACCAGACAACAATTTTACAGTTGAGGATGCAAAAAGGGCTTTGGAATTGGATAAAATAATAGATGATCTCATTAAGAAAAATGGAGATGCTGCTGAATTAAAACAAATAAAAACAATCACCGATAAGATCAAAAATTCAATAAAAGAATGTGTCGTAAGCAAACTAGACATGTTAAATGATAAAAATCTTGATAAAATTGAACAATTAGCCAAAAAATATTCAAAATTAGACAATGCTGAAAAACTTGAGTTATACAAACTCTTTCATAACATTTATTGGGATTTCAACTGTCCATTTGATCATCCTATGACATTTAGTGATTTAAAAGAGATGATAAAAAATAAGGACGGCTTATTACCATTGTTCAATGGAATCAAAGAAGATACATTAAGTGACGTCAACAACAGACTGCGGCGGCTCGAAATCATCGAAAAGAGTATGGAAAAGCTCCATTCCTCATTAATATCAAAAGATAATGTGGATCAAGCAAATAACATCAAAGAATTGCAAAAGAATAAAACCGAGTATCTTAAAATGAAACGGGATGAAAACGTCAAAAAATTCGAGGATCCCTTGCCCAAAGTATTGATCATCGGCGGGGGTCCAGGAGGGCTGATCAGGGCTCTGACAGCAGGGTTAAAAGGAACTGAAGTGGAGGTCATGGAAAAGAGATCAGACTATACCCGTAAAAACATGATTAAACTACCTAGATTAAGCGTATTAGAATATTTTGGAATCGCGGATCGGCTCATCTATAACAATAAAATCATGCCCGATGAAGGGAAAAACATGATTGTATCGATCAATTCATTAGAAGAAGCGATGGATGCTGCATTACAGGATTTCTTACCGAATACTATTCAGAAAGAAAAGGAATTAGTTGATGTTAGGGTGAGTGAGGATACAAAGGGTAAAATGCAGGCAGGGTGTCTGATACGAGATATCAGCGGGAAAGAATCTACCTGGCATCCGGCTGATATCATTGTCGATTCCTCTGGGACTAGTGCAGTGGTGGCGAAAGCTATCGGCAATGTAGAACTTGAAGAGCTTACGAAATCGAGCATGATGGTGGCAGCGGTGTTTGAAAAGAGTTCATCAGACACCCAAACAAGGGATACCGGGCCTGAAATACATCCGTGGGGTGTTCGATTTGAAGATCCAGAAAAGCAATATATTCTTGTGAGGCCCTCTGAGAAGGCTGAAAAAGAATTGATGCAACTACACACACTATTGCACGAAGTTCGAAAACACATTTCTGAAGCAGGATCAAAGACTGATGTATCCGATCTAGAACAAAGGAAAGCCGACTTGGAAAGTCAATTGACTTTGCTTTCTGAAAAAATAGCTCGAGAAAAGGCAGCAGAAAAACCCGATTTTGTCGGCGATCCAAACACAATGAACTTGACAACCAGCGGTAAAGGCAAAAAAGACGTAACCGCATTTCAAATTCAAGTGACAGCGCGTCATCCTGCCATCACAGTGGGAGACACTCTTATTATGCAAAGCGGCGATTCGTTGCATACTCCCGATCCTATGGCGGGTATAGGCTGTGTGATGGCGTTAATGGGAGGGACGGTTTTTAGCCACTCTCTTGATGAGTTAAAAGATCCTAGCATCAGTCTGCCAGAGCGATATCAAAATTATATCTATAGTTCTGATATTCATACAGATTTTCTGGTCGAGAGAAGCGCGATAGCAAGAACTAAGAGAAATGAACAATCGATGACCGACACAGTGGATAGCTCACTGAGAAAGTTTAAACGTAAAGGATGGTTAACTGAGGAAGAGGTAACCACAATCAAGAATCTCAGTCGAAGAAAAAATGATCATATCTCGTTCAGCGAATCAGACTGGCAATCTATTGACTCATTGAATGAACAAATTGATGATATTTTTAACGCTATTAGCACCCATGATGATGTCGCATTTAAAAACGAATGGCTCGAAATCGTGACGCATCTCAATTAGATTTTTTCAATGACGCGGAGTTTGGCGCTGCGGCTTCTGGGGTTGTCTCGGGCTTCGTCAGCCGAAGGACAGAGCGGTTTCCTTGTCAACAAGGACACGATAGGGTCTTTATCCCGGAATATTCCGCCTAATCCCGTTGTCTCCCATTTGTCACTCGCAGCAAAGCGCATCGCATTTTTCACGATGCGGTCTTCCAAACTGTGAAAACTGATGACGGCAAGGCGTCCTTTCTCTGACAAACGGTCGATCGCCCTTGGCATAAAGGACTCCAACACATCCAGCTCCCTGTTGACACAGATGCGTAATGCCTGGAATATCAGTGTCAAGGGGTTGATGCCGGGGCGCTTTGGCTGATGCAGCACAGGCCGCAACACATTGACAAGATCTTGTGTGGACTCTAATGGCTTCGCCTTCCTTGCTTCAACCAACGCATGCGCTGCAGATCTCCATCTCTTCTCTTCCCCATATTCACGGAATATCCGGCCCAACTCAGCTTCAGACCATGTATTGACTACTTCCGATGCAGTCAAATCATTTGTAGGATCCATCCGCATGTCCAGAGGCCCCAGCTGTGAGAAGCTGAATCCCCTCTCGGGACGATCCAGCTGCATCGAGGAAACGCCAAGATCGACCAGGGCGCCATCCACCTTATCGACACCCAACTTATCCAAGATGACATCCAAATCGGAAAAATTGCCATGGACAAAGGCCATCTTGGAGCCCCAGTGCTGCAGACGGCTTTTGGCAATCGTTAAAGCATCGGGATCTTGGTCTACACCCACGTACAGTTGAATTTCTGCATGGGTCGATAAGATGCGTTCGGCATGGCCTCCGGCTCCCAATGTGCCATCAAAAAACACACGGATAGAGCATGGACGAAACGATTCGTCGATCTCATTGAGAAGTACGGCAAGATGGCTTGTTGGCAACATAGATTACCTTATTTTTTTGATTTTTTCGTAATGGACGAAAAGGACCTAAGGGACCTAAAGGACATATTTTTTGTCCATTAGGTCCATTAGGTCGATTTGGTCCTTTTGCCAAGGATATAATACACCTATCCTAAAAAAAAGGATAATTTGTTAAAATAGATTTGGAGGTACATATGGCTGGCGTAACCATCGATAACATAGATATTGGCGTCTACTTCCAGTATGCGCGCCGGATGCAGATGATCGAACAGATCAACCGGCAGTATCACTTCGAAGAGGCCGCGAGTATACCGCCGCAGATTCGGATGGTGGACTATTATCCGAAGTTGTCAGAGATGGACATGCTGCTCGGGATAGTACCCTTGCATACTCCATGGGCATATTTCTATCCACCCCCTCTATTCCGCTTTCAGCGCCGCTCACCGTTTGGTTTCTTCCGCGTAGCGCCAAGCTTGGGCTCTTTCGAAGACCAAGAGGAAAACGAAGAAAAGCTAGATTCGACAGAATGTGATACAGAAGAAGAAAAAAAAGAGAAAGCAGCTCTGAAATCCTGCTTTAAACAGATTGACAAAATCAACAGCTGGCTTAGCTTCATCGTCGGAAGGGTCGGGCAGTTCTTGCAAGGATAGATCTCGATATGAGTAAAATCAATTGGCGCGAAGTTCTCGGCTGGACAGAAGAGCAGATTGAAGATTTGCGCTATACGGGATATTCCTACATCCGGCAAGGCAAGTATGATATCGCCTTGCCGTTCTTTGAAGCGTTGGCGATCCTGGATACAGAAAGCGCCTATGATGCCCAAACGCTATCTGCGCTCTATATTCAGCTGAATAGGCCTGCGGAAGCCATGATCTATTTAGATCGCGCCCTTAAGCTCGATGCTGAACACTCCCCTACGCTCCTCAACCTGATGAAAGCCTTCTTCATGCTGGGAAAAAAGGAGGAGGGGCTCCGTCTGGCCCACATCCTGAAAAATGAACGCAACGCGGCCATCTCCAATGTCGCCAAAGCCCTCATTTTAGCGTATGGCTAACCAATCTTAGGCTAAAGTTCTCAGGCTAAAGCCTGAGAATTTAACATTAGTTGAGCAAAGGGACTCCTTGAGCTGCGTTTTGCAGGCCTTTAGCATAGTTGAAAAGCGCCATCATGGCATAGGCCGCCCAGAATGCCTGAGTCGGATTAGGGCCGCTGAGCACAACCATAGCCACTTTAAACACGTTGACAGCTACAGCTAATACGCTTGTATTTTGCCAAACCTGTGCGATGGTTTTACCCTGCCAGAAAATTTCGTATAAAGTGCCTCCGGAATCATATATAAACACTTTATATAGTGTTGTATAATTCTTCACACAATAGGGAGTCCAAAACGCAATGGAGCTGAGTTCAGCGATCTTGGACTCTTTGATAAACAACACTAAATCGGCCATCGAGGTAATGAGATCCGATACTCTGTTAGCAAGCTCAAACAAACTGCCTCCTTGCAGCACGTTGTCGATGGATAAAAAGAGTGTAAATAGCCCGAGGACACCGTCAGTATGCTTCAAATGGGTGACAATGTGGTTAAACGCTTTCCACTCTTTCACATCCTCATATCTTTCACCTACAAAGTTCAATCCTGTATAGATAAATTTAGTCAATTTTCCTGTGAGATCCTTAGAATTACATGTCGTCACGATAGTCCAATCAACTGTATGTAAAGCTTGAACGATCATAAATTACCCCCTTTTTTTCACTGCCTTTAAGTTGAATGGTATTTTATTAGGTTATTTTTGTATTGTCGATATTTCCGAATTGATATATCGAAAAATCAGATAAGAATAGGACAATAACGACAGAGTAGTCTCTCATCTTTCAAAAAGGGTCGCCCCATTCGAGTTTGCGGGCAAGCTTGTAAGCCTCGGGAGTTCTTTTAGAAACAGTTTCCTGCTTCAGCCCTTCGTTGGCGGTACAGAGGGTCAACACCACATGACCCGACCGTTTGAGGGGATGGCGCAGCACTCGGCTATTGGGCAGATTTGTGTGGGTTTTACTGACTGCCGCATAAGAATATTTTTCGTCCTCGTAGCCTAACGTCCCGCCTTTGAGTCGACGGTGCAAAGAGGTGCGGTCCACTCTTTCCGAAAAATGACACCAGTCTCCCCCAGCCATCGGACAGGCTAAAGCATGCGGACAGGGCGCTGCCAGATGCGCCCCGAGGGCAATGAGCTGACTCCGTATGGCTCTGATCCGTTCAAATCCCACCGGAGTGCCGGGTTCGATCGCCACTAGGCATCGCGCAGCACTATTCCAACACGACTCAATCAAGGGTGGAATCGCTGATGGGGCTAACTCCCCTATTGAATAAGACAGTACCACCAGGTCGTGTTGTGGATAGGGGTTATTTCTTGAGAGATCGTCTAATTGCCAGCTGGCTTCTCGGATAGCTTTAGAATCGCTATGGGATGCCAACCGCTGTCCCAGCTTGGCCAATTCTGAATCTTTTTCCACTAGGGTGACATGCTCAATTTGTGGAAATATGCCGCACGCCGCCCACATCGCAGTACCGGGGCCGGCTCCCAAATCTAAGAGAGTCCTGAATGGGACATCGGGCATGCGCGATCGCACTTCCAACAAAACGCGATAGATGACGGAATAGGTGGCGGGCATGCGTGCAGCTAGGTAGGCGCATCGATGCGCGTTGGAAGTCATGAACTCTTGATCCTGGCGCTGACGTTGCCGATAGCGGCCTGTGAGGTCTTCGCGCGCATCCACCATATCGCCAAAGGAGAAGGATTGAGTCTCTTTCTCGATGGCTTCACGTAAATTTTCAGGTATGTTCATGCTCCCAGTTTACGTGAAGGGCGCGTTTTTCGCAAAGGCAAGCAATGGACAAAGCATTAAAACAAATTATTTAATTAAGCACCGAAGGTGCTCTATAGTTTATAGGTTTCTCTTAGTAGGTTTGAGTTGGGCGAAGCGGGGGTTTAAGGGGGCTTGCCCCCTTTTTTGGAGTGCGCGTACGGCCCGCCCGCGATTGAGGTTTAACGCGACTGCCGTACCGCTTTTCTATGCGACCACAAATCTTAAGGACTAGGACACACAGGACATACACGACACATAGGACCTTGCTTTCGTCCTATGTGTCTTGTATGTCCTGTGTGTCCTAGTCCTTAAGATCTTAAGATGTGAGGTCACATAAAAAAGCGGTACGGGAGTCGCACAAATCCTCAATCGCGGACAGGCCGTACGCGCACTCCAAAAAAGGGGGCAAGCCCCCTTAAACCCCCGCTTCGCCCATCTCAAATTCGGGTTAGAAACCTATAAACTATAGCGTCCCTTCGGGACTCAGCACCTTCGGTGCTTAATTAAATAATTTGTTTTAATGCTTAGTGCCCTTAGGTCTCTTTGCCCTTTGCTTCAGGGAAAAGCGCAATTGTGGTATCTATTAGGATTCACTGGAGGCGGGACAATGCATACTTGGCTTTGGTCTCTTTTTGTTGTTGTTTTCTTTTCGTTGTCGGCCGAAAGCCTGCCAGAGAACATGCTCTCCATCATGCAACAACCCAAATATGCACATTCGACTTGGGGATTATATGTCAAAGATACTGAAACGGGACAGGTGCTCTATGATCTGAATTCGGAACAGATGTTCCTCCCGGCATCCACAACGAAGTTATTTTCTGTTGAAGCTTTATTGCACGCCTATGGCGACAGCTACCGTTTTAAAACTCCAGTATATGTTTCAGGAAGCATTCAGGACGGCATCCTGCATGGTGATCTGATCCTCGTCGGTCAGGGCGACCTGACTTTTGGCGGGCGTCAAGGCAACACAGATACCATCGCCTTCACGACACTGGACCATGTCAACGCCAACGAGATTCCAGGCGTCACATTGACTCCGCAAGATCCCCTGCATGGCCTCAACGAGCTTGCTAAACAAATCGAAAAAAGGGGAATCAAAGAAATCGATGGAGACGTCTTGATCGACGACCGCCTTTTTGAGACGGCTGTGATGCGTGGAACCGCCCTATCGCCTGTCTTTCTCAATGAGAATTTGATCGATATTGTCGTCAATCCCGGCGCTGCCGGCTCTCCTGCTAAGCTGTCATGGCGTCCCCAAGTTCCAGGCTATAGTGTTGTGAATCAGGTTAAGAGTGTTTCGAAAGAGGAATCGATGGAACTCGACATATCCTCAGACGATACCGGCAGGAACATTGTGATCAAAGGATCAATCCCGATCGATCAAAAGGATGTCGTCAGGACCTTCTCCATCAAAGACCCTTCCCATTTTGTCAGAGAGGCTTTCATCCAGGCCTTGCGCAATCAAGGGATCACTCTGAAGCTTCCAAAGACACAAAAAACACAGCTTCCTGCCCAAAAGACGCTTCAAGCGATGACCCCTCTTGCTGTTTGGGTTTCCCCTCCCCTTTCAGAATACGCGAAACTGATCCTTAAGGTGAGCCACAATACCGGCGCCAACCTGGTGCCTCTGCTGCTGGCTGCACACGAGGGAAAACGCACCTTTGATGAGGGAATGCAGCTTTTGGGCAACTTCGTTGTAAATGTAGCCAAGATTCCTCCCAATGTTTTTGTCTTTATCGATGCTGCTGGCGGCGATAACAACCGGTTGACGCCAAAAGCTGAGGTGCAGCTGCTGGAGTATATCAAAAAGCTACCTGCCGATCAGTTTAAGACCATGTACAATGCCCTTCCCATCTTGGGAGTCGACGGCTCTTTAGCTGATTTTGGAAAAAGCACAAATGCTGCAGGGAAGATGAGAGCAAAACCCGGTACTGGGATGGCCTTTAATTTGGCGACGCATCAGTACTTTTTAACCACTCAGGCCTTTGCAGGGTATATCGAGGGGAAAAATGGACATCTCCTGACATTCATGATGGCGGTCAACAATGCCAATGTCACCGCCGTCTCGGATGTTTTTGCCGTCTTTGAAGACCTGAGCCAGCTATCAGCCGCCATCTACGATATGAACTAATAAGATTCGGCATTTTCGATCATTTTTTTCAAAGCAGCGATGATCTTTGGATTAGTTTTTAACATATTCGTGGGAATTGTTTCAGAATCAATATTTGGGGCAAAGACCATGGCAAGATTGTAGGCATCCATCTTATTATCTCTATCTGTAGTTATTTCATGTAAATGTCTTAACAACTTAATGAAAAATTCTTTTTTTAAAGGATCGTCCATGGCGTCGAGAATGTGTTGAGGTTCAATATTTTCTTGTAACAATTTTTTATATGCTGTCGATTCGTAAGGAAATAATTGAAGCCGTTTCACTAGACCTTTCAACACACCGCAAATCACATTTCGATCATTGCATGAATCTCCGACATTATCGAGCAGATGGTCATCGGTGATATCAGAACTTACCAAGCGCAACTCGATGTCTTGTTTAACCGACTCTTCACCGGGGATTCGATAATATCCCACATCTTTGATAAATTCTTCATGTGTGTGTAAATAGGCTAACAAGGCATTTGCGCGGTCTCTTATCTTTTCAAAAGGAAGGCCTGCTAATCTCGTTTGGACATATATCGGTTTAGACTTCGAATTTAATTTATCATAATTTTTCTTGTAAAACTCGTATGTCGTATGAGCTTGAACTGGATTTTCCTCTTTTTTCACCTGAGGCACTTCGCCTGTCTGCTTGGCGCTGTTATCCACTGTTATGGATGGCTCCTTCTGGATCTCTTCTGCGATGATTTCATCCTCTTTCACTTGGCTGTCATCGAGAGGGATATGTTCTTTTGCTCTGGGTGGAGATTCTGTCAACGATGTGTTTGGTGAAGTTTCAGAAAAATCTTCTACGATTTCCTCTTGAGGCGGTGCCTGGAACAATTTCAATTTTTCGTATAGCCTAACGACATTGTGAGGGCATACCAAGATCCCTAACAAAGGAAGGGCGACGATACTGACAAGATAAGCGACAGTCTTATAACTTTCGAGTACGACATCGGAAATCTTCGGATTGTCTAACGGAGAACAGACAATGATGGAAAAGAGGTAACATCCAAGAGTTTTTAAGGCGTATAATCCTTGATAGAGGGCTGCAAAGGCGGATAGGACTGATCCCGTAAAAATAAACTTCACACGTTGGATCAGGTCACGCCGACAGGCTGATTCACATTCTGGCTGATGAAATAAATATTGTATGGGCGGCGGATTATAAAATGTAATCATATTTGTCTCCTTTTCACTTTCGACTCAGGGCAGCTTTCAGCTCGGTGCATACCCGCTTGACATCGTCTTCGGTTAGGTCCTGATAGAGAGGCAGAGTCAGGGCTTGTGAGTAGTACGCTTCCATCTCAGGAAAATAGTCGGCCAACTCCACAGTGGAGTATTGCTGGAAGAAGGGATGGTGATAGATGGGGATATAATGGACTTGAGTGCCGATTCCCGATGCCTTCAAGGACTCCATCACAGAAGCGCGTGTCGTGCGATATGCGGCAAAATCAATCTGTGCAATAGCCATGCAGAAAGACACCTGCTGATCAAAAGCATCTGTTAACAACCGCAGATGTGGCACTTCTTTTAACTGCTCTCTATACAACGCCATCAGGCGGCGCCTCTTTAATACGAAGTCGTCTAAGCGGCGCATTTGGCTCAGTCCTAAGGCAGCTTGAAAATCGGTGAAATTGAAGTTTCCTGTGACTTCATTCACTTCATAATACCCTGGAAATGTGGGACCTTTCAAATAGGCGGGATCTCGGACGATGCCGTTATTCCGATAAAGGCGCAGACGCCGATCATACTCGGTATCATTCGTTGTCACCATGCCTCCTTCGCCTGTCGTAATCTGTTTGGCGGGATGGAAACTGAAGATTGTCATATCGCTCCAGGCGCAGGAACCGACTTTTTGCCCATCGGGATAGAAAGATCCCAACGCATGGGCGGCATCTTCAATCACAACGGCTTCGGGATGGCGCATCCGTTGATAGATTTGTTTCATGTCGATGGGGATGCCGGCGAAATGCACGGGCATCAAGACGAGGCGGCCGCGGGAAGAGGAGAAATCGAGATTTTCATACAGAAGATTCAAATCGATGCTTCCGTTGGATCGATCGATATCGATAAAGACAGGTGAAGCACCCATGTGCATAGCAGCGCCTGACGTAGCGACAAAGGTGTTGGGCGTTGTCAACACTTTGTCGGCAGGGGTCACTTTGGCAGCGTGGCAGGCGGCAGCAAGAGCTGTCGACGCGCTGTTGAATGCTACAGCATGATAGGCTCCACAGTATTGTGCGAATGTTTTTTCGAATTCTTCGACTGTCTCGCCTCTGGTAATGACTTCTCTTGACAAAGCCTCTTTGACAGCATCAAGATCAGCTTGATTGATCGATTGATGCGCATAGGGAAGAAAAGTGCCGCTCATGAATATCCTCATTCAGTGTTTACACTGAAGGTATCACAAACGGAGATTCTCGGGAAGGCGCCTCTTTTATCCGGTGAGGCCGAGCTAGATTTTCATACTGTCTTTTAGGACACATAGGACGCTGCTTTCCTTGACAAAAGATGTCATAATATCTTACATCAGCATGTCTAGGCGGCGACAACTCGATACACGTTGTGGAACGGATGGTGACCTATTTATTGTAGATTTAACCTGTTTATATCCATTATGAATCTCAGGATCTAATAAGATTTGATCACGTAAATTTTGGATTTGTTGCACTTCAGTCAGACTGCTAGAACCAAAACAACTCGTGATACCATTAATTAGCTTTTCAGCATATTGGGACAATTCGCATACCTGTCTCTCGTACTTTTGCATAAATCTATTGTAAACGACGGCGACAGCAAAGCCGATCTTTTGTTTATCTGTAGGATTTTTCATATCCGCGACTTCTTTTAAGAACTGGATAGCAGATGAAGGCTTTTTGGTGACCTGAGTTCCGACAACCGTATTAGTTCCCGAATCGACACTGTAATAATAACTTACTCCAATAGCCATAGAAACCTCCTTGGATATAAAATTGTTTTATAGCATTCTTGCGTTGTTGTCAATGTGCGCCAAACTTAAAGGACAAAGGTCGTTTGATGTTAATGCTGTCAAAAATTCAAAGATTACCTATATTGCGCTTATGAGTATCACTGTGATGGAGGGTTCATGCTTGTTAGGATTTGTTTTCTGCTAATCACTCTCTGGGCTTCATGCGACCTGCAGGCCTGGGGAGGGTTCAAGCCTCAGGTTACTTATGCGGTGGGATCCAACCCTGTCGCTGCTGCGTTGGCAGACTTTAACCACGACACCTTTAAGGATATCGCTGTCGTCAATCAGGGTAGTAATACCATTAGCATCCTGCTAAATAATGGAGACGGCACCTTCACGCTGGCCCACACATACTCTGTCCCTGTCGGAGCATTGCCCATTAGCATTGTGGCCGCCGATTTTAACGGCGACAATATTCCTGATCTGGCGGTTCTTAATTCGGGTAATCTTACCGTCAGCATCTTCATCGGCAATGGAGACGGCTCGTTTCAACCTCCCTCGACTTTCTCCGTGGGCAGCGCACCCACCTTGCTTGCATCGGGTGATTTCACAGGCGATGGACGTCAAGATTTAGTTGTCTCTTATGCAGGCCTGAGCAACACTGTAGAGCTCTTTATCGGCAATGGCGATGGGACCTTCACTCCAGACGGATTCTTCAGTGTTGGCGCCAACCCGTCATGCATCGCAGTGGCTGATGTGAATGGAGATGGCAATTTGGACCTTGCTGTCACAAATGCTAGCGCCAGTACGGTCAGTGTGTTGTTAGGCGATGGTCACGGAAATTTTCTTGCACAGCAAACATTCGCTGTAGGAAATGCCCCTGCCAGTGTTGCAGTAGGCCGACTGACCAGCACAGATTTCCCTGACTTGGTTGTAGCAAACAGCGCCGACTCTACTGTGAGCACCCTTATAGGCAATGGCGATGGCACATTTCAGTCTCAAGCAACGCACGCTGTGGGGTTGACTCCCGTCAGCGTTGCTTTAGCAGATATCACCTCCAGCGGCAACTTGGATATCGTCACGGCAAACAACGTATCCAACACCGTGACGGTGCTAACAAATTCCGCTGCATACAACACCCAAAACACCTTCACTGTCGGCAATGCCCCTTCCTATATTGTTCTGGGGGATCTCAATAACGATGGATTGCCCGATGCCGTCGTCACCAACTCAGCTGATAATACAATCAGCGTCCTGATTAATACTTTTCAGCAGACGATCACATTCCCGCCAATTCCCGATAAGGTCTACAGCACTCCCCCCTTTGCAATTAGTGCGACATCGAGCTCGGGTTTGCCTGTCTTCTTTTCCATCTTGTCGGGGCCTGCAACGATCTCAGGCAATATCATCACGATCACCGGTACAGGCACTGTTGTTGTCGCAGCCAATCAACCCGGCCAAAACCAAATCGGCCCTGCACCACAAGTGACCCAAAGCTTCGTCGTCGAACCCAATTTTATTGGACAGGTGATCCACAATCGGTTTCTGACCCAAACTGACATCATTTACCGACTGAGCTGGGTACCCAGTCCGGATCCCAATGTCACCCAGTTTGCCCTCTACAAAAACGGTATGTTGATTCAAGTGACTCCGGCTTCAGGGCCTTTTAAGTTCGAAGAACATAACAAGAAAAAAGGTGTGGTAGAAACATTTACCTTGATAGCATTAAATGCAGCAGGGACGGCCCTCTATGTTTCGACCGTCACTTTAGGCGACAGATGAACAAGCAACATCCCCTCACACCCGAAGAAGAAAGGGTGATCCGCCACAAAGGGACCGAGAGCCCCGGCAGCGGCAAGTATTATCTCCATTCCGATCCAGGGGTATACGTCTGCCGTCAATGCGATGCGCCGCTCTACCTATCATCGGATAAATTTCCCTCACAGTGCGGCTGGCCAAGCTTTGACGATGAAATCCCCGGCAGCGTGGAAAGAAAGAGGGATGCCGATGGGGAGCGCACGGAAATCCTCTGTCGTCGCTGCGGAGGTCATCTGGGCCATGTGTTTGTTGGAGAACAGCTGACAGCGAAAAATCAGCGCTATTGTGTGAATTCGATTTCGTTATCCTTTGTCCCTGCATTCACGGAGGAAGGATACGAGCGGGCGATCTTTGCCGGAGGCTGCTTTTGGGGAGTGGAATACTGGATGAAGAAAATGCCCGGAGTGATTCGCACTGCTGTAGGATATACAGGAGGATCCACGATCCAACCGACATATAAGGAAGTATGCACGGGTCAGACAGGCCATGCTGAAGCCATCGAGATCATTTTTGATCCGGAGACGACGAGCTATGAAACGTTAGCTAAAGCGTTTTTTGAAGTGCACGATCCCTCGCAAAAGGGCCGCCAAGGGCCCGATGTGGGCAGCCAATATCGTTCGGCGATCTTCTTTTTGTCCGAGAAACAGCGAAAAATCGCCTTAAAATTAAAAGATCTCCTAGAAAAAAAAGGAATCAAAGTGGCGACAGAGATCGCCCCCGCGCAGCCTTTTTATCCTGCGGAGGAGTACCATCAAGCCTATTACGAAAAATCAGGCGATCTCCCCTACTGCCATACCCGAACGAAAAGATTTTAAGAGAAAAGCTAAAATATAAGAGCTAAAAGTTGAAAGTGATGAGTAATGAGTGATGAGTTTGTTCTTCAGGCCGAAGGCCTGGGTTATAAAAGCCTAGGGCAACGCCCTAGGTAGGCTGTGGCATAGACGTGCAGGCTGA